>Ga0308160_10005772_pt1 | contig 12803 bp, 12 predicted proteins | sample PhyFR1_FD_201036 | JGI IMG/M metagenome (GOLD analysis project Ga0308160, IMG submission 201036) | Phyllosphere microbial communities from UC Gill Tract Community Farm, Albany, California, United States - DLSLF.R1 | ecosystem: Host-associated > Plants > Phyllosphere > Unclassified | place: USA... | reverse complement strand
AATATTTCACCTCTGCATTGATTTCGGTCATGTCCCACGGGCTATTTCCGCATATTCGAGTTCGGTAAGATCGACGGCTGTGCGTGTCCGGCCAGGGCCATCAGCGCCTTCGCCGGGCATGTCTTCTCCGATATGACCGATCGCGAAGGAGTCCCGAATGGCAACGATTGCAGTCGTGTCTGTTCAATGAACGCCGCGTCCGAGCTCGCGGCCCTCGGCGCCGCGTTGGGCGGCGCTTTGGGTACATTAGGTACCGGCCTTAGCCAGCATGCCCGCCTCATCACCCTCGCCAGCGCCCAGGACAGCAGCCAGCTTGACGCGCCGGCTGTCGACGCTTTTCGCGGACGCGAAGCCGTCAACGAACTGTTCGCCTTCGAGGTCGACGCGCTCAGCACCTCCACCGACCTCGACTTGTCCATCTTCATTGGCGAAGAACTGACCGTCGGCCTGCTGCAGCCCGACGGCAGCCGGCGCGCCTGGCACGGCCTGTGCACGGGCGCCGCCTGGCTCGGCGCCGACGGCGGCATCGCCCGCTACCGCCTGCAACTCGAACCGGCCCTGTCGCTGTTGACGCTGCGCCGCGACAGCTACCTGTTCCAGGACAAGAACGCGCGCGAGATCGTCAGCGAACTGCTGGCCGACTATCCGCAGGTGCGCTTCGACTTCGCCATCACGCAGGAACTCCGGATGCGGCCGGTCTGCACCCAGTACCGCGAAACGGATTTCGAGTTCCTGGTGCGGCTGCTGGCCAGCGAAGGCCTGAACTGGCGCTTCGAGCACGACCAGGCCGACGATGCACCCGATGCGCAGGGCCACGCCCGTCACAAACTCGTGATCTTCGACAGCCGCGCACGCATTCCGGCTACCCCCGGCGGCGACGTGCTGCGCTTCCACGGCGTGCGCGCCACCGAACACGACGACGCCATCGACGACTTCCACGCCCACCGCAGCGTGCAGGCGAATGGCGTGGCCATCAGCAGCTGGGACCCGACGCAACTGGTGGCCCCGAGCGCCGAGCAGCAGTCCTGCCTCGACGCCGGCGCGCTGCCGGTATTGCAGGTCTACGACGGCAGCGGCGAACGTATCGCCACTGAACGCGGCGTACCTTTCGCGCACAGCGACCTGATGCTGCTGGCGCTGGAACAGAACAACAAGGTCTTCGAGGGCGGCGGCGCCATGCGCCGGCTGGCGGCGGGCTACGGCTTCCAGCTGACCCAGCACGACCGCTATCCCAAGGGCGAGAACGCCTTCACCGTGCTGTGGGTCGAGCACACGGCGCGCAACAACTTCCGCACCGGGATCGCGGACAGCGCGCCCGACGGGCTCGAAAACGGCACCTACCGCAACCGCTTCGGCTGCGTGCGCGACGCCGTGCGACTGGTCCCGCGTGCCACCAGTGCGCCGCATCTGTCGACCGCCCTCGGCCCGCAAACGGCGCTGGTGGTGGGCGTCGCCGACGCCACCACCACTTCGACGCGTGACCATCAAGTCAGGGTCCAGTTCGCATGGCAGCGCGGGCAGGGGGCGAATCGGGGTGGGCTGGACCACAACATGGATAAACGGGGCTGCGCACCGGGCGACCAGCGCTCCGGCACCTGGGTGCGCGTGTCCGAAGCGCTGGCCGGCCCGAACTGGGGCACCGTGTTCACGCCGCGTATCGGCACCGAGGTGCTGGTTGACTTCATCGAAGGCGACATGGACCGGCCCATCGTCGTTGCCCAGCTGTTCACTGGCGCGGATTTGCCACCGTTCTCGGCGGGGGTGGATTCGGGCGTCGACCATGCGGGTGTGCTGTCCGGGATTCATACGCATGGCTTCGACGGCAGCGGCTACAACCAGTGGCAGATCGACGACACGCAGGGCCAGCTGCGCACGCGACTGGCGACCAGTTGCGCATCGTCGCAGCTGAACCTGGGCTACCTGATCCAGCAATCACCCGGCTCGGCCACGCGCGGCGCCTACCGCGGCAGCGGCTTCGAACTGCGCACCGATGCCTGGGCCGTGATCCGTGGCGGCGAGGGCGTGCTGATTTCGACCAGTGCGCGGCCGCAGCAGGGCAGCGGGATCACCTCGACGCAGATGGATGCGACGGAGAGCGTGTCCCTGTTCAAGGGGGCGCAAGCGCTGGCGACCACGCTCGGCGATGCGGCTGCACAGCAGGGAGCTTTGTTCAGCAAGGATGCCTTGAAGGCGCAGGCAGAGTTTACTGAACAGATCGATCCTGCCGCGCAGGGCAAGTATGCGGGTGCTGTCGGAGGCCAGGAAGCGCTGAAGGCCAAGCCGGGATCGCGCGAACTCGATGCTGGGCAGCCGGTCGAGAAGTTCGGCTCGGCGCTCGTGCTGATGGATGCGGCGGCCAGCATGAACTGGGCGACGCCGGCATCGACCGTGATCTACGCGGGGCAGCTGCTGCAGTGGACCACGCAGTCAGATCTGCACCTCGCTGCGGCGCATACGGTGTCGTCGGTGGCTGGCGGTGCCGCCAGTTTGTTTCCGCATTCCGGCGGAATCCAGGCAATTGCGGGGAATGGCCCGGTGTCGCTGCAGGCGCATACGGATCAGCTGGAAATATTGGCGGACAAGGAGGTCACGGTGATTTCGGTGAACGACTGCATCGAGATCAAGGCGAAGGAAAAGATCGTGCTGCAGGCGGGGCAGTCGGCGGTGACGCTGGAGGGTGGGGATATTACGTTTGCTTGCCCGGGGAAGTTTTCGGTGAAGGGTGGGAAGCATTTGTTTGATGGAGGCGGGAATAAAGCTGCAAACCTGTTGAACCTCCCTGGTGAGTTAAGCGAGGAAGCGAAACACTGGATCGGCTTGCACTACCTCGATCCGGAACTGGCAGAAGGTATCCCTGAGGTGGATTACAAGATTCACTTCGAGGGAGGCTCTGTATTGTCCGGCACCCTCGACAAGGACGGAAAAGCCTTGCACGAAAACGTACTCAACGAGACTGTGAAGAAGGTCGTGTACAGCCCGCGTGAGCCGAAGAAGGAAGAACCACACGATCCACTGGAAAAATTGGCTAGCTGATCTGCTGTGCGAAATCGATCTATCTCGGAGAACTACTTATGGCGGAAGTCAATGCGACACAGATGCGGAGCGCAATAGCGTGGGCGACGGGAGACGAGGAAGCACAGGAGCAGGAAAATGAACCTAGCTCGAATCCTTTTGTGTGGTTTTGGGAAGCAATTGAAGGCGACTTCAACGACAACAGGTCGACATCCCAAATCCTGGTTGACGCCGGCATCTCGATGATTCCGTTGGTTGATCAAGTCTGCGATGCACGTGACTTAATTGCGAACTGTCGCAAGCTGACGAAGGATCACACCGATGTATGGAACTGGGTCGCCCTGGTTCTAACGCTTATCGGTCTCTTTCCATCGTTGGGATCACTAGTGAAAGGCGTCTTGAAGATTTTCTTCGGCTTCGTCAGGAAAGTTGGGGAGAAAAAAATGGGCGAAGCGGTCGACGCAGCAATGAGCTGGGTTATCTCTTTCCTGCGTAGGCGGCGCGTTCAGGAATATTTAAAGGCGCACAAGATTGACGAAGTCCTTAAGTGGCTAGCTCTTGAAATCAAAGCTGCGCGCACACGTATCAGTGTGGCTGAGTTAACGGCAGCTTTTGATCGGGCTATCAAGGTGGTTGAAGCGATGGCAGTCAAGGTTGAGTTAGTGCCAGTACTTGGTAATAAAGCTAAACAAGTTTTGCTAGAAGTGAAAAATATCCGTATGGCCGCAGATAAGTATCTTGCTCGTGCATTGAAGCCGGTACAGGACATCGTGGATACAGTGGTCTTACGTCTGGAACGTGAGGCCCTTGAGCGGCAAAAGGGTATTGTAGATGTACGAAATATACATTTCAGGGGCACCTTGCCGGAGGCGAAAGCCGTTTCGCTCATGCGTAATCCCCGTACAAAGCCGAGTTGGCTCAACGACGGAGCACCACGCTTGACCCAAGCAGATCCTGATCTCATGCGTTCAACGGTGGAGGCGAAAGTGAAGGATGGATGGCCACCTCTCAGTGACGGTAACGTCCAGTCATTTCACAAACTAGTAGCTGACGAGATTAAAGGTCCAGCGAGGCTTTTTCGAATTGTGTCACCGAACAGTAGAGCAATGAGTGATTGCTGGATCAGTGAAAAAGTGTTTAATGACATCCAAAACTCACCGAACCCAAGAGAGGCATGGCGAAAATTCTTGGCAGTGTGGCCCGATTGGAATGCAGATGGTCAATTTGTAATTTATGACTTGAAGCCGGGTGAATCTTTGAAAACGTGGCGAGGACCCGCTTCTGGGCAGGCGAAGGATGCATTGCCGGGTCAGCACCTCGAAGGTGGCTATGAACAAATTGTTTTCAATGTTGCACGGGCCGACCCAAGAAACGATGTTATGCGGTTTTACAAGCTAAAAGGCGGCAAGAAGGATATTTTAAGGGCTCCCATTTTGCAAGCCGATTTCAATAAGCTGACTCGGGATCAGCAAAAGGAATACGTATCGATACGCGAGTCAATAACTCATCCGAATATCAGCGGACCTTTTGAGACAGGATGGGGCTACACTGACTTCGAAGGTGCAGGATTCGGAGATAAAATAGGGCTTCCATCTTTGCCTGGGCAGACCACGGTACTGCACCACTGAGGTGATCGCGCAACTCTTCTGGCTTTCGTCTGGATTAATAAGCGAGAACATGTATGAATCTTACCTTGTGGCAAAAGAAGCAAGCTGCGCTGTTGTATTATTTTTCCTCACTTAAATACCTCGAGGGTTTAAAGGATCGTGTCATAGCCCTGAGAGTCTTTGCAGAAGATATTCTCGATACAAGTCATAATGAAGGGCGAGATCGGCTACTTCGTAGCAAACGCTGGGGAAGTCGGAATACAAGCGAAAATTGGGAAAATAATGCTTGGCCATTTCTTGGTGATTTGCAGCGCTCAGTAGCGCAGAGCATTGCAGACCTCAAGTCGAACATCTATCACAAGACAGGTGTATATCAGTGTGGCCGCGGCATCGCAGAGTTTTCGATGCAATGGACAACGCCAGAGGAGCAGGACCAGTTTGATCGAATCTTTGAAGCATTGTTTAAATATGCACGCTATATCGATAACACGATGGATCGAGCGGTAACTTCAACTCGATGGAATGATTTTAGTTTGATGCTCGCATGGGAAAGTCACCGAGATGCCTTCCCAGTCTTGCCCAAATTCCGGGTCCTACCTGAGCTTGTCTGCGAGAGCGGCCAGGTGCCTCCTAGAACTGGTGTGTATGTGTCCATGAATGATCCAAACGCGAGCTTGCAGTTTGCCTGGACTGGCGATGCAACGGGCAAGCTCCTGGCTGGTACGACATTCAACGACATGGGTAGAGCAGCTTTAGCGAGCGTGGGTCGAGCAAAGCTGTGGACTGATGGCGATGCGATGCTCCGTTTTGTTCTCGACAATTTGTCCTGCCCAGACTTACGGCAAGACAGTTTCTTTAACGAATCACAGACCACAGAGTTAGCACCGAGTCTTGTGGCGCGCAATGCCTTTAAACCAAATCCATCACGCTGGTGCTTTGTCGAACTCGTCAAGGATGAGTTTGAAGAAGTTGCAGCCGAATCGCAGATCGACCCAGCTGAATTCTTACGGTTTGATGCAGGCACGTACTGTTCACAACCCGGATTCTATCTTTCTCCAGCGGCAGCAAATTCGCGCCGCTACTACCAAATAGGTGAACAGTTCCATAATTTGAATTCAGATTATGGCAAAACCATATGGCAATGGGATATTGATCAAAATGAAAAACCGTAGATGGAAAATGCCGGGTTCTAGTAATGTCTTTGTGCTTGTATCCACTTTAAAAAGCTAGAATAATGAAAAAGACATTGGTGACATTAGTTATGGATGCGATTTTTATCTGTGTATTCGCATCGACAAACGTACAAGCGGCGGCAATGCCGCAATCTACTATTGTGACGACAACACAGCAAGGACTGCATCAGTGACAGGGCAAAGAAGGCACACTCATCTGGATTGCGGGTACAGAGGCCAACGTAATCACCTATAGACGAAGTTTCACGTTTTATTTTAAAAGCAAGACAGACGAGGATCTGGTTCACGTTCCTATCGTGGATAGACCAAGCAAGTTCTCGACGACTTGGTTCTCAGCCTCGCGCGGTGAGACGACCAATGCAGATGCAGTAGTCGTTGCCAAAAGTGGACTTGTCCATCTTGTCACCGTTTTGCGTGAAAACTCTGGCAAATCTCTAAAGGTAGTCAGCTACATACTTGCGAATGGTAATTCGGGCTATGCTGACGGCCCAGCTACGATTTTCAAGGAAATTTCGAGCAAATCGTTGGCAGTCAAAAGTGGGCAAGACATAGACGATGCGCTACTGCGGCAACTGGCTGCACGTCATTAAAGGCAGGTATATTGAAGATATGGGATTTCAACAGGAAATGTTAGTCTGGAGGCGATATGTACTTCCCGCACTGCACACGTCGTTTGATATTTCTTACCGTTATTGTCTTCGTTGTAGGCTTGCCATGTAAAGCGGCGCATGCGGATGACAAATTTCGTGCTTTGAATATATCCGGCACTCACTATTCCAATGCTTGTTGGAAGTCCGAGCAGCTAAAGCTGTGGAAAGTCATCTCTGGAAAGGTAAAGGACGCCCCAGGGGCAAAACGAGTATTGCATACGATTCTGTGTGTGCCTCGGACCGGTCCTGAGCGAGCCTATCTTGCTAGCTTGTTTCCATTGAAGATTCGAGAAAAGGCAGAAGGTACAGGTCAAGAGCCTTCCTTTGAGGTCGTTCGGCGTAGCGACGAGCTGATCGACGGCGCCATGGCCGCAGGCGAAGCCTGGAGCGCCGAGGTTGAGGTTGAGCAAGAGCGTATCAAGCTGCAATACGTTCCTGGTGAAGCTTGTATGAGAGGAATTGCGCTGTCCTACCGGCAGGCGAAATGGATGATCGATGAGATCAGCGAGGCTTGCGACTAGCTCTGCAACATGCTCTGTTTATCACCCTCAGATAATTGCGTCACTCCGCTCAGCAGTTGGATGCATCCACACGACGACAACGGTTCCGCAGCCACCCGAAAATTCAGATTTAAATAAGCAAACTTGGCACGCCGGAATATACAGGCGGCGTCTCCGAGGCAACCGACTCCGTCATGTTAATTGCAGAGATCGCGCCAGCCGTTCCAGTTTCCCAGGTCAACACAGCAGAAACGGCATGGATCACATCAGGCTCCGCACGCCCTTGGTTATCTCCCGGTTTCAAAACGCTGTTCACGCGACACAGCAATTTGCAGCCAATCTTATCCCGTGTCGGACACTGCGCACCACTCCAAGCCGAGCTCACAAAATCAGGCGAGAAAGTGCTGGGCTTTCTCTGCAGTGGCAACGCCAGCTCCATGGTCTATTTGACGCTGTACAGCTCATCCGAATAACTGCGCTTCCATCATGGAAATCGACGCTTTCATCCGGGTAACGTGCGCAATTAACGCAAGCATTTTCAGCCAGCGCTAAAATCGGCTGCTCTCTTTAAAACGGAGGTCATCATGTTGCAAGCAAACGAAATCCAGCAACGCTACAGCCATTTGCAGCAAACCATCGGTGAAGCCGAGCAGGCCTGCCGCTCGTCGCAGGATACGCCGCGCGAAATGCGCGACTGTATCGAGAAAATCTCGCGCGAATTGAAACAGGCGCGCGATGTGATGCAGTCGAATGACGAGGCGCGCATCGTCCAGTGCGTCGATAGCCTGGAAGACATGGGCGACGAAGCAAAACGCATCAGCCGTTCGATGCCGCAGATGCCGGCGCACCTGGAAGCGATGGTCACCCGTGTGCACGCCGAGCTGTCGGACTTCAAGCACAAGCTGCACTAAACCGTAACAAGCGCCGCAGGAAAAGGAAGGCTAGACCACACCTTTGCCGCGCAGCGCCGCAATCTCGCCGCCGTTCTTGCCCAGCACATCGCGCAGCACTTCCTCGGTGTGCTCGCCCAGCAGCGGCGGCGCCTTGTCGCTGGTCGCCGGTGTAACCGACATCTTCATCGGACTGCGCACCAGCGTGACCTTGCCGGCCGCCGGGTGCGGCAACTCAACCGCCATCCCGCGTGCCTGTACCTGCTCGTTGGCGAACACTTCGCCCACGTCGTTGATCGGGCCGCAGGGCACGCCTACTTCTTCCAGCATCGCAATCCACTCGTCGCGCCCGCGCGTGGCCGCCATTTCGGCCAGCAGCGGCACCAGCACGTCGCGGTGCTGCACGCGCAGCGGGTTGGTGGCAAAGCGCGGGTCGGTTGCCAGCTCCGGCCGGCCGCCGGCTTCGACGAATTTCCGGTACTGGCCATCGTTACCGGCGGCGACGATCATGTGGCCGTCGGCGCAGGCAAAGGTCTGGTAGGGCACGATGTTCGCGTGCGCGTTGCCCCAGCGCTTCGGCGCCTTGCCGCTGCTGAGGTAGTTGCTGCCGACATTCGCCAGCATGGCCACCTGCGTGTCGAGCAGGGCCATGTCGATGTATTGCCCTTCGCCGGTGCGGTCGCGGTGGGTCAGCGCGGCCAGCACGGCGATGGTGGCGTACATGCCGGTCATCAGGTCGGTCAGCGCCACGCCGGCCTTTTGCGGGCCGCCACCGGGCAGTTCGTCGCGCTCGCCGGTGACCGACATCAGGCCGCCCATGCCCTGGATCAGGAAGTCGTAGCCGGCGCGGTGCGCATACGGGCCGTCCTGGCCGAAGCCGGTGATCGAGCAGTAGACCAGGTCGGGCTTGATCGCCTTCAGCGACTCGTAGTCGAGGCCATAACGCTTCAGGTGGCCGACCTTGAAGTTTTCCAGTACCACGTCGGAATGGCGCGCCAGTTCGCGCACCAGGGCCTGGCCTTCGCTGCTCGCGATATCGACCGTCACCGAGCGCTTGCCGCGGTTCGCCGACAGGTAGTAGGCGGCTTCGCTCGTATCGTAACCGTCCGCGTCCTTCGCATAGGGCGGACCCCATGCGCGGGTATCGTCGCCGCTGCCGGGACGTTCGATCTTGATCACGTCCGCGCCCAAATCCGCCAGGTTCTGGGCGCACCACGGGCCGGCCAGCACGCGCGAGAGGTCGAGCACACGGATGTGGCCGAGCGCCTTCAAGGTATCGGTCATTGTCTTTTTCGCCAGGGTGGAAGAAGGCCGATTATAGCTGGCCGCGTTCGACGACTTTCACCGCGCGCGCGCCGGGCGCCAGGGCTGCGTCGATGACCTCGAGCGCCAGGTGGGGCTGGGCGGCGCCGCACATGAAGATGTCGGCCGCGGCAAAGCCGACCTCGGGCCAGGTGTGGATTGATATATGCGACTCGGCCAGCAGCAGCACGCCGGTGATGCCCATGCCGGGTCCGAAGGTGTGGAAGTGGCTGTGCAGGATGCGCGCGCCGGCGGCCAGGGCAGCTTCGCGCAGCAGTGTGTCGATGCGACCGGCATCCATCAGCAAGGAAGCGTCGATGCCGTGCAGGTCGGCCAGCAGGTGGATGCCGGCGGGGCGGTGAATAGTAGTCACTTGTGCCCGCCGCCGTAGGAGCCGCCCGAATAGCCGCCGCCCGAATAGCCGGAGCCGCCGCCCCAGCGCCCGCCGCCCGTGTTCGACGAAGAGCTGAACAGCGAAATCCAGCTCACCACCACGATGACGATGGTAACCAGCAGGGCATAGGCGGAGTACTTGTTGCGCATGAGGGGTCAGGTTTCCTTCGACGTCAGCATCAGCGGCAGCCAGAGCAGCACCAGGCCGATGATGGTGAAGAACAGCACGGTGCCGAAATTGAAGAGCAGTGGCACGATGTTCAGGGCGATCAGCCACATCGTGAACTTGGCCGCGGAGCCGCTGCCGCCATCCATCTGCGCCGCCGCATGGCGCTTCACCGGCGCGGCCATCTGCTTGCCGAACCAGGTGCGCACCTGGTCGTCGGCCACCGGCGTCGAGCGGCTCCAGGACAGCTCGTCCGCTGTCAGTTCGGCGGACAGGCGTGTCGTGCCGCGTTCGTATTCCACCACCTGCGCCTTGTCGCCGGCCGCCACGCGCCAGTTGAAGGCGCCGGCCGCGTACAGCACCGTGGCCTCGTAGCCGTACAGCTTGCGGTAGGGGAGCTTGTCGAGCATGACTTCCTCGACCACCGGATTGGCCGGCGTCGGCCAGGTGTCGAGCACTTGCGAGCGCTGCCAGCCTTCGTCGGTCTCCACCAGCCACAGCAAGCCGCCGCCGGCGCCGAACAGCAGGTACTCGAACCAGGTCGCGCCTTCGTCGTCCATCCTTTGCATGACGCCGCTGACGCGCATCTCCTGGCCGTTGATGCGCGCCGTGGCGCCGAGCGGGATGGTCAGCTGGATGCGATTCGCTTCCTCGCCCTTGGCCAGCACCTGCACCTGCGGCGTGCTGGCGTCCAGGCGCGTCTGGCAGGCCGGGCATGCCAGGTTGGTGGCCATGCCGGGCTGGTAGCCGATGGCGGTGCCGCAGGAGGGGCAGAGCAGGGACTCGACCCGGCCGCGGTAGCGCCCGGCGCTGGCCTTGATCTGCTCGTCGTCGCGCAGCAGCTGGGCCTTCAGGCCGGGCAGGGTGACGGCAAAGCCGCTGTACAGCAGCGGCTTGTCGCCGTCGGAGTAATCGAGGGTGGCGAACTGGCTCTCGCGCCGGAAGTCGGCCACGCGCGCCTGCCAGCCGGGGCCGACGCGAAACGGCAGCTCGCCCTGGCCTCCGGTGCAGGTGGCCACGCGGCGGTCGGCCAGCGTCTGCGGGCCGAGGCCGAAGCGGTACTGGCCGCCCGGGCGCATCGCGTCGAACGCCGGATACGCGTCCTGCAGTTCCTGCCCGGCGGTGAGCACGTACTGGCCGGATGCGTCGGACAGCCAGCCGCCCGCGCCATCGTCGTACAGCACATACCACTCGTTCCACATGCCGGCGTCGTAGCGCAGCTGGATGCGGCCGACCACGGTGAAGCTGCGCCCGCCATGCTCGCCACTGGTGCCGACCTGGATAGCCGAATAGTCTTCCAGCACCTCGGACATCTTGCCGAGGTCGCGCACCGCGCCGGCTTCCTTGAGCACGCAGGCGCGGCAGAATTCGCACACCGCCATGACGGAGGCGTGCGAACGGAATTGGACCGGGGCGCCGCAGGAAGGGCAGGAGACGTTCTGCATCGGCAGCCGCTCAGCCGATCAGCTTTTTCAGCAGCTCGGCCTTCGTGCTGTCGTAGTCGGCGGCGGAGATCAGGCCTTTATCCAGCAGGCCTTTCAGCTTGGTCAGGCGGTCCTCGATCGAGTCCTGCACCGGTGCCGCGGGCGCGGAAGGAGGGGCGGCTGCAGCCCCGGGCTGCTGCGCAAACGCACCCGTCATGCCCTGGGCCATGGCCTGACCCACCGCCATGCCCGCGCCCACGCCGGCGCCGATGCCGGCCAGGCCGCCTTCGTTCTGCGCCGCCAGCGGGATGCTGCTGGCGACCTGGAACTGGGTAAAACCGCTCATGCGGTCCGCACCCAGGCTGCCCTTCATGCCGGCCGAGATGCGTTCGTCCAGCGCCGCCTGCAGTTCTTCCGGCAGGCTGACGCTGGCGACGTTGAATTCGTCGAGCTTCACGCCATAACGGGCGAACGCGGTGGCCAGGTCCTTGTAGACCTGCTGCGCCATCAGCGCCTGGTTGGCGGCCATGTCGAGGAAGGCGACGTTCGAGCCGCCCAGCGACGAGGCCATGGTCGCCATCAGGATGCCGCGCAGCTGGTCTTCGACCTGGTCGCGCGTGTAGATGTCGCGCGTGCCGCTGATCTCGGTGAAAAAGGCGCGCGGGTCACCGATGCGGTACGAGTACATGCCGAAGGCGCGCACGCGGATCATGTCGAAGTCCTTGTCGCGGATCGTGATCGGCTGCGGCGTGCCCCACTTGCGGCCGGTCTGCACGCGGGTGCTGAAGAAGTACACGTCCGACTTGAACGGCGAATCGAACAGCTTGTCCCAGTTCTTCAGGTTGGTCAGCACGGGCAGGGTGCGCGTGGTGAGCGTATGCGTGCCGGGGCCGAACACGTCGGCGATGCGGCCCTCGTCGACGAAGACCGCCATCTGCGATTCGCGCACGTTCAGCACGGCGCCGTTCTGGATCTCGAAGTCCTGCATCGGGAAGCGCCAGGCGAGGACACCTTCGGCTTCTTCGTTCCACTGCAGGACGTCGATAAACTGCTTCTTGATGAATGAACCGAGGGACATGATGGGCTCCGGGAGGGAACGAAAACAGGAAGGAATCAGGAAATGCTGCCGGCGTTGATCAGGCCGATCGACAGGGAGATGGCGCCGAGCAGGCCGCCGAAGGCGCAGTTATTCGCCTCGATCTGGTCCTTCGACATGCGCAGCAGGCGCGTGGCGACCAGGAACACCAGCAGCTGCACCACCATGCCGACCAGGCCCCAGCCGAGGAACTGGTAGTAGCTGGCCGTGTGCATCAGGGCTGAGGCGACGGTGGCGGAAAAGCCGAGCAGGGTGCCGCCCAGCGACAGGGCGGCGGCGCCGTTGCCCTGGCGGATCAGCAGCACCTCGTCATAGGGCGTGACCCGGGTGTACACCACAAAAAATGCCATGACCATCGCAATGGCTGTCGCGAGGTGCAGCAGATAGGCTAGGATGGCGGGCACTCAGGTTCTCCGGAGAAAGTTGTCTTTATGGCGACACATCGCGATCTTAGAACAAAAGCTGTTTCATGACCAAAAGAATTCTTATCCTCTCGGTGTTCGTTGTCGCTTCCTGCGGACTGGCCTACGAACTGATCGCCGGCGCACTGTCGAGCTACCTGCTGGGCGA
>Ga0308160_10005771_pt1 | contig 12805 bp, 3 predicted proteins | sample PhyFR1_FD_201036 | JGI IMG/M metagenome (GOLD analysis project Ga0308160, IMG submission 201036) | Phyllosphere microbial communities from UC Gill Tract Community Farm, Albany, California, United States - DLSLF.R1 | ecosystem: Host-associated > Plants > Phyllosphere > Unclassified | place: USA... | reverse complement strand
CAGAGAGCCAGCGGGCTTTGCCGGGTGGCAATTCGAATAATGTTATCTAACATGCTGGTTACCGTTTTTATAATTTGCCCGCCATCCTACCACTGAGCGTCAACACTGTCAGTGCAAGAAGCCACAGGTGCTACAGGTAAAGAAGGGGCAGTTAACATTACAGATATACCCTAAATAATTCGAGTTGTAGGAAGGCGGTAACGCTGGGCCACGGGCTTAACCTCCGGGATAAGGTTCATTAATCCCCAGGCGTTTACATCATTCAGTGACTAGATTGAGCGAGGAAAACTAACGCACAGGCAATCTGAAGTATCGCGGGTATAAGAGCCTATCCCATTAAGCTCCAAATCGTTTAAAGAGGCGGTGCCCCAAACAGCGAAGCGTTACATCCTTTACGGTCAATCAGCAAAGTGTTAAATTGGTCACGTTTCCGTCAAATATTCTTATAACACTCATGGCACAATGGAATACGCATTTTTTCTAAACACTGGGATAATCAGGTGAGGCGTCTTGTACCTTTACATCGAGACACTGAAGCAAAGACTGGACGCGATCAATCAATTACATATTGATCGCGCCTTAGCAGCCATGGAGCCCGTGTTTCAACGGGTATACCGTCTGCTACCTGCTCTATTGCACCACCACCATCCCCTAATGCCGGGTTACCTGCACGGTAATGTTCCCCATGGCGTTTGCCTCTACACCCCTGATCAACCCCAACAAGATTACCTTGATGACTTAGCAGATGAATGGGAAAGCCCGTTTGCCAAACCAGCCAGTGATGAACTACCGATTGCCAGCATTTACTCGATGGGTAGCACCTCTTCGATCGGCCAGAGTTGCAGTTCGGATCTCGACATCTGGGTCTGTCACCAGTCCTGGCTAGATAATGAAGAACGCCACCTTTTGCAGCAGAAATGCAGCCTGCTGGAAAAGTGGGCAGCGTCGTTGGGGGTGGAAGTCAGCTTTTTTCTGATCGATGAAAATCGCTTCCGCCATAACGAAAGTGGCAGCCTAGGCAGTGAAAACTGCGGCTCTACTCAGCATATCCTGTTGCTAGATGAGTTTTACCGCACTGCGGTGCGCTTGGCTGGCAAACGCATTCTGTGGAATATGGTGCCGGGCGAAGAAGAAACGCATTATGACGAATATGTGCTGTCGCTCTACGCACAAGGCGTGTTAACACCGAACGAATGGCTGGATCTCGGTGGCCTGAGCACATTGTCGGCGGAAGAGTACTTTGGTGCCAGCCTGTGGCAGCTATATAAGAGCATCGATTCGCCTTACAAGGCAGTGCTGAAAACCCTGCTGCTGGAAGCCTACTCCTGGGAATACCCCAACACCCAACTGCTGGCGATGGATATCAAAAAGCGCCTGCACGCTGGCGAGATCGTCTGCTTCGGACTCGACGCTTACTGCATGATGCTCGAACGAGTCACCCACTACCTGACTGAAATCAACGACCCGACCCGACTCGACCTGGTTCGCCGCTGTTTCTACCTGAAAGTCTGTGAAAAACTGTCGTTGGCCCAAGCCTGTGTTGGCTGGCGGCGGAAAATCCTCAGCCAACTGGTGAGCGAATGGGGCTGGAGCGAAGAGCGACTGGCGATCCTGGACAACCGCGCCAACTGGAAGATAGGACGGGTGCGTGAAGCACATAACGAACTGCTGGATGCGATGATGCAAAGTTATCGCAACTTGATCCGCTTCGGCCGCCGCAACAACCTCAGCGTCAGTGCCAGTCCGCAGGATATCGGCGTGCTGACCCGCAAGCTATACGCCGCCTTTGAAGCCTTGCCCGGCAAGGTAACGCTGGTAAACCCCCAGATTTCGCCGGATTTGTCGGAAAAAGATTTAACCTTTATTTATGTGCCGAATGGCCGCGCCAACCGCAACGGCTGGTACTTGTACAACCAGGCACCATCGATAGATTCCATCGTTAGCCATCAACCGCTGGAATATAACCGCTATCTGAATAAACTGGTAGCCTGGGCCTATTTCAACGGCCTGCTAACGCCGAAGACCCGGCTATACATCAAGAACGGTAACCGGTGTGATACCGTCAAATTGCAGGAATTGGTGGCCGATGTCTCCCATCACTTCTCGCTGCGCCTGCCAGCCCCCACGCCGAAAGCGCTGTACAGCCCGTGCGAGATCCGCCACCTGGCGATTATCGTCAATTTGGAAAATGACCCGACCGCCGCATTCAATAATCATGTAGTGCATTTCGATTTCCGCAAACTCGACATGTTCAGCTTTGGTCAGCAGCAGCAGTGCCTGGTGGGCAGCATCGATCTGTTGTATCGCAATTCGTGGAACGAGGTGCGAACCCTGCATTTCAGCGGTGAGCAATCGGTGCTGGAAGCCCTGAAAACCATCCTTGGCAAAATGCATCAAGACGCCGCGCCGCCGGAATCGGTGAATGTGTTCTGTTATAGCCAGCATCTGCGCGGTTTGATCCGCACGCGCATTCAGCAGTTGGTATCGGAATGCATCGAGTTGCGCTTATCCAGCACCCGCCAGGAGCCTGGTCGCTTCAAGGCGGTACGTGTCGCCGGCCAAACCTGGGGGCTATTTTTCGAACGCCTGAGTGTCTCGGTGCAGAAGCTGGAAAACGCAGTGGAGTTCTACGGTGCTATCTCCAATAACAAACTGCATGGCCTGTCGATTAAAGTGGCAAGCACTCAGGTGCACCTACCGCCAGCGGTGGATGGCTTCGCCAGCGAGGGGATCATTCAGTTCTTCTTCGAAGATAGCTCGGACGATAAAGGCTTCAATATCTATATTCTGGATGAATCCAACCGGGTAGAGGCTTATCACCACTGTGAAGGCAGTAAAGAGGAACTGGTGCGCGACGTCAGCCGCTTCTACTCTTCTTCACATGACCGCTTCACTTACGGTTCCAGCTTTATCAACTTTAACCTACCGCAATTCTATCAAATCGTGTCGCTTGATGGCCGCACCCAAGTGATCCCGTTCCGTAGCAACATGCTATCCAGACGGTACGTAACGGTGGCCGAGGGGGCTGAGGCAGCAGTTCCAAATGCAGTAATAGCGCCAAGGTTATTCTCCCCCCTAAGATTTGATACATAGAAAATGCAATTATGGGTGAAAGAGCGTGCGCCAGTAGTTTGCCACGACCCCGCATAACCATCGATAGGCTTAGCACCTATCCATTAGGCTATTTTATTTGCCATGTTGCCCTGGGCAGTGCTTCCTCTCCTCACCTACGCGCCAGTTGTTGCGCGTTGTCCATGTCCAAACTGGCGGCAACACTGTACGCCTACTGGGATAGGTTATTAAAAATAGCGCTGCCAACACCTTGTTAATTCAACGGTCTATGCACTCTGCATCCGAATAAAGCCCGCTTGGCTATACCCTAAAGAATTCGAGTTACAGGAAGATGGCGAAGAAAGCTAACGCACAGGCAACTTGAAGTATGACGGATATATACGCCAGCCAGGTTGCGGGAACCCGTTAACTTCGCGACAGGATGCAAGCCGGCGTATCACAGAAACCGGCAGGATTGAATGTGGATTAAGCAAATATAGGGCTGTTCAAACCTGGGGCGCATAATTCACTTGTTTTTTGCTCGCCTGAGGGAATAATATACATAAATTACATATCTTTACAGCTTGTGAGATGAATATCTTGTGAAAAGGACTTTTCTATCGATTTTACGTCGGATAAAGGCGGTGTTTCCCACCCTTGCGGGGGTTTTGTTAGCTTTCTCTTCCTCGATAATAGCCGCCACACCGTCCGCCCCCCCTGCTCAGGAGCCAGCGGCCATTGATGCCCGTGAACAGCTTCGCCAGCAACAACGTGAACGCGCCCTGCGCGAGCAAAACACCCCACAAGCCGATGAACGCCTCCCGCGCCCCAACATGGCGCAGCCCGATTATCCTACCAATGAGCAGCCCTGCTTTACCATCAGCAAACTGATACTTGTGGGGGACTCAGCCACGCGCTTTCAGTGGGCGCTCAACGCCGCCGCTGACGCCAGAGGCCGTTGCCTGGGCGGACAGGGCATTGTGCTCGCTATCAACAAAGTACAAAACGCCATTCTGGCCAAAGGTTATGTCACCACCCGAGTGATGGCGCAGGAGCAGGATCTGACCAAAGGCGTCCTGACGCTCACCCTACAGCCCGGGCGCATTGGCGACATCCGTTTTGACACGCCGGTCTTCTGGCGTGGGCGGCTGTGGAATGCCATCCCAGCCTCAAAAGGGGATATTCTCAACCTGCGCGACATCGAACAGGGCCTGGAGAACTTCAAACGGGTGCCTAGCGTCAACGCCGACATCAAAATCATACCCGGCGTGCGGGAAGCCACCAGTGGCCTACAGGTGAACTGGAAAGCAGGCAGGCCAGTGCGGCTCAGCCTGGGGCTGGACGACAGCGGTGGCAAAAGCACCGGGCAATATCTCGGTTCCGCCACCTTGTCGGTGGATACGCCTTTTGCGCAGAACGACCTGTTTTACGCCAACCTTGGCGAGGATTTGTTCCAACACGGGCCATTCGGCAACCGATCGCACACCCTGAACTACTTCTTCCCGCTGGGATATTGGGCATTTTCCGCCAACTACAGCGACTACAGCTACCATCAGAACATCCCCAATGCCAACGAAGTACTGCATTACAGCGGCAAGAGCGACACTCTCCAACTGACAGTATCCCGGTTGCTGTATCGCGACCAGTCGCACAAGACCACGCTCAACCTGCGTGGCTACCGTAAGTATTCCACTAATGCGGTGAATGACATCAACATCGACCTGCAAAAACGCCGTACCGCTGGCTGGGAGTTAGGGCTAAACCAGCGCAGCTACCTTGGCCGCACCACGCTGGATGCGAACATCAACTGGCGGCGCGGCACTGGCGCACTTAATGCCTTGCCAGCCCCGGAAGAGGCGTCCCACAGCGGCAGCGCCCGCACCGGTATGCTGCTCGGTGACCTGAGCGTCAATCAGCCCTTCGCCTGGGGTGAGCAGCCTTGGCGATACTACACCAGCGTACGTGGCCAGTGGAGCCAGAGCGCGCTGACGCCGCAGGAGCGTATGGCCATCGCCGGGCGTTATACTGTCCGCGGCTTTGACGGCGAACAAATGCTGTCTGGCGAAAAAGGCTTGCTGTGGCGCAACGAAATCGCCTGGAATATGTTTTCACGCGGGCACGAGCTGTACCTGACCACCGACTGCGGCCGCGTAGACGGCCCAGGCACCCGCGACCTAGTCGGCCATCAACTGGCGGGCAGTGCGCTTGGCGTGCGGGGCATGCTGTGGGGACTGTTCAATTATGACCTGTCTGCCGGGTTGCCGCTCTACAAGCCGCAGGGCTTCCACACCTCAGGCGCGACGGCCAGCTTTAGCTTCAGCCTGGAAATCTGAGGCCCAAGCGTCATGATACCGGCCCTTTTGCAGATACTGACCTGAACAGACTGACTTTTCTCACGGATGTGACCCATGAACAAACATTGCTATCGCCTCATCTTCAGCCGCACCCACGGGGAGTTACGGGTGGTTTCCGAACTGGCTCGCAGCTACAGCACTGAACCGGGGCAAAGCCGGGGTAGCGGCGGCATCCGCTTGTGGGTAACAGTGCGCCGTGCGGTGTGGCTGCTGGGGTTGGCGCTGTTTGCCGGGCCTGTCCTGGCCGATGGCATTGTGGCAGATGTCACCGCCGCGCCCGGTCAGCGGCCCGAAGTCATCGCCACCCAGAACGGTTTGCCACAGGTCAATATCACCGCCCCCAATCAGGCTGGGATATCGCACAACCAATACCAGCAGTTCGATGTCGACGCCAAAGGGGCCATCCTCAACAACTCGGCGGTGATCACCGCCACCCAGATGGCCGGGATGATCCAAAGCAACCCCAACCTCAACCCCAATGCCGCCCCGGCGCGGGTCATCCTCAATGAAGTCAACAGCAACGATCCCAGCCAACTACGTGGTTTCCTGGAGGTGGCCGGCGGGCAGGCGCAGGTAATTGTCGCCAACCCGGCGGGCATTGTCTGCAACGGCTGTGGCACCCTCAACGCTGGACGCATGACGCTGACCACCGGCAAGCCGCAGTTGAACGCCGACGGCAGCCTGGCAGGCTACCAGGTCGAGCGCGGTGTAGTGCGTGTTGAGGGCGGCGGACTCAATGGTGATACCCGTCATGACACCGAGTACGTAGATATCCTGGCGCGTGCGGTAGACATCAACGCCGGCGTCTGGGCCAAAGCCGGGCTATCGGTGGTCGCCGGGCGCAACCGGATAGGTGCGGACGGCACCACAGCAACGCCGCTGGCGGACGACGGCAGCACCAAACCCGAACTGGCGATAGACATGGGGCAGATGGGCGGCATGTATAGCGGCCAAATCCGCATGATAGGCACCGAAGCTGGCGTGGGGGTACGCAACCAGGGCGGACACCTGCAAGCGGGCAAAACCCTGACCATCAGCAGCGAGGGCAAACTCAGTTGGCAGTCGGCGGCGCAAGAGGCTGTCACCGTGGCTGGCGGGGATATCCGGCTGACGGCCCGTAACGCTATCGACCACCACGGCAAGCTGCACAGCGGCGGCACCCTGGCGGCGACCGGCGATGTCCGCCTGAGCGCTAACAGCGGTATAGAGAGCCACGGACACTTGCTGGCTGGCAGCGATGCCAACAGCCAGATTGTGTGCGATGCGGATCTGCGGCTGGACAGCCAAGGTGACATCCGCGCCAGCGGTAGCCTGCTCGGCAAAAAGGACGTCACCCTGGTCGGGCATCGGGTCGATATCAGCGGCGTGCAGTTGGCCGCCAACCACGCCACCCTAGTGGCACGAGAAGACGGCGTGGCATTGCGCCAATCGCAGGTCGACAGCGGACAATTCACCCTCAACACGGTAGGCGATGTTGACGCGCAACAGGCGCAGGTTAAGGCAGGTCGCTGGGAGGTCAATACCCACCACCTGCACAACCAAAAGGCTGTCTGGACACAGACAGGCGGCGGCGAGAGCCACTTCACCCTGACTGGCAAGCTGGACAATACCGATGGCAGTATCGAGGCCCACAGCCTGGCACTGACATCAGGAGCACTGACCAACCAACACGGACGTCTGGTAGCACTCAACGACAGTGCGCAGTACTGGCGGGTCAGCGGAATACTCGACAATAACAGCGGTGAGTTGGGCAGCAACGGCGACCTTCAGCTTGACACTGGTCGCCTCGACAACCAGGGAGGCACGGTAAAAACGCAGGCAGCGCTTACCCTCTATGCCAGCGGCGATATCAACAACACCCAGGGCAAGGTGCTGGCAGGTAATGCCCTGCGGCTTGATGCGCTGGGCGCATTCGACAATCAGCACGGACAGGTCAATGGTGCGCAATTGCTGCTGACGGCACAGCGTCTGAACAATGCTCAGGGACAGGTGGCCAGCCAGGGGGATGTCACCCTAACGACACGTCAAGGGCTAAACAACCAACGCGGCCTTATCGGCGCTGGCAAAGCGTTGACCATTCATATTGGCGATGATGGGGATAATGGCGCTGGCAGCGCGCAAAGTGAAACGCCACTGATGGCAACGGCGCAAAACATCGACAACGGCGCGACTCGGTCGCGCTCCGGCCAGGCGTTGACATCAAACGCGGCGGGAGCAATAGACAATCGCGCTGGCGAAATCAGCGGCGAGTCGCTGGTGCTGACGGCACAGCAGATCAACAATACCCAGGGCAAGGTGATAGCCCAGCGTGATGCGAACTTGACAGCCCAACAAGCACTGAGCAATGCCAACGGCCTGCTTGAGGCGGGCGGCACACTCAGCATGCGCACCGATGGCGACTGGGATAACCGCGACGGCACCGCGCAGGGCGGCCATCAGGTCACTGTCGCCACTCACACCCTCAATAACGCCAGTGGCCGGCTGCAATCCGGTGGAGACCTGACACTTGACAGCACAGGCGACATCAGCAACCAACGCGGCAAACTGACCGCCCAGCACACTCTCGACATCAAGGGGGCCACAACCGGCCTGTTTGACAACGACGGCGGATCGCTACAAAGCGGCGGCCCCCTGTCACTGCACGGCGGGCGGCTGACCAACCGCCAATCCGGCCGGGTGCTGAGCCAACAGGCATTGTCACTGATCCTGGCTGACGACTGGGACAACCAGGACGGCCAGTTGACCAGCAGTGGCCGCACCTTGGTACGCGCGGCGGGCCTGCATAACGCGCAGGGGGCCATCAACGCGCTGGGCAACCTGGACATGCAATTCACCGGGAAGCTGGATAACGCCCATGGCCACCTCTTCAGCCAGTCAACGCAAACACTCCAAGCACAAGAGATCGACAACCAGCTCGGCTGGATGGGCAGCCAGGGTGACTGGTTCGCCACCAGCGAACATTTTGACAACACAGGGGGCAGCGTACAAGGCCAGCAGGGCGTACAGCTAGCGGCAACCTGGCTCCATAACGCCAAAGGCGTGCTGCAATCAGCCGCCAGGCTGGCACTGCGGGTGGCGCAAGATATCGACAACCAAAAAGGCAAGATAGCCGCCCAAGGGCCACTAGCCGTGCAGGGCACCACACCCGATGCTACCACCGGACGCATCAACAATGCCGGCGGAAAGTGGTTGGCCGGTGAAGCCTTGAACATCGCTGCAATCAGCCTCAATAACACCCAGGGCGGCCTGCTGTACAGCCAAAAACACCTGTATTTGAATCTGAAAGAACAGTTGGACAACCGCCAGGGCAGGCTACAGGGCGGCGAGGCACTCAAACTCGACGCCCAGACGCTGAACAATGCCAGCGGCACGATAGACGGCCAGCAACGGTTGGCGCTACGCATTCTCGGCGGGTTGGATAATGCGGGCGGTGCCGTGCGTAGCAATGGTGACCAGCAAATAACTGCGGCAAGCATTGACAACCGCCAAGGGGTATTCAGCAGCCGTGGCGGACTGACGCTGACGGCAGCGCGGTTAGATAACACCAACGGCACGCTCATCAGCCAGGGCACCGGTATCTACCGCATCGAGATGCTCGACAACCGACAGGGCAAAGTGCACAGCGGCGAGGCGCTGACGCTCGACGGCAGGCAGGTGAACAACCAGCGTGGACAACTGGTCTCGAGCTAGGCATTGACACTTAAGGCGAACCAACTCGACAACAGCGGCCAGGGTACTCTCAGCAGCCAGGCCGCGCTTGAAGTGCAGACCGACCATCTGGACAACCGCGACGGTGGCCGGGTGCTGGGTACGACACACACCAGCGTGACCGCACGCGACATCGACAATATGGCCGGATGGCTACAAAGCGCCGGCACCCTCTCCCTCACCGGCGTATCCACGCTGAATAAACGCCAGGGGCGCATCCTGACCAATGACGCACTCAGTATCAATGCCGGACAAGCGCCGACAGACTCGCCGCTCGTCCTACTCAACCAGAATGGCAGGCTGGAGAGTGCTGACGCACTGACACTCCATACTCGTACCCTGGACAACCAGGGTGGCACCCTGTTGGGCTTGCAAGCGCTCACTTTGACCGCACAACAAGACTACACCCACCAAGCAGGTGAAACGATCAGCAGTAACGGCACGGTGACGTTCTCCGTAAGCGGTGCCTTCAACAACCTGTCTGACTGGCTATTGCCGGGCAACCTGATACTCAATGCCGCCCGCATCACCAACCCGGCCACGCTGGTGGGCAAAAAGGTTCAACTGACCACCCACGCCTTGCAAAATACCGGGCGACTTGAAGCGAACAACATCACGCTCAACGTCGACACCTTGGACAATGCTGCCACCCTAATGGGGGATGACATCAGCGTACAGGGACGCGTCATTGACCAGCACGGCCAGGCGGCAGTGATGGCCGCCACCCAGACCCTGACGCTACAAGCCGGAGAGCGCCTGACCAACCGAGACGGTGCCTTGCTTTACAGCAGCGGTCGCCTGCACTTGGGCAGCAATGACCTGATTGAGAATCGGGCAAGCTTCATTGAAGCGGAGGGTGACGTCAGGGTAGAAGCCCAACGCCTGAATAACCTGCGCGAAGGGTTGGTCATTGAACGCGACGCGGAAAAAAGCGATTACAAGTGGCACCGCTACAACTATTACTGGCGCTCTTACGGTATGGACACCAATACTGACAAGAGACCTATGGCACCAACCACCCAGCGACTGACCTTCCGGGATGACGCCAGCGCGCAAAACAACCGCTATGGCACCCTGCTGGCCATCGATGCCGCCGGCAAGCGCGCCCAGGTGCGCGTTAAAGACAATCGGGATCAACTGACCGACCTGTGGGTCAACTACTTGGCACTCAAACCCAACGCCGACGGCAGTTACGCCATGACCTTCTACGAAACCCGTGGCTTCCAGCAGGTGGAGGGTGTGCCGACGCCTTATCACAACACCGTGTGGCGTGAGTTCGACAGTGGGAGAATTGAGCAGTGGGATCCGGAGCAGCACCTCGATATCGACAAGGCCCCGGGCGTCACCGACTACAACAACCTCCGCGAGCGCAGCGCTACCGGTACGGTCACGCGCGACAGACTGGTTTCTGAAGGCGTCGGCGCGCACATTCTGGCCGGGGGCAACATGGTGTTGCATATCACCGGAGCGTTGCTCAATGATGCCAGCGTCATCACCGCCAACCACAACCTGGGGATTGAAGGAAACGGCAAGGTCGACAACCGCGGCTACTCAGTCAACGAGCGGCGTCATGAGTACATCGTTGACCATTATGATCAAGACACCCATCACTGGCATCCGACGTTCCAACATGATGAGACCACGGCACTGACCACCGTTGACGGCGTCATCACCGGTAACGGCAATGTCTCCATCCACAGTGCCCATATCACCAACACCACGGTCAATCAGGCACAGACCCGCAGCCTGGAAGCCGCACTGAAAGCCGTAGACGCCGAACGTGCCGAAGTGGAGCGCAATCCGCTGGCCTTTACGGTGGACGGCGGCACACCCCCCACCCCCGGCAGCCAGACAGCGCTCAGCCCATCATCACCGCTTGAGCGCCCGCTGTTGCCTGCCCAGTTGGCGCTAACCGCCATGCAGCATCTGGGCAACGTGGCGACCGCCATTCCCAACAACGGCCTGTTCCGTCAGCATCCGGCCATCGGTAGCCCCTTCCTGGTGGTGACCGACGAACGCTTTACCCGCCGCGACGCCTTCATCAGCAGCGACTACTTACTCTCACGAGTCGGCTACCACCCGGCGCAGGTACACAAACGCCTGGGGGACGGCTTCTATGAACAACGCCTGGTGCGCGAACAGGTGCAACATCTGATCGGTCGGCCTTCAGTGCACGGCGAAGACGCGATGACGCAGTACCAACATCTGATGAACAACGGTGCAAAGGTCGCGCAGGACTTCCATCTGCTACCGGGCGTGGCGCTGACGCCCAAACAGATTGCGGCATTGCAACAGGACATCGTCTGGCTGGTGAGCGAAACGGTTAACACTGCAGAAGGCCCGCAAACAGTATGGGTACCGAAAGTGTATCTGGCTCAGCGCACGCTGCGTCTAACCGGCGATGGGGCAATAATTGGCGGCAACAACCTGCAACTCTCGGCGGGCAGCGTCAGCAATGCTGGCAACCTGTTTGCCAACAAAGTACTGACTGTCGACACCGGGCAGTTCGCGCATCAGGGCGGTGATATCCGCGCGGGCAGCATTAATGTGCGGGCGGACAGCCTGACGCTCAGCACCAACCTGCAAGATGCCTTGCGTCAGGCGACAATGAGCGCTGGCGACATCAGCCTCAGCGGCAGCGATATTCACCTGCGGGGGGCGAAACTCAACGCCACGCAAAACCTCAGCCTGAACGCACGCAACAACCTGCACATCACCGCCGCGAAAAACAGCCACACCGCCAATCTTGAGGTCATCTCTGGTTCCATGGGCAACCGCACCCGTGACGGTATGGAAGAGGCTGGCACACGCATGGCACAGATCAGCGGCAAGTGGCAGCAGGCACAGAGCAGCGAACTCAACGCTGGCGGCAACCTCAGCCTGAAGGCCGGGCAGGACATCACCGTGCAGGGTAGTCAGGTTCGAGCTGGCGGCACCAGCCAACTCCAGGCCGCAGGCAACATCACCCTACGAGCGGAAACCACCACCAACAACACACACCTTACGGCTAACAGCCGCACCTCATCAGTGAACAACCACCGTCAAGAAGACAGCCTACTGCTCAGTTCCCTGAGTGGTGACAAGGGAGTGACCCTGGTGGCGGGCAACCATCTGCTGGCCGAAGGCGCACAGGTTGACAGTGCGGAAGGCCGTATTGGCCTCAGCGCACAGGACGTCACCATCAAAGACGCACGCCAGCACATAGCAGACCAAGACAACGAACAAAAACACAGCGGCAAGACCCAAAGCCAGCGCGCGCGAGCAACGGAACGCGAAAACAGCATCGGCAGCACCTTCAGCAGCCAGCAAGGCGTCACCGCTATCGCTCGCCAAGGGGATGTGACCGTCACCGGCAGCACCTTGCACAGTGAACAAGGTGCCATCACGCTACAGGCGAAAAAGGACGTCACCCTCAACAGCGCCACCGAACGCGAATCGCAATACAGCGAAGAACGCTCAGAGCGAAAAAGGTTCCTGAGTAAAAGCAGCAGCCACACCCTGACCGATGACCGCGTCACGTATCAAAAGGGCACCCTGCTCAGCGGTGAGCACGTCAGCATCAGCGCCGGCCACGACCTCAGGGTGAAAGGCTCGTCCATCGCCGCTGACCGTGACGTCAGCCTACAGGCCGGTCACAACGTCGACATCGGGGCCGCCACCGAAACCGCGTCCCACACCCTGCTGGAAGAGGA
>Ga0308160_10005770_pt1 | contig 12805 bp, 15 predicted proteins | sample PhyFR1_FD_201036 | JGI IMG/M metagenome (GOLD analysis project Ga0308160, IMG submission 201036) | Phyllosphere microbial communities from UC Gill Tract Community Farm, Albany, California, United States - DLSLF.R1 | ecosystem: Host-associated > Plants > Phyllosphere > Unclassified | place: USA... | reverse complement strand
GACAATCCCCTATCCCCCCCCCCCCCCCTCCCCCGTTCGCGCGCCCGCGGCCCCAGGCCGGGGCGATGGCGGTTCGGCCCTCGAGTCGCGACCTTTGTCGGCGCCTGCCGGCCGCCTTCGCCGGCCCTCGACCGCGGGATCGTCCTCCGACCCGGCCCAGTTCGACGATGCGCCGCCCTCGGGCGCCCGCTCCGGCGGAGGAGGAGGAGGCGGGGGGCGCGTGACGTTCCAACCCCGGCCGGACCTCGTCCGGCGGGACAAGGCGGCTGGCGATGCGGCCGCCAACGCGGGTGCTTACCGCTCGTCGAGGACCCGGCCGGCCGTTCTGCCCGTCTCGGCCGCCAGCGCCGGCGGCTCTTACTCGTCGTCGAGCCTCCTTGGCGGCGCCGGCGGTCGTGCGGGGAGCGCTGGCGGGGCCGGCAGCGCGCGGCCACGCTCGCGCGAGGGCGGCTTCGTCCCTGGCGGTGGCGGCGGCGGCGGAGGAGGAGCAGGAGCAGGAGCGGGGCGTGGCGGTTGGGGTGGGAAGCGTCTGCCCGGCGGCGGCCGAGCCGGCTCCGGCCCAGGCCGCCAGCAGCCGGGTCGGGGAGGGCCGCCGCGCAAGTCGCCCGCCTACACGGGCGAGGCTTTCCTGCCGAGGAACCTCGCCTCGCTTCCTTCGCTCGCGCCGACGACCCTGCCGGCCAACAGCGCGCTCTACAGCGCCGACGACTACCTGCTCGCCTCGCCGGCCGACAAGCCGCTCGCCGCCGGCCGCTCGGCCGCCTTCCCCGAGCCGCCGGCGTTCTACGCCCGGCTCCGGCACGAGGTCTTTGCCGAGGGCCCGAGCTCGGGCCTCCGCGTGCTCAAGCACCGGACGAACGCCGAGCACCTCCTCGTCGGCTCGCTCGGACCGGCCGCGTTCGCCGCCGGCCAGAAGCTCGTCGGCGAGCTCCCGGCCCTGCTCGCCCGCGGCGCCAAACGCGAGGACCAAGGGCTCCTCACGCAGACGGTCGACGAGCTCGATCCCGAGTCGGGCGTCTGGAAGCCGGCGGGCAAGGTCGACTATTCGGCCGAGCTCGCACGCCGGTTCGACCCTTACAAGCCGGGCAAGCCGCACCCGCGGCGCGTCTTCCGGCTGACGACCCACTCGACGTTGGGCGCCGACGACGACCTCGACGCGGCCGACGGCCTCGCCTCGGGAGGCACCGCCAAGGGCAACCACGCCGGCGACGGCAGCAGCAGCAAGAGCAAGGACAAGCGCGAGCTGCGCGAGGCCCGCCAGCGGCTGTACCGCTCGCGACCGGCGATCGAGCTCGTCACGCTCGAGCATCCGCCGGTGCCCGACCCGGCGGCCGCCGGGCACGCGACGCCGGCGACGGCCGAGCTCCTCGCGCGGATCGACGCCGAGCGGGCCAAGGGCGACTATGGCCGCTGGGCCGACCTCGCCGAGCTCGACCGGGCCGCCCAGGCCTTCGCTCAACCGACCGCGAACGCCGCCGCCGCCGCCGCCACCGACAAGAGCGCCACCGCCGCCGCCGCTGCTGCTGCGGCTGCAGCTGGCGGACCGTTCAGGCAGGGTCGGAAGGCGGCCCTTGACCTGGCAACGCTTGGCTTCGGCTGGGCCGGCAACCAGACGACCGGCCGCGAACGGGCCCTCCAGAAGGCTGTCATCGAGGGGCTCGTCAAGCTCTAAAAAAGGAGGAGGGAGGGAGAGGGGCGCCAGGGGGGGCCAGGGGGGCGGATGATGGCAAGGTCAAGACGGATGGCTGTGCGTGGGCGTCCGATCTTGCAGTATGAGAAATGGAACGAAGCAACCCCCTTTTTCCCACCTCCCTCGGCATCGCTGTCGATGCGCGCTTGCTGAGTGAGCGAGGGCCGGGAGGGCCGTCCCGGCCCGGACAGTAAAGCAGAGGCGAGTTGGACCCCTTGCTAACGCGCGCGTCCTCTCAGACTGAATTCCCCTGGCTTTGCCAGCCCTGCTCGCAGCTCGCTCTCGCCTTCTCCCTCGTCCGCCTGTCGGATCAAGGGGTGTCGGCTCTCTTTGTTTTACCCTTCGCACGCGAGAAAATAAAGGGAAGGGGGGGCGAGGGACCCCCTTTCTCATCGTTCGACACGGCCCCGACCCCCTCGGCCGCCGCCGCCGCCGCCGCCGCCGTTGATCGCTTCGAGCACCCTCAAAAAGTCGCTCGTCGCCCTCGTGTCGTGCACGCGAACGATGTCGACGGCCGCGCTCGCGACGCAAGCGGCCGTGACGGCGGCGGTCGCGTAGCCTCGCTCGCGCGGCTCGCTCTGGCCCGTCAGCTCGCCCAGGAATCGTTTCCTGCTGGCCCCGACGAGGAGCGGGTAGCCCTCGATCGACGACGGCGAGGTCTCGTTGGTGGTGGTGGTGGTGGGGGCGTCGTTGACGAGCAGCGCGTCAAGAGAGCGAAGGAGGACGAGGTTCTGCTTGCCCGTTTTTGCGAAGCCGATGCCCGGGTCGAGGACGACGTTCCAGCGTCGGACGCCGGCCTCGAGCGCCTTGGCGAGCGAGCGTCCGAGCTCCTCCCGGACACCTCCGACGACGCCGGCGTCGTGGTCGTCATCGTCGGCGGTGGCGGCGGCGGCGGACCCCTCGTACGTCGTCAGGCTCGTCATGTCGCTCGCGTCGCCGCGCGAGTGCATGAGGACGACGGGGACGTTGGCGCTCGCCATGAGGGAGAGCATGCCCTCCTCGCGACCGGCATGGACGTCGTTGATGCAGGACGCGCCGGCTTCGAGAGCCGCGCGAGCGACCGAAGGCCGGTACGTGTCGATCGAGATGGGGACCGTCAGGCCCGCTCGGCGGAGAGCGGCGATGATGGGGACGACGCGGGCGGCCTCCTCCTCGGCGTTGATGAGCGGCCTTGCGCCCGGTCGGGTGCTGAGCCCACCAACGTCGAGCAGATCGGCTCCGTCCAAGACCATCTGCTTCGCAGCGGTGACGACGGCCTCAACGTCGGCATATGACCCGCCGTCCGAGAACGAGTCGGGCGTCGCGTTGAGGATGGCCATGATGAGCGTCCGTCGGCCGAGGACGAGGGGCTGGGCGGGCGATGGGAATGGCAGGATCCGGTGGAGGACGGCTGGCGACGAGGGTGGGAGCGCGGCGTAGAGGGCCGAGATGGGCTTCTGGAGCGCCGGGTGGATCCAGCTCGGGGCGATACTGCGCGCAAAGGCGCAAGGAGGTCGGGGAGGCATTCGGGAGGGGTGTCAATCAAGGACCAGGGTCGTACGCATTCCCCCGCCCCTCCCTCTTCGACGACGGACGGAACGCACTCCATTAGCGGGCGCAGCACAAACTCGCGCTCGATGAGGCTAATGTGCGGCACTTTGAGTCCCCCCTCAGGCGTCTCGACATCGACGATCGCGTCGCCATAGAGGACGAGGTCGAGGTCGACGACGCGCGGGCCGTTGCGGAACGTCTGGGTCCGGCCGATCGTCGTCTCAACGTGCTTGAGCTGGGTCAGCAGCGCCGTCGGGGAGAGTGTCGTCGAGATCTGCCTCGAGCCGGCGAGACGGCGTCAGCAGCAGCGCTTTGGGGGGGGGGGGGGCGTCGATAGGGGCCGAGCTGCGTGAAAGACCGGCACTACTGACGAGGATGGCGCCGTTAACGAAGCGCGCCTGGTCCTCGACGTACATCGGCTCCGACTCGTAGAGCCAGCTCGTCTGGAGCAGGCGCGTCTGATGCAAGCCCTCGTTGCCCGCCTCACCAATGAGCAGGTCGACCGCCCGGTTGATGTGGCCGACTCGGTCGCCAATGTTGGATCCGAGCGCGATGAGCGCTTGCGTCGGGCCCTCAGCAGCCATAAGCTCGCTCGAGGAGGCCCCAGCTTGCAGCGAGCTCGTCGGTCCCAGAGCAGCTGTCGTCGCCGCCTTCGTCGTTGGCCGACGGGCCCGTGTGACCTCGACCGAGGCGTACTTTGCAAATGTCAGCGCGTGCGGCTTCGAGACGCGCACAGTGACCTGCCCGAGCGGCGGGTGGGGCGCGATGTCGACCGCGAGGAGGTGGTCGGCGAGCGACTGAGCGAGCGCCTCGATCGTCCCAAACGAGGTCGGCCAGACGTGGTCGTGGGCCTCCTCGGCCAGCCGCTTGTGAGGGAAGCCGCCGCCCTCGGCAGAGCCCGCGGGCAGCGGGAACGAGACGTCGAGGTGGACGAGCTGCTTCTCGACCCGTTCGCACGGGTTGACGCCAATGATGCAACGGACGACAATCTCCGAGAGCGCCATCGACCGGCTCTCAGGCCCGCCCTCGCCAAGCGAGACGATCTCGACGGCCGCCCGGGAGGCGACGAGCAGCTTCTGCGCTTCGAGCTTGACCTCGACCTGGCCCCTTGCGCCCAAGGCCCGGAGCTCGCCGACGGCTGCTCCGGCGCAGGCCTCGAGGCTCGGCCAGTCGCGGCCGTCGACAACCTTGGCGACCGCCTTGGAGGCCGACGAGTAGTTGATCGTCGACGGCAGCGTGTCGGTCGCGCCCGAGGCGGCGAGCGAATGGTGCAGCGTGAAGGAGAGGAGGTGCGGAGCCGGCAACGACGGTCGCGACCAGTGGTCGCCCGAGAGCAGACGGACGGGGAGCGCCAGCGAGGTTACGAGCACCTTGTCGGACGGAAGCGGGGCGACCGCCATAACTGCTGCTGCAAGCTTGCGTCAGGGAAGAGTTCGAGATGGAAGGAGGGTCGGGGAGGAAGGAAAGGAAGATGGCCGTCAGAAGGACATGGGAGCCGGAGGGCGAGATCGTCCGTGAACCCTGCACGACCATCTTGCCTGCACCTGTCCCCTTCGAGAGACCCCCTCGCCGACAGAACCTAGTCAGGCATCTCGGCCTACGCACAGCGTCGCCCAGCTAGTATCCACCTTAACTGGACGTGAGACGTGGCTGCGAGATGGCCACGCCCAACTCGCCTCGTTCAGACTCGCCGCTCAGTTGGCCGTCGGCCTCACCGAGACCGCAGTCCCCGGGTGGTCTTCTGGCAACGGCCGCCGGCAGGCTGCCTCCTTCGCGGTCAGCCCTGTCGCCACCTCTGATACCGCTACCCGAGTCGCCGTCGTCGTCGTCCGGCCACCGGCGGCCGTTCACGCCGACGTTTGCGCTCCCGCCATCGCTCTGGCCGACCTCGACCTCGCCAACGCCGCCGGGCTCGCTCGGAGGGGAGGCCACCGCCTCTCGCTTCCCGTTGTCGTCGGCCTACGATGGCGGCGACAGTGCGCCCAGTACGCCGGGGCTCGGAGACAACGAGGGCCGACCACGGCTCCGGCGCAACATCAGCAGCGCCGGCTCGGGCGCCGACCAGGACGGCCAGGACACGTTCCGCCAGCAGATTGCGATCAAGGTCAAGGCGCCCGTCGGTAGCATGAGCATCAGTCCGGCTCATCGAGAGTGGGTTCGCTCTTTTTCGCTGGATTATGGCTTGCCATCGTTTGGCTGACCGGGACCATGCACTCTGCTTGACCTTTCTCAGCGTCGTCCTGGCTGCGTGCGTCCGTTTCCCCCTGTGGTCGCAGGCCGTTTGCTCGTGCGCAGCCGACCAACTGACTCTCGACTCCAACCTCCGCCATCGGTCAGTCGCCAAGGCCTCTACATCATTGACCTGGCATTGCCGACCCGGGTGCCCCGTTTTCTCCCGCAAGGAGGCCTGCATTCGGTCGCCGACGTCCAGTGGTCGCCGCACTCGTCCAAGCCGCATTCTATCGTCTCGACGTCCTCCGAGAAGATGTTGCTGTGGAACCTCGGTCTGCCGAGTGAGCGAGGCATCGAGCGCGAGGTCGTCGCCCATCGCCGCGCAGTTACCGACATCAACTGGGCCGTCTTCAACGACAATGTGCGTGCCGATCGACAAGCCAGTACCGCTACTGCTCCCTTCTGACCGAGAGTCTGGCCCCGGCTGCCCGCTCCAACGGCCCGCACCTAGATCGTCGCGACCGGCAGTCTTGACGGCTTCATTAAAAACTGGGACGTCCGGACCAGCATGGACCGCGACTGCGAGCGCTTCTCGGCCTGGGGCTTTGGCTCGGGCGCGACCCAGGTCAAGTGGAACCGCAAGAAGGAGTTTGTAATTGCCTCGTCGCATGACAACAAGGTGCTCATCTGGGACACAAGGATGGGCTCGATTCCCGTCACCAAGATCACCGCCCACTCGGCGAAGATCTACGGCATCGACTGGAGCCGCGAGAACGCGCACGAGATCGTGACGTGCTCCTTTGGTGCGTCGCCCGCTCGGTCCAGCCAGCCTGCAAGCCACAGCGCTGACCCCTCTCCTCCCGCCCGGTCCGCAGACAAGACCATCAAGACCTGGTCGATCCCCTCGCTCAACACGTCCGTCGAGTCGTACGAGGCGCTGCCGTCGAGCGTCGCCTCGTTCCTGCCCGAGTCGATCCACGTCCAGCCGCCGACGCCGTCCGTCGATCCCGGCCTGCCGGTCCACTGGTCGCCAGAGGGCGCTTCGGGCGACTCTGCCGCCGTCAACCTGACGCCCAGCCGTGTCATCCAGGCGAGCGCGCCCGTCTTCCGCGCTCGCAACCTGCCGTTTGGCTCGGGCCTTCTGTCGCTCCCCCAGTCCGAGGAGACGCACCTCGACCTATGGGCCCTTGGCGAGCCCGGCGGCGAGCGGGTCATCAAGACGTTTGAGGGGCACACCGACAAGGTCAAGGAGTTTGTCTGGCGCATCCGCGGCGGCGAGGACCTCGACCGGGACGACCGCAGCTTCCAGCTCATCACCTGGGGCATGGACCAGTCACTACGCTTCTGGCCGATCCGCGAGAGCACCTTGCTCGTGCGTCTGCGTCCAGCGATCGTCATGTCCAGGCGGACGGCGAAGAACTGATTCCGTTCTCACATGCCTTCGACTCGCAGGACGCCGGTCACAAGCCACACTCTGCGATCAAGGTCATCATGACGCGCAAGGGCGCGGTCGACCAGACGTTCATCGACGAGCCCGACCCGCACACCTCGCTCGCCTCGTCGTTCAACCTCCATTCTTCCTTGTCAGGGGCGTCGTCGATCCCGGCCGAGGCCAACAGCTCGGGCTTTGGCTCGTCCGGCTTCTTTGGCCCGATCCAGGGCCCGCACATCTCGGCCCCGGTCCAAGGGATGAACATCCTCCGAACCGTGCGGACCGGCACCCATCACCACCACCATCATCGCGGGCCGCACCACCTCCGCAACGCGCTCTCACCCTCGCTCTCGAGCACCGGCTCGTCCTCGAATGGAGGCCTCGCAAGCCCTGCAAAGGAGCCAGAGAAGGCCAAGGACGAGAGTGAGTCGACCAAGAAGCGTCGGCGGAGCGTCAGCGCCGGCAAGGAGCGCAAGCCAGTCATGACGCGCGGCACGACGTCGCGCGGCAACGCCGGCAAGACGGACGCAATGGTCGCCATGGAGTGGAACGACAATGTCGAGGTGCGCTTCGCAGCCTGCACCGCAGACCGCAATCGAGACCTAACCGGATATCTCTCTCACCGTCCGCTCCCCGCAGTACATCCACAGCAAGGTCAACCTCTCGTCCAGCGGGAGCGCCGGCGGCGCGCGCTCCGTCTCGCTCAGCAAATCTCGTTCGGGCACGCGCGGCCGCAACTCAGCCAGCGGCTCGCGCATGCGGGGCGAGCTCTCGGACTCGTTCCACTGGGACGCCGCCGACGATGAGGTCGTCCGGCTCGAGACAGAGTTCAAAGACGTCCTGCCGATCTACGCAAAAGAGATCAAGGTCGAGACGGTGCGTGTATGCGAGGCACCTGGTGGTCGTCGAAAACCTGCTCGCTGACCTTGTGCTGTGCGCCCTTTCTCAGTTCGACATCCCCGGGCGCAAGATTATCTTCAGCTTGAACGGGCCCTGGGGCCCGCCGGCGTCGAAGGAGACGCCGGCGCCGACCCCGACCTTCATCCGCATCGGCCTGTCGTTCCCGCCGACGTATCCAAAGAGCTCGACCCGGCCGACGATCGACCTGCTCGAGATGCGGACCATCATCGAGCCCGAGTGCAAGCAGCGCGTGCGCGACGCCGTCCGCTCCGCTTGCGAGATCAGCTCGGGCAACTGTCTCGACCTCGTCTTCCGGATCCTCCTCGGCCGCGAGATTGAGGAAGAGGGCGAGCGCGGCCGGACACGCGGCCAGAAGACCGTCTTCTGGGAGGAGGAGAAGGCTGACGAGGTGGCCGAGGAAAGCTCCGACTCGGAGTCTGATGGCGACGGGGACGGCGAGGGAGGCGTGCCAAACGCAATGGTCCAGACCGTCCTGACGAAAGAGAGTCTCCGGCGGCCGTGCGGTGCCATCTTTGGCTTTGGCGGTCGGTTGCTTGCTCCATTCTGCCACACGTCCTTTCCCTCTCAGGGCTGACACTTGCACCTCCGTCTACTAGGCTCGCTTGTCTCCTTCACGACCATCAGCACGACGGTCTCGTCCAACCGAGGGAGCTTCTCAAACCGGTCGCCTTCGGTCTCACGCGACCGCGATCGGGAGCCAAGGCTGCGCGCGTCGCCCTCAAATGCGAGCATGGCCCGCCCTCCCGCGACGCGGTCGATGAACGACGCCATGCTGCTCCTGTACCGGTCGATCAAGGATCCGAACGGCCAGAAGGCGGCGCCCAAGATCCCGCAGCTCCAGCAGAGTGACTCGAACGGCTCGGTGCGTCGATCGGATCGGATCGTTCGACATGGCCGCCTGCCGCTGATGCTGTCGTCTGATACTCTCTCTCTTTCTCTGGGCAGGATTCGCGCGTCGCCGGCATGCTCCTCTCGCAAGACCTCGGCCGGTCGACCTCACGGACCCAGAAGCCGATGTCGATCCTCCAGATCCGCAATGTCGACGCCCTCTTTGTCCACCCGAGGCTCGCTCTGGCCGAGGCCTACCTCCTTAAGGGCCTTCCGCTCACCGTCTGCCGCCGGAACCTCGCCATCGCTCAGAGACTCGGCTACCACTCGCACGTCCGGGGCTGGCAGCTGCTCGAGCTCCTTATCAGCCCGGCGCCGATCCCTTCGGCGGGCCCGCCCCGGCCTCTCGCCCAGCTGCGAGAGGAGGAGCGCCTGCGGGATCGGACGTCGATGGCCCAGCTGAACTCCCTGTGAGCGCTCTTCCGCGAGTGGCCCCAGCGAGGTATCGCTTGACCGACCGCTGACTGGCTCTGTCGTCCGCGCGCAGGATCCTCGAGTACCTCGGCGCCGGCGATGTCCAGATGCTCGCTTCGATGGCTGTTGTCTTGCAGCTGAAGAAGGACGTGGCGTCCTACCCGCCTGCGGAACACCAAGGCCGGCCGACGGCCAGCGTCGTCCGCTTCAGCGGCGGCCGCGAGGTCCTCCCGCCCGTCGAGCCGATCCCGCGGCTGTCGAGGCTGCCTTCGCGAACGGCCGAGCCAACGTCGCGCAACCACTCGCCGGCCAGCAATGCAAGCCCCGGTCCCGGCCGGCGGAGCTCGTACCGCGAGAACACCTCGAGCTGGTCCATGTTTGGCAGCGGCTTTAACCTGCTCGGCTCGAACATCTCGATTCCGCATCCGCCGAGCCTCAGGGAGACCTTCCTCGGCCGCGATGGCAGTGCTGGCGGAGGTGGTGGAGCCGGCGACGAGAGTCTGCCGTCCTACTCGTCGCACCCGATTGACGCCCATCGGGTTTCCATCGACTCGGGGCCGGCCGATCCATCGGACGTCTCGACGCTCGATGACCGTCGTCGCGGTCGCTACCGCCGAGAGGAGGAGAACTCGCCGCCCACGCCGCTCCGCCACCAATCGGATCCGACGGCTCCCGGCGGCCACGGCTCGAGCCTGCGCTCCAAGGTCCTCTTCGGCTCCGGCCCATCTGGCAACGGCGCTGCCTCGTACGGCGCCGTGCCTAAGATGCAGAGCGTGGCCGAGGTCGATCTCGGCGGCGATTCTGGCAAGAAGCCGGCTAAGCGGCCGATGGTCATTAAGGCCACCTTCCGCGTAGAGCGGCCGGCGCCTCCTTCGTACGTGCCCTACCGAGAGCTGCTCGCCGCTCACCTCAAGTCGCCTCGCTCATCCTTGTCGCCCGCGCGATGCAGATCGGTCGTCGCTGGCGGCCATTTTCTGCACCCGACCGCGCTCGTCGTCTTCCACTCGGCCAAGGCGGGCTACGCCGACTTTCTCTGGCGCTGGGGCCTCTACCAGAAACGAGCCGAGTTGGTCAAGGCGCACCACCTGCCGCTTAAGGAGGAGCAGAAGCCGCGTACGTCGCATGCGTCTGCTGGCCGACATTTCGGGACCCAATGTCTAATCTCCATCCGCCCTTTCCCCCCCTGCCCCTGCCCGGGACCGACGCACTCTAGCCCTCCAGGTCGTAACGTCGTTCGACATCGGCCGGCGCGAGACAAAGCGCCAGGAGGAGACCGGTTTCCCGGTCCGCAAGGTTGCGCACGCCCTCTGCGACCTATGCCGCAAGCCCGTCCACGGTGCGCACCAGCCTGTTCGTTGCCGCCACGGTTCTCTTGCTGACGTCCTCGATCCGTCAGGCCTGTCGTTCCCCTGCCTCAAGTGCCATCACCTCACGCATCCATCCTGCCTCTCGGGCGCCAAGCCCCAGTTGGACGAGTCGGCGGCCGCGCTCGAGTGCCCGACCGGCTGTGGCTGCGTCTGCGGCCGTGCTTGGGAGATGGAGGGCGGCTTTGCTGCGACGCCGTCGGCGATCCGCGAGCGGCTCGGACTCAGCGGCAAGCTCACGCTCCCGCTGCCGGGGGCGAGACCAAGGGGCTGAAAGTAGATCGATGCAACTGTCTGCTCGCTGCGGTGGAGGCGGGGCATCGGTATCGCGTGCGCCTACGCCCTCAAGAGGCGGTGTAGTAGTAGAAGGAGTCAATGAGCGGGACGTAGTCGCTCAGGAGACCGCCGACGAGGCCGACGAGCGGGATCCTCTGCGTCTTGTGAGCGACGGCCTCGAGCGTCGGCCTGCGCGGGGAAGGGGAGGGCATTTCAGGACCGATGCACGCACGGAGGCGTCGACGACAATTAAAGGGGCGAGACGAACCTTGTCATGCCGTCCCAGACGACGCCCCGGAAGAGTAGGCCGCCGAGCGCCCGATCGCGGCGGGCAAACTCGTCCCTCTCGAGGCTGCCGAGGGCGACCTTAGCCCCCTCGCGTTCCTTGCCCTTGCGGCCAACTGCAGCCCGACCCCGGAGCAGCGCGCGCGATGCGAGCGCCATCAGGAGCGAGAGGATGACGGGCAACGAGCTCGACCGCGTCCGGAGCATGAGGACGTAAATGAGCCCGCGGACCGAGTGGAGGGCCTCGCCGAGCATCCCGCGCGGCGAGAGGGCGCGGACGAGCTCGCGCCCGGGCGTGAGCGAGCCGGCAAAGAGCGTCTTTGGAAGGAGGATCTCGCGGATCGGGTCCTTTGGCCGACCGGATGCGGCAGAGTCGGCCGGCGCTTTCGTTGAGCCCGAGGGCGGGATCGCGAACAGCGCCGGGTCGAGCGAGGGCGACGGCAGAGGCGGCGAGAGCAAGGGCCGCGACGTCAGGAGCAGGAGAATCAGGCGCAGGACCGCTCTGTCGAGGGAGAGCCAGAGGTGCGAGTCAGCGTTGGACCTCCGAAGGATCGCTTGCAAGAGAGGACGCACTTTGTGCCTTCGACGCCGACGAGCCATCGCCACCGGCGTTCCCAGTCGCGCCGGCCTCTGGCCCGCGCCTCTGGCGTCGACGACGGAGGGCCGGCCGACGCCCAGCCCTTGAGCGCAATCATCTCGCCGAGGAGCTGGACGCCGCCGACGCCGATGAGGGCGCCCGAGGCGAGCCGGTAGAGGACCGAGTGCCGGGCCCAGGAGCGCGTGTAGCGGTCGTGAGCGGTCGGCAGCGGCAGCGTCGGGCGCAGCGCCGGAGGGAGCGAGAGCAAGTGCGAGTGGAGGAGGTGCGAGTGGAGCGCATGTAGGAGCGTGAGCAGCGAGAAGACTGATCGGAAGTGCGAGGAGCTCGAGGCGGCGTTAGGGACTGTTTGGGCTACCGTCGATGGGCACAGGCCAAGGGAGGGGGGTCGACTCGGGCCGGCTGGACGACGATACCCGGTCGGCGGCCCTGCTGAACCCCATCGCGACGCGGACGCACCTCCTTCGCTGGCAATCTCGGCGCCCTCAAAGCGACCGGGGAGGAGATAGGTCGCGCTCCGGACGGCGCTCTCGGCACTCGCAATCGTCGGCGCGTTGTGGATGAGGAAGCGGGTGTAGGCTTGAGCGAGCGACCTGTGGGTAGCAGCCGGCGGTGCGGTTGCCGGCCCCCGCTCGCCGAGCCCGGCCACTGCGTCGCTCAACGACGACGGTGGCCAGGCGCAGGTCGAGGTCGAGGCGGTCGGTTGAGGATGAGCGGAGGACATCCGAAAAGTAGTGTTGAGAGAGGGCTTGGGGGGACGAGCTCGTATGGGAGAGACGAAGGGAACGCTGGGACGGCGAGGAGATGCTGGTCGGGCGCTCACCGGCGCGGACAGAGGGCGGCTTCTCGCTAGGCGTATGCTCGCTCTGGCCGACGCCACGCCACGCTCGAGTCTCTTCGGGATGCGCTTCACTCGGCTCACGTCCTCCACTCGAAAGACGGCTCACAAAGTCGGCGCCATGCGTCGCCTCAGCCAATCCGATCAAAGACGGCGGCTACTCGTCGTCGAAGCCCTTCGACCCCAGCGTCTTCCCTCTTGTGCGCAAGTATGCGGCCGGCGGGGATCGTCGCAAAAGTCATCGTGATCGGACCTTCCCTCACATGGCTGCTACGAGCATCTTGAGCTCCTCCTCCTTGAGGATCTGGAAACCGCCCGCCTTGGTCACCTGGGAAGGACATCGATGAAGACCAGTCGGTCAGCATCTCGTCCGCAGTCGACCTGTACCGCATCAGACAGA
>Ga0308160_10005768_pt1 | contig 12806 bp, 10 predicted proteins | sample PhyFR1_FD_201036 | JGI IMG/M metagenome (GOLD analysis project Ga0308160, IMG submission 201036) | Phyllosphere microbial communities from UC Gill Tract Community Farm, Albany, California, United States - DLSLF.R1 | ecosystem: Host-associated > Plants > Phyllosphere > Unclassified | place: USA... | reverse complement strand
TTGGTTATCAGCCGCTCAAACGTCCCGTAGCCGAGTTTGACTAGTTTTCGGTTGTTGTTTGCACGTACAAATCGACCTCAAGGAATTTTGATGCATTACTTTGCACGGTCAGAAAGACACTAAATATTGTGAGCAGATTAAGAACGACGGAGCAGTTGAAAGATTTGGTTAAGCAGCTTAAATCACAAACTACCTGCTATAAAAAGGCCGGTAGGACCTTTCCCTTTAAAACCGACTCCGTGGAGGTGAATTTAGGGTTGTTGGTTGAGCAAGCGGAAAATATTATAAAATCTTCTGACTGTGAAGGTCTGAGTATTGCCGGATATAGTCCAATGCGCGAGGACGTAATCACTCTCGGAGAGCGGCTGTTGGAAGATGCACATCAATATCTAACGACACAAGAGATTGATGTGCGGTATGTGCCGACCTTTGCTCAGTCGATAATTCCTCCGAAAGCGTTGTTCGAGGTGGCTAGGGCTGGCTTCTTTAGACAATCTTATGCCGAGGTTGAGGTTAGTCATCATTTGCAGGCATTTGAAGAGTTTTGTGCTCCGTTCTCAATTAGGTTGGCTTTAGAGGCTAAACTGAAATCGATTTTTGGCTTCAAGTCCGCGAAGTGGCAAGGTAAAGATGAGGAATGGAATGACACCGATGAGTTTAAGGTTTCTCCTTTCCTCCGATTTTTACGACAACATGACGATTTTTTTAGCCTGCCATGTTCCGCCAGTGAACTTTGTAATATTTACGGCTGGGCCTGCGGCTTTACACACACTGGTAGCAAAGAATATTGTTGGCTGGTGCTAAAAGCATTGGGGCGCTTAAGTCCTTTGTTCGATTACGAGAGCAGCCGGAATTATAGGGCGGGGAACTTCTACATTTACCTCAAGCGAGGAAAGACATTAGCAAATTTAGAGAAAGAAATAAATGGCGCCGATGGATTTGAGAAATATCAAGTTCGCCTTTCTAAAGATGAATTCGAGATGGTGGACTGCTATTTTGATAGGCGGACGAAAAAACATGTTTGACGTTTCAAGAGTTATTTAAGCGATGTGCTTACGGCATTAAGCGGCAGTAAGCCGCATGGCGGTCATACGCATTTTCGTTTGTGTCGGCTCAATTGGCGGCAGCAGCCCCGTCGAAGGTGGGATGCCGCTCGCAGGGTTGTCAAGCCAAGGATGATTCGTTATGCTAGTGAAATCTTTTTGAAACCTCCCTTCCTTCTCGCTTGGGCCGACTGATTCTACAATGACCTCATTTGCACTAAACATAAAAGAAAACTCCATCGATAGCCTCAATGAGGCATTGGATAAATTTCACCAAGGACAAGCTGGCAATGTCCGGGCCTTCAAATTTGCCATACTCTGTACTGCTCAGTTCATTGAATTGCTCCTTAAGCAATATCTCATCAGTGTGAATCCGTTATTGGTGTATACGAAGTGCTTTGGAGCTGTCCAGTCCCGTGCAAAAGCTGACAAAGTGAACCTCAAAACCGCTTACGAAAGACTTAGTGCTGAGGGATTCGATTTCGACGCCTTGATTTCATCTATTGTAAATCCGCATACTGTTAAGGTGGATGAGGCTTTGGCTTTCGCTCGCCTCGAAATTTGTTCGAAGACTGGCCTCGAGTTCGTAGACAAAGAGTTTGGCGACGATATCAAGTGGCTGAAGCAATTGAGAAACGATATTGAGCACTTCCAATTTACCTTGACTACGAAAGAGGTAAGGTTGTGTATTGGCCGCATCGTGCGCTCAGCGATTGAGTTCTGCGATATATTTTCTCTAATGGATTTATCGAAAGAAATTGGTCAGGAGCGATTTCATGTTTTTGAGATGCTTGCAGATGAGTACACGCAGTTTTTGGCAGAGACAAGGGAAGAAATCCGGCTCGAACGAATTGCGGCTTTCAAGGGGCATCGGCCCAAGGAATATCAGTTCGTGGAGTGGAACGTCTACCGATGCGATGAATGTGGCGAGAATACTATGATTCCTCACGCTGATTCATCAACGGGTTATAAATGCAGAATGCCTCATTGCGGCAACGAGGAGTCTGGTGAAATTGAAGTTGCGTGTGACGTGTGCGGCGTTCCGTGTAAAAACGAAGACATGGCGTATTGGGACGAAGAACTTTCTAGCATATGCCCGAATTGTGCAAATCACCCGGAGTAAGCACGATAACTATATGTCTGAGAGCCGAGCCTTTGTGTGCACCAGCACTAACTGTCGGCTACGGTGAAGAGCAATTATCCAAAATCGGCCATTTAAACACTAGCTTGAGAACGGCGGATATGGCCGGCTTTTTGACGTACTTTTGTTTATGCAGCGTCGACGAAGCCCGCAAACGGCGCTGCGCCGCTTCTCCACCGCAGCCGGCCACCGATGATACGGCTCGCGACACTGTGGCACAGACCACGCGATTCAGTTCTCGTTAAGACCAGAGGCAGGCTTGGCCGTCGCTTTCTTACTCGCTTGATCGTAACAACAACTGACAAGCTAGCAACTTAGAGCTGTACAATTACTTGTGGTTAATAATTTGCCATTGCTCTGCGGATGTACCGGACGACGAATTGCGACGAAGTATTAAGGAGAGCGAAGTGGGGATGCGGGAACGATTTCAACAATACATGCAGACGCAGAACTACGCGGAGAAAACTGGGAAGGAATACGCACGCTTTATCGAGGATCTGTCTAGGCACTGCGGTAGGGATATCTATGAGGTCCTATCTACTTCTGCCTTGGAGCCGCTGGTAGCGAGGTATAACAGCGATGGCGTCGATCACGCTGAGGGCAACAAGTACAACGGCGGACCGCGCGCAGCCATCAAGCAGTACCTGGCTTCCTCCGTGCCGGTGCGCAATCCTTACCCGCGTCGACCCAACCATCGACATCTGTAATGACCTCTATGACGACCACGACCCATCCAACGCCACCTTTGAACCAGATCTTGTACGGTCCACCAGGCACCGGCAAGACTCACTCCACGATCAACGAGGCCCTCGCCGTTCTCGATCCGGCCTTCCTCGCAGCGCACAGCGATCAGCGCAACTTGCTCAAAGCCCGGTTCGCTGAGCTAGAGGCGTCGAAGCACGTTCGCTTCGTCACCTTCCATCAAAGTTTTAGCTACGAGGACTTCGTCGAAGGGTTGCGCGCCGAGCCCAACGAAGCAGGCCAGCTCACATTTCGACCAGTGGACGGAGTTTTCAAGGAAATCTGCGACGACGCTAGCATTAAAGTTCTAGTGGATGAGGCGCCAGCTGCAGCGATGGGGGCGGCCACAAAAATCTGGAAGATGTCGCTCGGCAACCGGAGCGAGGAAAACCATATTTACGAGGAGTGCATCAGGGAGAAGCGCCTCTTGCTTGGTTGGGGCTGCGGCCTTGACTATACAGCGGTGACAAGCCGCGCCGACATCGTGCGCATGCTGGGCGGGGCTGATGAAGACGGCAAACCACCGAGCGGGGTTACGGCGGTTAATTACTTCGTCCGTGAGATGAAGCCGGGCGACCTAGTCATCGTCGCCGATGGCAATTCAAAATTCCGCGCCGTTGGCGAGGTAATGGGCAACTACGTTCACCTGCCACGCGACGAGGAGGGCGATGACTTTGCCCAATCCCGTTCGGTGCGATGGCTCAAGGTGTTCAATCCGTCCATGGACTGCAGCGCGATCATGAACAAGGATTTTTCACAGGTAGCGCTGTATAACCTCGGTGAGCATGTCATTGATCGTACGAAGCTCGCCGCGCTGTTAGCAGCCAGCGCGACTGAAGTACTCGCGCAGCAGGGGCCGCAGAAGCGCGTCTTGATCATCGATGAAATTAACCGCGGTAACATCTCGCGCATTTTCGGCGAACTCATCACCCTGATTGAGCCAAGCAAGCGTGCCGGCCGCGACGAGGCGCTGTCTGTCGTGCTGCCATATTCGAAACGCCCGTTCAGCATTCCCGATAATCTGTACTTGATCGGAACGATGAACACCTCGGATCGTTCCCTGACTGGACTCGATATCGCCTTGCGCCGTCGATTCGTGTTTAAGGAGATGCCCCCGCGTCCAGAGCTGCTTGCGGAGGCAATTGTCGAAGGGATTACGATCCAGTCGTTGCTGACTGTGATGAATCAGCGTATCGAAGCCTTGCTCGACCGAGAGCACTGCCTCGGGCATGCTTATTTCTTGCCTCTGTTGGAAGATAGCTCCTTGACCTGTCTGGCACGCATTTTCGAGCACCAGGTCCTGCCGCTCCTCAAAGAATACTTTTTCGAGGACTGGGAGCGTATCGGTTGGGTTCTTAACGACCATCGCAAGACGCCAGCCAATCGCTTCGTTATACCGACCAAGAGCACAGTAGCGAGCTTGTTCGGCGACGAGTTCGAGGGCCGCGTGCAAGGGCAATCATGGCAGCTCAATCCCGAGGCCTTGACGAACGTTGCCGCCTATCTAGGTGTGATCGATCACCGCGTGCTTGCGCCCGTTGTGCAAATTGCGGCGCCGGTCCAAGCGGTGCCTGCGGATACGCTCTATGCAAGAAACGTGGTGAACTACGGTGGCTACAAGCTAGAGCGCTACGGCGACAAGACTATCAAAGTGTATCAAGGGGACGTCGAGGTAGTCGCGATGCCGGTGCTACGCCAGCTTGCAAACCAGCTTGGCGTCAGCCTCCAAAACGGACAGGGGGGCGACCACAACACGCGTCAGCTTGGCGATAAAGTCATTACCGCCGTGCTGCTGCAGGGCTCCACTTGACCAAGCCAGTCGTCGTTCGCGAATATGCCCGGCTGACCACGGGACCGGTGGAAAAGCCTGGCCTGGACCGCGCCAGCGTGACGAAGAGCGCCTTTGATTACCTGTGCCGCCTGGCCGGGCAGTTCCGGAGCAGCGGTGCACAACTGCTGGAGGTGGAGGGCAGCCAGTGGCTGCGTCTGGATAACTTCGTCGGCATCCTAGAGACGCCTTGCGGTACCACCCTCGAGATCCTGCCCAAGCACCACGACGCTGAGTCTTCTGAGGAAGCATCGCGCGCGCTACTGGCGCGGATGATCCAGGCCGCACTCGACCTGCCGGCCCGTCAAGTCGGCAGCGCCGACATCACGCTGTTTCGCGCGCCTTTGTCCGAGTGGGTGCGCCGCCAGTTCCTGCAGGCTCTTGAGCATCTGGTAAAGCGTGGCATGAAATCCGACTACCTGCGAGTCGAAGAAGAGCAACGTAATCTGCGCGGTCAGCTCGACGTGATTCGCCAGCTCCGTCAGCCGCCGGACCGAAGCCATTATTTTCACACGCGTCACGATGTGTACTCACTCGACTTTCCCGAGAACCGGCTGATTAAGTCGGCCTTGAGCGTCGTCGCCAAGTCGACTCAGGATGCGGCCAACTGGCGTCTCTCGCACGAGCTGTTGCAAGTGCTGGCTGAAATCCCCTCGTCGCGCGCTCATGCGCAAGATTTCAAGGCGTGGCGTACCGGGCGATTGATGGCCTATTACGCCCCGATCTTGCCCTGGTGCCAGCTGGTGCTGGGCCAGCATGTGCCATTGGCGCTGCAAGGCCAGTGGCACGGCATGAGTATGTTATTTCCGATGGAGAAGCTGTTCGAACGTTTCGTCGAAGCCACCTTGCGACGCGCCTTGCCCAAGACGGCACGGATCAAAACCCAGGCACGCGAGACCTATCTCTGCCAGCACAACGATGCCGGATTCTTCCAGCTGCGGCCTGATATTCTGGTCGAGCACGAGGACCAGCGCGTGGTCCTCGATACCAAATGGAAGCGGCTCAATGCTGGCGCGCGCGCGAAGAAATATGGCATTGCGCGGAGCGACTTCTATCAACTCTTCGCCTACGGCCATAAATACATCCCGTCGGACCAGGAATACAAGGAACTGGTGCTGATTTACCCCAGGACAACGACCTTCGACGCGCCCCTGGCGCCGTTTATGTTTGTGCCCGGTATGACACTGTGGGTGCTGCCGTTCGAGCTCGGCGACCAGGCCGGCGAGGAGCGATTGATCCTCCCCCCCGAAATGCGTCTGGCACAGGTTTTAGGAACAGGCTTCGAATAGAGGAGGTAGGGTGCCAGCACCATGCCTGATGAAGGATCGAAGTTATCGTTCTGCGACCGCTAGGGGGCGCGCTGGCACGAACAAATTCACGTACCGAACGAAATGTAGAGCTATCCTTTTCGGAGCCTGAGTGCCAATCCCTGCGCCTTACGTCCCGACCTCGCGTGAGTAGTTCACAACACTCATGATGCTCATGCTGTTTCCATTTCTCAATTGAATGCCATAGCTCTACAATAAGGCAATAACCATCATTGACGGATAGTTCGCCATGAAAATTGAAACGGCCTGGGTTGCCTCCCCATCCGCTTCCGGAGGACTTGACCATCTGGGTGCCCAGGCGCCTTGTATCCTTATCTACGGGCAATTACTACCAGGAATAACAAACGTTACTGATCGGGCTCGCTATTACTCGTTCTACCCTTGGCTGATCTGGTCGCTTGATCATCGATTCGCTGGAGCTGACGAGCTGGCGTTTGTCGAATGGTTCCGCCGCGCGGATTGCCTATTCACTCTGATTGCCGAGCACCATGCGCGGTTGAGGAATGAGAACAGTGATCGTCATGGTGCCGCGATGGTCGGCCGACAGAAGCTGGTTGCCGCAGTTCAACGGTTAGTAAGTGGGGAGGTGCTGACCCTTGCCGATTTTACAGACACCGAGTCGAGTCTTTGTTATTTCAAGAATCGCTTTGGCGGGTTATCGCAGTACTACGCCGGAACGTTGATCGAGCTTGGCATGCTCGACGGAACGAAGAAGCCTTGGTACCGGTACAGCAGGGAGGCCGGTAAGCCGATGGCTGCCGCGCTCGAGGTCTTGGTGCCCGCTGACGCGTTTTGGACAGTGGTGGAGCGTGGCCAGGTAACAGCCGCCGATCTACAGGCGCTTCATGCGTTTTGCCCCTGCCATCTGCGTCAATCCGAGAGCGAGGAGCGGCAACGGCTGATCGATATCTTTTTCGACCGGAACGGTTCGTATGAGGACGACGGTACGCAACGCAAGCGTTCGCTGGCACTGATACAGCGACTGATCAATAGCATGCCGCAAGAAATGGAATTTTCCGAGTTCGTTTTCCGCGGCGCTGTATACGGCCAGTCGCTGCCCAGCGGCGAAACGTGGCAGTTGCCAGCCGGCCTGGAAGCGACTCGCAAAAATTGGGCGGTGTACGTGCGTAACGATCTCATGGCTGTCGCGATGCAGGCGATCTTCGGACTAGCCTTGCGCAAACTGTCTCCACAGACAGCTTGCGAGCATCGGCAGTTCGATACGGTCGAGACTTTTGCGCGTGCGTTCAGCAGAAGTGCCGAGGTGGAGCAGTTCGTCGCAGCGACAGGGCGGGAGACCTTCGGGGACTGGCTGAGCGTGCTGCAAGCAGGACTGTCGTCACCTGCGGCGTGGCTGGCGGACGACCATGAGTTGCCGTTGGTGAAACGCATTGTGGATGAATGGGAGAGCTGCGATGACACCACCATGCTGCAGCTGTCGATGCGTCTGCTGGCGATCCTGATCATTCGTGATCATGATGGCTTGCCTTATGAGGGGTTGGCGATCGGTCCGCAGGTATATGAGGATTACCCAATCAATCTAGCGTCCTTCCGACACCAGGCGAAGCTGTGGCGCGCATTGTCCCTAGACACGGTCGTCGAAAATTTGGTCGGGTGGTGTATGAACACCCATCTACGGATCGCCCTACGCAAATTGCACCGCACGGGAAAGGCCACCTTCCGCTTTCGCCCGACGGAACGAGGCTTGCAACCGGCTGAGGAAGGAGTTCCGGCACCGTCGCAAACCACGCCTCGTTTCCAGCAGGCGTACCAGATTCTGATGGACGTGGGGGCCGTGTCGCGCGATGACCGGGGGGCTGCGATGCTCACAGCGGAGGGGAAAAAGCTGATGGAGGCTATCCATGACTGACGCCTTATCGTTGCTCAATGTGATCAGGCAGGGCGGGTTCGAGGCGTCACTGATCACCACGTACAATGCCACGCTGCCGTTCTACGAAGAAGTTGTGCTGCGCCGCCTGGTCGCAGCCGGGTGCCAGCAAAACATCGTTCTGATGGATCGCGCTCAATGCGCCACAAGCTGGGCATCGGTCGCTTCCCGTCCCCGTCTTGCCGGCACCGGATATACCCTATTGCCGCTCGATGCGCCCGGTGCCTTTCATCCAAAGGTGTGCGTTCTCGTCGGGAAGAACAAGGCCGCTGTCCTCGTGGGTAGCCATAACCTGACTCTCTCCGGTTTCGGCTACAACCGAGAGATCACGAACTGGGTCCAGGTGAGCAATCGCCAGGACGACGAAGGAGTGGCCCTGCTGCACACGGCTTGGCGGATGCTTCGCCAGTGGATCGAGCACGGGCATAAGCACCTGCCGGCCGCGCTCATTGAGGCGGCCCTGTCGGTTTCGGGCTCGTTTTCCCAATGGCCGTCGCCCCGACGGACCGGTGATACTGGCCTGCTGTATCAGCAGCGTGGCGGGCCTGTCCTGCTCGACCAGATACACGAGCGGGTTACCGGAGACATCGCGCGCATCGTGGTAACCGGCGCATTTTTCGATCGTGAGCTGGCATTTGTTGCCGAACTTGAGCGGCGCTGGCCGGTAGCTGAAATAGTCGTCGCGATCGACCCGGATACTGTTCATCTCCCGGCCATGAGACCACTTCGTGCCCGTTTCGTTGACGCCCGGCGCATTTGGTCCACCAACACACGGGAGCAATACCTACATGCGAAGGCTTTGTACTTTGAACCGGAGACTGGTGACCGCTCGGTTATCGTATCCGGCAGTGCCAATCCTAGTCGGCAAGGCTGGATGGGCACGAGCGGTGATGGCAACATCGAAGCCGTGTTGCTGCGTGCAGGTCCTGCGGCACGAGAGGTGGCTGCGGCTTTAGGGCTGCGCGACATGATGTTATTACCCTGGCTGGCAGAGTCCGAGCTCCAGGAAGTCTTCGAACGAAGCAAGCTGGAGCAGCTAGAGCGCAATGCCAGCGGACCGCGCCTGCTGGTCGGTATAGCCGCGGGTGGTCATATGCTGGAGATTTCGTGCGAGACGCCGCTGGAGGTCGACCGGGTCGAGCTTTTGTCGGAGAACGACGTCGTGCTCGACGTACAGACGAACATTGAACAAGTTGGCGCCCTGGTCCGAATCGCCATACCAACAGGGGAGCGCCGGCGCGTACGATCCTGCCGTCTGTATTACCGAGAGCGGGAAGTCGCCCGAGCGATGGTCGCCTATCCCGATCTATTGAAGGCCGCTCCTAGGGGTGTCCAACGCCAGTTGCGCGAAGCTTTGGGAGCGGTCGATCCGTCAGGCGAGACCATCGAGAATTTATTGGCGGTGGTGGAGAAAGCGCTGTTCGACCCCACTGCCGAAGCGGAGGTTGAGGGGGCGCTACGTTCACGTCGTTCAGCGTCACCGCCTGCGGCCGGGGAGCGGCCAGCCTCACTGGAGGTTAGCGGTATCGAGATGTTTGCCAAGCGCAGGCGCCGCTGGCGCCTGGTCGAGTCGGCGGATTTGGTCACGATCATTGAACTCCTGTCCCGCGCCATAGGCTCCGAGGTCAATCCGCAATCCGAGGGCGCGGACGGATCATGCGGGGAGAAGCGAGGAGGAGCAGGTCGGCAAGGAGGACGGTACGGACCCGTCGAGCCAGGAAGATCAGTCCAACGTCGAAGCCGGTAGCGATGAGTCGGAACGGTCCCTTCGCGATGCCGAGATCGCACGGAGGATTCAGGGCAAAGTCGGCAAGCTGGTAAGCCGGATGCTCGCAAAACTGGAGCAGGCCGGTGAGACCGAGGAGCAGGGGCGGGCTATCGTACAACTGATCGCTGTGCTCTCGCTCCTTAAAGAACTGATGCGTACCGAACAGTTATCGCGGTGGCGGACTGCGCGGGCGATATTCGTAGCGAAGCGGGACCGGGAACGCCTGCTTGACGACGTGACGGGCCTGCTGTTCGGCTCCGGAAAAAGATTGATCCAGATAGTCGGGGGCGGACATCGAGCGGAGCCGGAAGAGGTTTTCCAACTGCGAGTGCTGCTCTTATGGCTGGCTTGGAGTGTCAACACTGCGGTGCCTCGCGCAGCATTTAATCCATTCAGCGCACTGGACGATCGGAAGGCTTTGCGCGCGATGGTGCTGTTTCTCGAGCTGGCGCCCTGCGTTGCAGTCGAAGACGAAGCGCGTGAGCTACTGCAACGCCACATCGGTGCGACGTACCGTCCTACTCCCGAGGCGGCAGCACAGGCTCAAGAATGGTTGCGCGCGACGATTGCGTTTGGCCGTTGCTGGAGCAGAGAGCCTATCGAAGCACCGGATATTAGGCGCGGCGGGTGTTGCTGGGTAGGCGATTGCGATACGCCGCGGCTAGTCGTTCATGTGATCGGCGACTCGGTCGGTCTCTGGGACGATGCTAGACCGCGCAGCATCCATAAGTCGTGGGTCATCGCTGTCCGGCCGGCCATCGCTGCTTGAGGCAATAGCTCTAGTCAAAATGGTCGAGCGTGAATATATGACGCGCTTTCCTTGTACACGATGATGTAACCGGGTAACGGCGTGATTAGCTATTCTGATTTAAGCGCCGAACGGGCGAGCAGCAAAAGACTCCTCACACTGTGCGTACCGCCTGCTTATTCCTCGACATGGCACGTTTCCAGAGGGTAGGCAGATGAGGTTTGGTTGTTCCGTACGGGAACGATATGATATATGTATCGTATTGGAAATTTCCCTAGTCATGACCGTCGGGAGCACCAAGCGTCGAAACGGTGCCGCGATAGGCGTGCATTACCGCTCTCGAACAGCGTTCCCGATACTCATCTTGTTCTGGAGTCGATAGCAGTGAATGAGAAAAGCGGCCCTACCGCCTTGAAGAGCCTTATAGCTGAATTACGAACCCTTACCCGCCGTATCGCCTCGGCCGAAGCGAGCGCCGATACTCGGGCGCTAAGGAAGATGCGGGAGGAGATCGAGGGACTGACGCGCGAGCTGCAAACCACGACGGCCAGGCTTGATCCGATTCTTCGTCCGGACGCCATGTTCGATCCGGCCGATCCAACCACTGCGGGACGGGTGGTAGCCTTGACCATGGTGGCGCAGGCGAGACATCCCCTCTCAGCGATACCGGCATTCTATGGTGCTGGTGTTTACGCCCTCTACTACAAGGGTGACTACGAGCACTACCGACCGTTGTCCGGGACGGATCATCCCATCTATGTCGGCAAGGCGGATCCGGTCAATCCCTCGGCGAAGGACGCGGTTGCCCAGGGGGTTAAATTGTCGGACCGGCTCCGAGATCACGCGAAGAGCATCCGGAAGGCGACAACGACCTTGAATATCGAGGACTTCGACTGCAGATTCCTTATAGTCCAGTCGGGGTTCCAGAAGTCGGCCGAGGATTACCTCATCAACAAGTTCAAGCCGATCTGGAACTCGGAGACGAAGATCTGCTTCGGCCTCGGAAAACATGGCGACAGCTCCGACACAAGGGGTAACAAGCGCTCTCCGTGGGATACGCTGCATCCCGGCCGAGCCTGGGCCGACGCGAGCTCGGAGAATCAGAAGTCGCCTAGTCTGATCGCCGAGCAGATTTGCACGCATCTCGAGCGGCACCGCCCATACCGGGACGTCCAAGAGATTCTCGACAGATTCATCGTCGATATGCGCCAATTAAGCACGGATCGTTTTCATTCCGGCGCGAGCGAACCCGTCGTGCTGGAGCCATCCGAGGGGGACTTGTTCGAGGGGATTTAAAAGCCCGAGCCCGTCCGTCTGGACCATGAGGACCGCCGCCGGGTGGTTCACAAACAGGGAGCGCAGCTTGGTCGACACCATCAGCCGGGAATACCGGAGCGAGATCATGAGCAGGGTAAGGGCAAAAAACACCAAGCCCGAGATGGTCGTGCGCCGCATGCTGCACGCGGCCGGGTACCGCTACCGGCTGCACGCGCGCGACCTGCCTGGCAAACCGGACCTTGTGTTCCCGGGGCGTCGCAAAGTCGTCTTCATCAATGGTTGCTTTTGGCACCGACACCGCGACTGCGCGCACGCGCGCCTGCCAAAGTCGCGGACCGAATTCTGGACCGACAAGCTTGAACGCAACCGGGAGCGCGACGAGAGGAACGTCGAGACGTTGCGGGAGCAGGGGTGGGATGTGCTGACGGTTTGGGAGTGCGAGGTCCGCGACCCCGACATCATCATGCCGCGTGTTGTTGCATTTCTGGAGCAACGACCGGCGCCGCCACGTTAGCTGCCCCGGCGGCGACTGTCTCGAGGCGGGCCGCGACCTCACGCCCGACCGCCTCGGCGAGTTTGACCGGCACCGCGTTGCCCAGCTGGCGCATAACCTCGCCCCATGATCCGTGGAACACGTAATCCCTGGGGAAGGTCTGGATGAGCGCAGCCTCGCGGACCGTGAAATAACGGACCGTTCCGTCGGGCATCGCGATCATGTTTTCACCTCCCGGCACTCCGTGGTCCCCGGCCTTGAGCGTCTTCGCCGGCTCGTCCAGGGGGCTGCCGGTGTGACCAGGGTAGCTGCGCGCGCCGGGGATGTACACGTGATTAGGGATCCCGTTATTCGGCTCGCGGACCGGGTCCGGCAGCTCCGCGATCGCGTCCCGGACGGTGACCCATGGGAGCTTGTCAAGGCCCAGGTCCTGCGCGGCGATCCTGGCGACACGCGGGGCGAGCCTGGTCGGCAGGGTTGGGCGCAACGCTTGCGGAACCCCGTGACGTTCCCAATAGTCCCCCGTGATCCACATCGAGCGCAGCAGCGC
>Ga0308160_10005766_pt1 | contig 12813 bp, 16 predicted proteins | sample PhyFR1_FD_201036 | JGI IMG/M metagenome (GOLD analysis project Ga0308160, IMG submission 201036) | Phyllosphere microbial communities from UC Gill Tract Community Farm, Albany, California, United States - DLSLF.R1 | ecosystem: Host-associated > Plants > Phyllosphere > Unclassified | place: USA... | reverse complement strand
TGGAAGTTGGGCTCCAGACGAAATCGCCAATGGGTCCTTCCTTATCCAGTTCTACTAGTCCATCGAACGTTCCGTCCAGACTGACAAGGTAGAGATTGGTCTCTCCGTAGTATGATTTCCCGGTACTGTCGACGTCGCTATGAGTCAAGAATAGCGCCTGAACGTCAGCCAACATTCCCACTCTCTAAGATAGAGGACGCACCATTGTTCCAGCATTATTCCATTTGACTTGCAGCTTATCGGCCTTGTAAAAGGCCTTTCTGGCAGTGGTGGTAGGCATATCCCTCGTCTCGGTCTTCTCGGCATCTGGAGCGGACTGTCCCACAAGTGCCGAAATAGGATATAGCGAGACGACGGCAGGAGCGCCCTTCTTTTCTCCGATCCAAACAGCAAGACCAGCTTCGGGATGGGGTTGAAGAGGTTTACTGGATGATGTTCCTTCCGGTAACGCTCTCGGTGTAGACAGGAAGAGCCCTTTGATCTGTCCATCGACCTTCAGACGCGTAGCGGGTCGAGGAGCCAAAGCGGGTGTGAATATCAAGAGGTCCGAGCTTGTGGGTCGGAACAGGTGACTCTCGTCAGCAGTGATGACTGGAATCCTGGATATTAGCGCAATCCATACAGTCTCAATCAGCTGACTGACCAGTCATCAAAGCTCTTTTGATGCCATCCTCCAACTTCCTCTCCTGATTCCACTGACCAAGCTTTGACGTTCTTGTGAACGTCCGTCTCTGACTTGACCGGTCTCTCGAATGTGAACAGCGTGCTGGACAATGGAGAGAACGAGACAGCCACCACACCGGACTGACTGATCTCTCGAGCAGCTTGGGTCGAGGTCGATGCGGAGGGTACCAAATGAACGCTACTTCGTCAGCTCTACCTGGACCAGGGTATGACAGCTCACCTTGACGCTGAGGCGTAGGCGAACCATTGACCATCAGGTGAGTAGCCTTGACATCGTACAGCCGCGGTGCCCCTTTGAGTCAGTTGGAGCGGTGCATACAGCAGCGAACAACTTACGTTGGAATCTGCGAAGTAACCTCGAATGACGGGCTCTCTGCTAGCCCAATAGCTTTTTGAGCTCGAACTGATTGTCAGCAATGTTGCTATGTACTGTGAGGATGCTTCTCTGGTGACTTACAAGCGTATTGAGGCGACATTGTGACTGACATGGGTAGTATTCAGTGCATCATGCCTTATGTAGGTCATAGCAAGATAAATGGGTGATAATGATCAGATGAAAAGTACACGTCATTCGGCTTTAACCCGAACGAATTCTGTAATTCTTACCCGTTATTCAATGGTACCCCCTTGCTATCTATTCCATTATACACTACTGCTTAGACCATCATAGCATAGTCAATGGCTAGAACATAGCATCAAGCACGTATCCATATCCGCGAAAATCACAAGAGCAAAAGCCACCACGCGAGTCCAGTGGTAGCTCAACGAATATCAAGTTCATTCGCGACTTTTGACGTTACTCGCGCAGAACTTGCACAATGCATCAGACTGGAAATTCAATCAAGCTGCTCACGGGTATGTCTACCTCCCTTTGCTTCAAGTACTAGCAAGGGCTCATGAGACTTAGGCAATGCCCATCCCAAGCTCGCAGAGGCCGTTGCTGCTCGGTATGTCCAGTTCGAGTCATGTCTCTGATTTTCATCGTGCCTTCATCCTGCGTCCCCTCCTTTGGGTTTCACAAAAACACACGTTCTTATCCTCCACGTTCCGGGTCGAATGGCCTTCTCGCGGTGGTCAGTTCCAGAGGCTATTTGCTGACCGATAGACTCGGTATTCCTCTTACCCCTTGCTCTGTATCCAAATTCCTGTCGCTCGAGACTTCTGTGCAAATCCATTCATCTGTCCGAGATGAGGACGTCTTCATCCTCCAGTCGCCAAGTCCACCCTCTATCAATGATCACCTCATGGAGTTGCTCATTATGATCTCTGGTCAGTCTCTCACTAGTACTGGGGGCATAGAGCTGATAATACAGCTTGCAAGACTGCTTCCGCCAAGCGAATCACCGCTGTCATCCCTTGTTTCCCATATTCTAGGCAGGACAAGAAAGACAAGTCTCGAGCTCCAATCACCGCCAAGTCAGTCAGGCCCATCATTACAGCAAGGCACAGCTAATGTTTAGGTTGGTCGCAAATCTGTTGACTGTCGCCGGAGCAGACCACGTCATTACCCTCGACTTGCACGCTTCTCAGATTCAAGGATTCTTCGATATCCCAGTAGACAATCTGTTCTGCGAACCTATCCTGACCACCTACATCAAGCAGGAAATCCCAGGATGGAAGAACGCCATCATCGTCAGTCCAGACGCAGGTGGTGCTAAGCGGTAAGTGCGCTTGGCTAAATCTGCAATACATCAGCTGACCAGAAGTGCTACCGCCCTAGCCGACCAGCTCAACCTCGATTTCGCTTTGATCAATCGTAAACGGAAACGAGATCTACCCGCCTTCATCCCAACCGTCCCACCCACCCCATCAGGATCAGACTCTGGATCCGTCCACGAAGAGGAAGAAGGTGCGATTGTTGAAAAGATGGAATTGCTCGTTGGAGATGTTAGAGGCAAAGTTGCGATTTTGGTGGATGATATGGTCGACACTGGGCATACTGTCCGGTTGGCTGCTGGTGTACTTAAGGATGCAGGTGCCAAGGAGGTCTACGCTTTGATCTCGCACGGTAAGCTGATTCTCTCGGGGTCGGAGCAATGAGCTGACTCCACAGGTCTATTGAGCGAGACGACAATGGAGAACCTCAAGGGTCTTCCAGTAGAGAAGCTTATCGTAAGCTACACCATGTCGCATAGTGTTGTGCCATACACTAATTCCCAGGTGACCAACTCGATCGATCAGACAGAACGCGTAGCAGCCTGCGAAGGTATGCTAGAAACCGTCGATATCGCTCCTATCGTTGCAGAGAGTATACGACGGACGCACAATGGGTGAGTTGACTAAACCGCACCAAAGGACGGAGACTGATGATACAGTGAATCCATCTCGGCACTGTTCCGACCTGGATATTTCTAGCCAAGTCTCAGCTTTCATATCGGATGAGGTTGTCAAATTGTATGTACCGTTAGAGAAGCTGAATATATGTCGCATGAATCGTATGGCATCGACCTCTGAGGTATACACAGTACATTCCTGTTACCCCTTCTGATCCAACCCTACTCAGCTCGAATGACACTACTGGGGCAAGTCGTCAAATGTGTCATCTACATATCAGCTCTACCGACCCACCGTTTCGAGATGACTCACCGATTCCCAACATCTCTCTGAGCTGTTCATCTTGGACCTGACCTTGGCTCACGGCATATTGAATCAACATCAAAGTATTATCTATTCTCAGCTACCGTCTTGTCCTGTATCGGGGAGCTCACCGGTCCACCTCTGCGCTGCTTCTTTCGCTACTCGGACCGCATCCTTCTTCCGCTCGTACTTGACTGGATCAGCAGCACCGAAAGCCGCCAATTCCGACTTGAGTCCTTGGGCAGTTTGGTTGACTTCTTGCAGGGTCTGAAGTAGCTTGGCTCGCTCGTCCTGCTGATCAGCTTATTTAACAGGCAATACAAAGCTCACAGTCTCTTCCCTTCCTTTTCGAGCTTCTTTGAGGGCAATTGCTGATTCTGAGAGCTTGGAATGGACACTTCCTAATTCGGCTTTGGCCTTATCCAAAGCGTCTTGTTTCTGATATCAGCTAATGAGTCCTGGCGTACAGCTTACAACGGCCCCTGCTGCTGATGGGAATGACCAATAATCTTATGTTCAGCGACTACCTCTCCAGAGAGGCAGAGCTAGCTGATCTTACAGTTCCCAGTACCGCTACAACATCAGCTCGAGCCCCAACTAGTTGAGGAGCAGCGTACATCTTATCAAATTGAACGAGACTATCACCTGTCACTTCCGTCAGGACATCTTTGACAGTCTGCTGGGCTGTGGGGTCAGCTCTGCTGATTCACAAGTAGTACATGCATAAGCTTACTAATTCCTTTTTGTTCTACAGTTGTTAGCTGGATGTCAAGGACGAGTCAGAGAAATATGAAGGCCAAAATTTGGAATCGAGGAAGAGGAAGAAGCGAGAAGGAAAGGAAAGAAGACATACTAGGCGCGATCTTCTCTAATTCCTTGAATGTAAAGAACTCTCCCTGGGCATTAGATTGGTCAAGAGCACGGGGCTAACACATACATTCTCATGGAATAGTTCTAGGACTATCACTTTAGCGTGATGAATCGAAGCTACTGGACTTACGCCTGACCTTCTTCTCTTCCATCGAAAGACCTCTTTTCGACATGATGAGAGATTTATTTGTTGATTGAGGATGTGGTGGGTGATGTGGACGTGTCTCTGATCAGGATGAGTGATGGCAATGAAGTGAAGTGGAGAACAGGAAGGATAAAAGAGAGAGAAGAAGAAGAGGGACATCGTTCATCATTAACATTAATTGAGCACGGACGTTGATCAAAGACATACACACACTGTCTAGCTAAGTCGATCGTACATTATATACTCTACATATTATACGTATGCCTCTACCCTATCTGACAAGCCCCGCCGCATCAGTGGGGACAAGCCACTGCTTTAGGTCGATTGACCCCTCTGACGTCCCTCGCTAATCCGACCTTCCTCAATCCGAACCCAATCACAACAAGTACTAGCCATCAGCACAGCCCAAATGATCAAAGATGACATACCAAGCCATGCAAAAGCAGTCAACATCCAGAATCCATCTTTCAGCCCTCTCGCCAAATCACCGGTAGTTTCCGCTCGAGTTGTGGAAACAAGTGAAGCTAGACATGTACCGATTGATGCACCGATTTGAATCGAGGTTTGGAATATAGCACCGCCTACTGATTGTTCATCCCTTACGGTCAGCATACGCGATACATGATCTGCCGGAACTCACTGCTCGACCAGATTGGACATCATGACGTTTCCGAGGCAGACCATACTACTCATCAGCAGATGTCGAGCGAGGGTGACTGGACCTACAAATCAATTCCCCATGGAATCAGCATTAGGGAGATGAATTGACACGCCCAATAGGAGGTTCCGCTCGGTTCGACTGCAAAGAGAAGGCATGCAATACTAATCATCAGCCCAGTTCGGTATGAGACAGGTATACTTACCTGCCAAGGGAGCACCCGATCAAGATTAGCAAAGGGGCTTTTACCCTAGGTCCTAGCCACATAACACTTCCCTGACTATCAGCTACACCCCAAACCACCTTGCCAACCCAGACAGAATAAAGACTCACAGCAGCAATAGTCCCTGCAATCATACAAGGTAACATCCTGACCGCGCTCTGTAGCGCAGTCATACCCAAATGGGTCTGATACCAGATCGTAGCCAAGTACACATAACCGTAGACCGACATGGTGATGAAGAATGTTGAAATGATGATTATGGTAACTTTGTAACCGTGCCGAGTGAACAGGGAGAACTTGGCAATGGGTGGGAAAGTAGTGTTGAGCTCGAGGTGACGTTCCCAGAACCCAAATGCTAGGAGGAGGAGGATCGAGATTACAAGTAGTGTGGGGACATCTACTCATCAGAATCGGAGTCTAAGTCTATCGGAGATCGGTAGGACCGAAAAGACTGTGGGTGGATGTTAACTTACATGGAGTAGCCCATCCTTTCTCTGCGATTCCACTCTCAGTCAGACTGAAGCAGAAGAGACATAGACCAGCAGTAACGATAAAGCCTCCAATCCAGTCGATTCGTCGATCTTCGTCCACTTTTCGCAGTGAGGGATCGTCTTTAGGGATCACAAGTAGACCGATAGTGATCGGAATAACGGCGATACCTCCAAGCAAGTAGAAAAGGTATGTCCACCCTCGACTGCCGCAATTAGCGGATATAAGGATATGGATACAGTAGACAAGGCTCACCTTCCGATCGAAGCAATCACTCCTCCAATCAATGTCCCGCATGCAGCTCCTAACGGCGCTCCTAGACCGAAGGCGGCGAAGGCTACAGTCCTAGCTGGTTCCTGCTGGAAGGTCACACCGACGATTCCGAAACCGGCGGGAGATGCAACGGCGAGGCCGAGTCCACAGATAGCTCGAAGGACGCAGAGACCTATTCTATTCTTGATGACAGCTGAGATGATTGAGAAAACGCAAAAAGTGGATAATCCTCCTAGGTATAACCACTTTCTACCGAACAAATCGGCTAGTCGACCAGCAAAGAGGAGTCCACTGTGGATCAGTACCACTCAAAGGTATCACTAGCTCAAGCGAAGGTTGAGGTGACTTACCAGCCGTAAGCTAATGAGTAGGCTGATACGACCCATTGAGCTGATAATTCTGATACTTCCAGACTTCGAGCGATATCCGGGATCATGAGTGTCACGGCTGCCGAGGAGGCCGTCTGACAATCAGCGTATATCCTCGATTCGAAAACCAGGTCAATGACAGGTGTAAGGGAACTCACACCAAGGAAGTAAGTCAAGCACATTCCAGCAGCAGTCAAGAACATCTTGGTCTTTGACATTGTCCTCCCCCCTCCTCCATTGTGTTCAATACCATCTTGTAATTCCCTATCTTGGTAGACTCCCTTCTCGCCCTCCTCAAGAATTGTTGGCCACGTGTGTTCCCCTGCGACAGGATTTGAGAGATCGTGTTCGGTTTTACTTTGACTCTGTCGACTTGAGAATGGCTGAAGTTCCGTGAAAGGGGTCGGGGCTGCGTAACATGGGTTCACAAGGACCAATTCTTGATCGATGTCATTATTTCTAGGATGTCCATCGAGGGAACTTTTGTAAGACGTCGAAGGAGATTGAGGATCGGTCATCTCCGATGATATCGATTAGTTTAATCTAGTGATAGAATCGATATAACTCGTTATATATAAGTTGGCTGTAAAGTAAATCAGTCCAGAGTATCAGCAAGATGAAGGTTGAAAGCAAGAGATCCAGAGAACCCCTGCTTATCATATAAGAATCTATGGGAAAACGCCTAGTCGCGTACGCGGTAAAAATTCAGCAGTCAGACAGTGGGCGAGACCTAATTCAGCCGGATTCCAGCATAAATTCGGGGAATTATTCTGCCGAATTTAAACGGAATTTAACAGTTTGCCCCACCCGCGTTATACTCGGTGGCTCCGACACCCGTACTGCTGATTTCCAAGCGCGCATGGGCGCTGGTTCAGCAGTGTAAAGCCCGCTATAGCGTAAAGCATGAGAGGCTGACTCATCATCATCGACAAGCGCCGTTTTTCATAGTAGTGCTAAGGAGCGTCTGATAAATCCGATGAACCGTCCGACTGTGGCTCCGCCTTGATTCCGGTGGAGTCTGGTTTTGATCTTGAGTTCGATTCCTTGGCTGAACCTCTTGCCGATGACGCTCCGACCGATTTGCGGGTCTATGGGAGTCGAATCGGTGCAAGGAAGAAAAGGTGGATGGGGATGAGGGTTTTGAGATAGCATTTGGAGGATGGTCGGAAGCGACGTTGATGTTCGCAGGCGGTACAGTGAATCGAGATCGGCAGAAAACTTGGTCAGTCAGATGCTGTATATAATGCTCTCGAGTGCAGCTTACCTTTCTCACCGGACTCGCCGTTTCTTCAGGCTCGGCCTTGACTCGAGCAGCCGCAGCTTTCTGACGAGGAGTACTGATCTTTGGCTTTTGTTCAGCCTCGCTACCACTCTCCCCACCGGTACTGGGGGTATCGTCGTCCTAGGCATCAGCTGCCGTCTGCACGACCGAGATCTGTGAAGACGGACCGAATCTGCTTTACGCTTCTTCGCCCCTTTACCGCCTTTTGTGATCTTTGGCTTGATGTCCACTCCCTCTGGCATCCTCTGCAGCTCCCTCACCAGCGCGGTCGTTCTTCCTCCAACTTCAACAAAATCGATTGTGGCGGGTGAACCATCAGGCTATCATTTAGCTTCAGCACCGTGTCAGATGTCGATTAGAAGCGCACCAAGGCCAGAAAGTCTTTTCCAGCAGGTTTCAATTCATCCGCACTCCCTTCTTCGCCTTCTGCCACCTTTTTGCTTTTCTTCGTTCCCTTGGCTTGTTTCTTACCTTTACTCCATCTCCAGCGGAACAGCCAATTCTCGGGAAATTGATGCGAGTCTGCGTTGACTTCGACTGCTTTGGCAGGGACTGCGTGGAGCTGATGGTGGAGATCTTTCAGATTCTGCTCAGATAAAGCAGGGGTGGGACAGGAGGGATGTATGCGGGCTTGATATAGGACCCTAGCTGTCAGATCGCCCAACATGAGTAAAAGACACCGTACTCATCAGCTACCCACTATTATCAGCGCATCACTGTCCCCGAAATGAGGTGACTGACGTTTCCAACACCAGCACTGAAAGCTTGATCCATGATGACACCTTTCACAGTCCCCTTCTTCTTCCCTATCAATTCCTTGAACTCCTCAAAAGTAGGATGCGAGAGGATAGGGTCAAATCCTAGATCCGAGATAGGTTTCTGTTCGAGCACAGGTTCTGGAAGTAGTCTGATACGGCCCAGGCGCCTTCCTGTTCGTCAGGATTTGAGAAGCTAGATGGTCGTCGATGACGTACCATCCATAAATGCTAAAGCTCGTGGCTCAGTCGACACAGCGCCTGATTGGGGTTCGCACTCGAGAGTACTGATCTTCAGCTACTGATGCTCATTCAAAGGCTGCTTGACTGACAATTTATAGAACTATTCGTCAGCTTGATACCAAAATTGGACGACTCGCTTACCCGAGGAGGCCAATCGTCGCCCATTTCCTTAGGTCTACGTCTGTACCAAGTAGGTTCTTGTCCTCTCAACTATTTATCAGCTTCATGACGGACTGGTTTGGACCAACTAGCTCACCTGGACCATCCCAGTCATACCGAAATGTAAGACTGGTAACCTCCCTTCGCCCGATAATTTCAACCAGAAACTATACTTAGCTCTTTGCCAGACAAACACCTACTTTTTACCTTTCCGCTCACATCCTTCTATCGTTCGTCCCTTCAACTCTTTTGCCTCATCGTCAGCATTCTTAAATCACAGGAACAAACATCGACCGGCTCACAAATTCCTCATGATTCGTCCCGCCTGTGTAAACGATCTTGTCCTCTGTAGCATTCACATCAACGATCTTGTAGCCTGTCAAAGACTCCGCGATCAGCTTCCGTGCCCGCTCAACCTCTACTACATTCAGCTGCCACTATTGTCCGAGCCCGAGAGATACATACCTGGCAATTCGGGCATGTCGATCAGTTGTGTAAGGTGTCTGATATCATGATAGAGATCGACACCATTGACCGTCGGACAAGTCACGTGTTCTCAGGCACGAGGCCGTCGCCGTTCAAGATAGCCGAGTGGATCTATTTGAGCATAAATACTTCTGATCTACAACCTCTTTTTCACTTATCAACGCAAGATGTACTCGCCACCTGATATCAGACAGCTCATAAGAGGAGTGCCTTGGAGAGAACATACTCCACCAACTCTCGCTGCTCATTTCGACCGAGCTTGCCTCGAAGTGAAACGACATGAATTCGAGCTGCGCAATCTAGACGCCACTTTCGGTACACTTGCCAAGGTGTTGGTGGTAGCTTGGGTAATCGATCGATGGCTCGCTCCTGGTTGGAGACATGTTTGGGCTAGAGGTATCTTCGGATCGATTTCAGAGATTTTCACCGCCATCAAAGATGTAAGTGATTTTAGAAGGCCACGTAGGCTGATAATAATAGTTCTTCATTGGTCAATTCCTAGCGTTACCTTTCGTGGCTAGCAAGGTTGAGTCTGAGCTTTCCGACTTGCGTAAAGATCTCTCAGCCAAGGTCGCTCCGAAGACCTTTCCCGATGGTATCAACTTGGCCACCGTCCGGACATTACCGGAACAAGGACGGAATAAGCAGTGGTTAGAGGAAGAATGGAGGAATATGAAGCTGCTAGAGAGGGGGGATGTTGATAGTGGAAGAGTCAGCGGGACGGTCTATCATGTAAGCCATCTAGCCAGTCTCGACCGACGTGCTGATGGGTAGGGAGGCAAGGAATTGACGGAAATCATCAATGAGGCAATGGCTAGATTCACGGTATCCAATCCACTTCATCCGGACGTATTCCCTGGAGTTAGGAAGATGGAAGCAGAGATCGTCAGCATGTGTTTGAGTTTATTCAATGGGCCAAATGGAGCTGGAACCAGTCAGTGGTCTAATTCTCGCATTGTATCGATGCTGACGAAAAAGCTACTTCAGGAGGCACTGAATCAATCCTGATGTCCGTAAAGACACATCGAGATTGGGCAAGAAAGACAAAAGGAATCACCGAACCTGAAATGTCAGTACGAATGCTGGTCTGCTATTGGTATTGCTGACAGGAATAGGGTCATCCCGGAATCTGCTCACGCTGCATTCTGGAAAGCCTGCGAGTACTTCAAGATCAAATTACACGTTATTCCCGTCAACAAGGAGACTCGACAGGCTGATGTCAAACGTATGGCTCGAGCAGTGTGAGTACTCAACGTCTTTGCTGGGTGTCTAGCTAAATAACAGAAATATCAATACGATCATGATTGTTGGCTCTGCCCCAAACTTCCCTGATGGAGCTGTTGTTGGTCACTCCAGCCAGCGATAAGTGCAGTGTGCTGATACATAGGACCCGATCCCGGCATTGGGTAAACTAGCGAAGAAAGCGAATATCGGTCTACATGTCGATTGCTGTCTTGGATCTTTCATCATGCCATTCCTCAATCGGGCTGGGTTCCAGGGGGATGTTGAGCCTTTCGACTTTGCAGTCGAGGGAGTGACTGCTATCAGTTGTGATATCGTACGTGTCCCCCAGATAGTCCCGCAACCTCTGACGTGACAGCATAAATACGCTTTCTGCCCCAAAGGTTCGTCCGCTTGTCGAGTGCCCCTAAGTGGACTATTGCTAACAGCATCGCAGGTTCCTCGGTCATCATGTACAAATCACCTGAACTTCGTCGCTTCCAGTACTATGTAATCACAGATTGGTCAGGTGGTGTATACGCCTCACCATCCATGGCTGGTTCAAGGCCCGGGTCAATCCTAGCAGGAGCTTGGGCAGTAATGAACTACGTTGGAGCAGAGTAAGTCCGACTTCAGCGGTACTCGGAACCAGCTAACATGACAGAGGTTACAAGGACGCATGCTGGACAATCGTTTCTGCTGCTCGCCTGTTCGCTCAAGAAGTCAGGCATCGATTCTCGGATGATCTATATGTTCTTGGTGATCCAAAGGTCTCCGTCGTCGCGTTCGGCTCAAAGAATCTCAACATCTACATTATCGGAGACAGAATGAGTAAGCGTGGATGGCATTTGAATGCACTACAGAACCCCGCTGCTTTACACATGGCCTTCACTGTATGTGCCCTTTTTCTCTCGAAATAATTCAGCGACTGATATAACAGCGACTGACGGCAATGTCTGTTGATAAGCTCTTAAATGACCTTGGTCAGGTGTTGGAAGAAGTCAAGGCTAGCGCGGCGGACAAGAAAGGAGACGAGGGTCAGATGGTAGCTTTATACGGTAAGTTCCCTTTGTGTATACTGGGCGTAACTGATATACAGGAATGGGACAAACAAGCGTTGGACCTTATGTGGTTGGCAAAGCAGCAGAGATCTTCTTGGATACCTTGTACGAGTAGGAGAGTCAGATGCTTTGACCATATGCAAATACTATACACGTCGCTGAAGTTCCTGATGCTCGATGTTACATATTTCTCATACATGGTCTCACCGATCAGCCTCCGCGGAATCCTGCTTCGTACGAGGCTACCTTGCGATAAGGTACTGGCACCCCACTCCTGAACACGCGCTGCGAGTGGGTGAAGACGCTTGAGAGCGCTCACTGAGTTTATCAGATTCCACTATGCACACACACGATATTCATAGTTATAGTCATGAAGTCTTGACCTTCTGCCCCATTTCTGACCGAGGTGGCAGTCTTCCCACATCTGTACGAGCGTAGATATGCCTAATCTTCTCGTATTCGACTAACGATCAGCTGTGTCCCATATGTGAAAATTGGACATACTGCAATCCCAGAACTCGTTCAGACCTGCAATTCCTACAACCATGATCGTGAACAGCCATTTGATCTATCATCAGCATTCGACCGCAAGCTAAGAGTTTTCATGAAATACTCACAGAAGCCACAAATGGGACTCGATGTTGTGGTAATTTGAACATTAGGTATATCGGATAAACGGCAAAGTGCTATCCTTTAGCACTATTTGAGAGAGAGGGACATACGATCAAGCCAGCTAGGACTGCTGAACCAGGTAATAAACCCTTTCCACCCCAATTAACGATCTTTTGCCTGAATGTATCGGCGTAGTACCCAGAACCGAATAATGCAAACATCTGAACACCCAGAGCGATCATTATGGGCAATGTGTATGGGAATAGAGCAGGTTTCGAGTAGTATGTGATAGCAGGCGTTTCTGGCTATTTCATCAGCCCACAGCTCACAAAGGGGAGCACGACGTACCACATCGAAATGCTCAAATGCTTTATCTCGCCATTCGAATAACCTCGTTCTAACTTCGAATGCATCTTCGACGGGTGGATCGAATTTGAGCTGAATCGATTGTTCATTGTTCGAAGGCGGTGGGTGGATTGCGATTGTGATTGAATCTGGGAGGTTGATGGAAGTGATGTATAGGTAACCCAGTTGCCCTCTTTGATGGGTTCTGTGTTTTACGATCGCTACCTACTTAGCCCGTTCCTCCATTCCCACATCTAGTGTAAACGAGCTTACCAGTAAGGACCTCTGGCTTGTTATTGAGGATAGCCTGGACTTTATCCCTAACTATCAGTCACCGACTGAGTTGCGACAGGAAACACCTA
>Ga0308160_10005764_pt1 | contig 12816 bp, 11 predicted proteins | sample PhyFR1_FD_201036 | JGI IMG/M metagenome (GOLD analysis project Ga0308160, IMG submission 201036) | Phyllosphere microbial communities from UC Gill Tract Community Farm, Albany, California, United States - DLSLF.R1 | ecosystem: Host-associated > Plants > Phyllosphere > Unclassified | place: USA... | reverse complement strand
CGACCGAGCCCCTCCTTTGATTTCAAGCAGCTGATAGACGCCTCCCTCCCGCACATACAGCCCCAACCGAGAGTAGTGAGTAGGTTCTACCAACCTATCCCGAAGTGTCAACTCCAACTGATCATGCACGAGAACCGACCTCGAACCGAGCACAGTGGACGAACGTTACGACGATCGTCACTCGAAACCCAAAACACACTCACACACGTTCGAAACGTTCCTTCCTTCCTTTCCCTCGCCCAACTCAATTCGCTTGGCATGATCGAGGTGAGCGAGAGAGAGAGAGAAGAACCGCTCAGCTCGGGAAAGACGCGCAGACGACCGAACCTCCGACCAAAGGATTCCGGCTTGGCTTGGCATGATCAACCCCGACAAAGGAGGAAGGCGGGGAGGTAACAATCTCACGTGGGTAGAATCATGTCGTGCGGCGAATCCCGTCCGCCACCTAAAACTCTGCGCCTCAGCGTACGAACCACAAACCTTTGCAACGTTCTCTCTCTCTCTCTCTCGAGAGGTCCGAGCCATCAGGTATCAGCTTTGGTACAGGACGAACGAGGACGACCTCATCCCGACGCTCGACTTCGGGGAATATCATAGCCATAGGTATAGGTACGGACGACACTCCCCCCCTCTCGGGGGCGTCGTAGACTGGCATACCAGCCCACGACCCCTACCACCACCTCGATTTCAGGGACTAAATCCCAAGCCGAAATCATCTCTTCGTCCTCGATGGTCTTGTCCACGCACGAGGGGGTCATCCGACACCCGAGCTTCAGTCGAGTATCTCCAGACGTCCACAGGCTACAGGGCTACAGGGCTACAAGAGAAGCGGAGGTTTCGAAGATCAGAAGAGGACACACGTTGCACGTTGTACATCGTCGTCGTCGGCTGAATCTGTCCACCCATCGTGTGCGTTTCGATCGACAACGCGCAAAAGCTTGTCGGCACTCTTTGTCCAGAATGGCTGTCACGAAAATGAAATCCCCATTTCCTCTTCTCGCTTTTTCTCCTTTTTGTTTCCTTTTTTTTCTTTTTCTTCCTCATGGACATGTAGTCAGAGAAGAAAAGCACCGAGTCTTCGGTCTTGACTCGTATTGTGAGCACCTCTACTACTACTAGTAAGTCAATAAGATTCAATTCGATTGGTTCTTGTTCATCACTCACGCAGCTTCTGTACAATCTCCCCCTAGCTAGCGATAACCCAAACTAACCCAGCCACCTCTCTTCTTGATACCATTGATACTACTCTCCCAATACTTCTGCCCAGTAGCCAAGTAGCCAAGTGATACCGTGCATTGTCCGCCTCGACCAAAATCCCGAGTCAAAACGTCATTCAGAATCAATGCAATAAATCCCACATCATTTTCAAAAACAAAGGAACACTTCTGATTCGGTAATCATCGACTTTTCTACCGCTATGATCCACATCGCTTCTCCCACTGATTCCCCAACCGACGTCCTTCCCCCCGCTCCGCCTTCATCGATCATCAAAACTTCACTCCCATCTCCCCAAACGCTCCACTTCGTAATCTTCTGGCTCGGCCGACCCACAGCTCCGAGGTCCCGACTCGGAACCCATATGGATCAAGCAGCCAAAGCTTCCAATCGACGATAAAGTCGATCTCTCGAGGCTGATTGCATGACTTGTAATCGATCGCCTTCGGGTAAAAGACGAGAGAGGGGCGGCATGGTCATCTATAGAGTCCACGATAGGCGATCTAATCAGCTCGATCGTCCTCGCAGATGTTAGGCTTTATGCGCGACCTATTACTCACTCGTCGTTGTGAAGCTAGAGCCGTGGCGACCTTTTGTACCTTGGCGATCATATGAACCCGACATACTCGGAGTTGCATGTCCATCTCCCCCTGCGCAGCAGATGAACCGCCTGGGTAAATCTTTTCGAGAGCTTCCAAGAGCAAAGGGATTCGGCGGATGATTTGGTCGAGTCCATCGTCTTGCTCTGCACCCGCAGACGGTTTGAGCAAGTCTCGCGTCCGTTCGCATAGGTCGGCATAGTGCAGCAAGACCTGCAGTACAATCGCTTCATGGTATCAGCCCGATGGTGATCGACGTGGTCTGTATCACGCCCACGCCACTCACTTGTCCACCCTTGTGCCAGTCCTTGACCTTGGCATCGTGTAAATCCTCCAACATTCTGCGCAAAAGCCCAATATCTTCCCTGAGGACGACCTCGGGCGCCAAAAGCTGAACGACAATCCGATGCGCTCGATCCCATAGACCAGCTTGTTGACATGCCAAGAATTCTTCCCAGTGATCGCCTTGACTCGCATGCAGATTGGCCTGTCGCCAGTAGAGAAAAAAAGACGAGTCAGCTTGGAAGCGGGTGATGACGGGTATTGAGCAGACTGACCCTGGCCTCCGCTAGCCATTCTTTCGGAATTGACATTTGTTGCAAGATGGCTTCCTTGTCGGTCAACTCAGTGACATAGCGACCGAGTACATCCTTGACCGCTTTGACTCGTCTATAGGTTGGAAAGCGAGTGGTCAGCTTATCAAGCCAGCCCTACCAGACCTTGAAGCGAGACCCTCTACTCACGGTATCTCCTTGTCAAGATGAAGCAAGACAAAAATCGCATATTCCCACAATCCCTCCTGCTCCAGCTGACTGGCATACCCAACCGTCAGTCGATCAAAGGTTTGAACGCTCTCCATCACCTGCTCCTCGGACGTGCCGAAACCGAACACGTTGATTAACAGATCGAGCAGATGCCACTGTACCCGGACGTCCATCGGAGGCTTCCCATACGTAGCGGAATCGGCGAGACAGGTAGCCGGAGTAGCTTGATCCATGAAAACCTTGAACAGACCAAACATGGCATCTTCCGCTTCCGAATCGCCTACAAGCGGTTGAGCCGGTGGGTGGTCGGCCTTCAAGTGAGCTTGGTAGTTGCTGATGACGTCCGGTAAAGGTTGCTCCAACGGAGTTCCGAACCAAAGGTGCAAGCCAAGAGCTTGTAGCCAGGACAAGTCCTCCGTCATGACAATCTTGTCCGCGGACGGACCAGCCTCTAGCACATCGACAATCCCGGCAAGTAGAGCATAGACACGGCGATAGGACGAGTCGATGTGGGCATCGACATCCTGCTTTCGCCAAGCTTCCAGCTGTTGTTCCATGTTAGATTGAAAGTCACCCCCAGATCCCGCTTGCGCGATCAGGGTTGCCAATCGAAGATCACAACCGTCGATTGCGGTCGAGGTCGCTCGACTGACTTGATTGGCGAGAAGCAAGGAGAACACGGCTCGAGGGCTCTTGTCTTTGCTTGAAATCTCTCGCTCGGCTACCGGTGCAAGATAACTGGTCAACCAATCCGATACAGCATTCTTGCGGACGAGCGAATCTGCGTCGACCCGAATCTCGCCTGCGACCTCGCCGTTGGCCAAGGTGGGGATCTCATCAAACAGTGCCCGACCCAACTTCCACAACTCCGCTTCGTGATGACCATCGCCTCGGAACAGCTCTGCAAAGTCCTTGAATCGGACGGTGTTGTCGGTCTCGGCGATGGGTACTCCTCCTTCATCAACAAAGTTGGAATTCCGAAGTTGGAATTCCAACAATTTCAGCATCGCTTCGCGGTCGCTTTCCTATTCATAATCACGGGCTTCTCAGTGCAGTCCTTCAGCTAGCGAGATGCCCTGGCACTCACACTCTGCTTCTTCTCGATTCGCTTGGAAGCTAGCAATCGATTTTGTCGACTCCAGAACACGCGACCAGACGAATCGAGGCTGACTCGGTGTGATCTGCCGAAAGCCAGTCCTGCATCGAGATGTGCCCCTTCCTTCCCAGATGTCACGCTCTCGTTCATTCCTACAATCCTCAACTTCCACTCCTCCTTCGATGGGGCTTCACGTGTCGCGCCGAAAAAGGATCGCTAGGAACATAAAAAGGGATATCAGCAAACCTTCCCGAAAGGCTGCTAGAGGCTGGCCCGCCTGCAACTCACGTCAACGTTCACGACGTCGGCCTCCCCATCTGTATCCTTCTCGGCTTTACGAAAAAACTGCAGACGCTTCTTGTTCGGTCTTGGTGTCATTTCAGGATCCGGTTGAGGCGTCGTCCCGTACATCCCGGCAAAGATCAAGTCGCGTTTCCGGCTTTCGATCTCGGAAGGCGCCACAGAGGATTGCCTGTAGCCCCAAGTCTCCTCCTCTTGTTGATCCAAAGGCATGGATGACTCGTCGACCTCTGAAGGCGAACCACCAGACTCGTAAACACTCGAAGAGACGTACTCGTCCGACTCCGCGGAACGCTCTCGTTTCCCATTGTCGTTGAAGATGTGATCCTCCTGAGCGTCCATCTCATCATCTTCCTCATCACTGTCCTCCTCTGGGATTCCGTACAAAGTAAAGTGCTCGACCGTAAATACCCACACACCGGTCGCAGGATTGTAGCTCTTGAATGCGGTACCAGGGACATGTCGAAGCATTCGTTCTCGAGATCGCTGTTTGACGCTTTTAGGATCCGTGATAGGCTGTTGAGTCTCCTTGTCGATGGGCCAGCAGTCTTCCAAAGAGATTTCGGCTCGGTGATTCAATCCTTCGCCTGGCTCTCGGTTGTCGGCTGCATTTGGGTAGACCTCGCACTTGCCATGAGTAAAGACCACAAGAGTTCCACAGATGCGATCGAGATTACTTTTGCTGCCAAGGTCCACAGGTTCCAGGTAAGTCAACTTTCCGAAACCCTTACGTCCAACGACAAAGTCTTCAACGTCACAGAGGTCCTCGTCCGAAGCGTTGTAGAGTTCGCTAAGCTCGGGGATCGTGTAATAGTCACCCTCCGAGTAATCATTGAGATCGATTGATCTGGAGAAGTCAGCTCGACGAATCTCCTTTTCTTTTGGCTCGTCGTTCTGAGTACGAGCCACGGACGCTTGCCTGGACGCAGGCACTGCCAGGCCGTTGACACTGCCGTTGACGCTAGTGCCTTCATGATCCGCTTCGGGATTCAAAATGGATCGAGAAAGTTGAGGCGTTCGATTGGCGACGGACGTGCTAAGCGAAAGCGAATCCGTCTTCTTGTGAAGCACGAGCTTCTTGACACCTTGCCTTGGCGTGAAGGCAGCCGGACTAAGGGTATCAGCAGGAGGAGTACTGAACAAATTCCTCGCTGGCGATCCGTTCGAAGCGGTTGAATTGCCCAGCACTGAGCCCTGAGGCAGTATGCTGGCAGCTCGCGCTGGAGTGGAGATCCCGCGGAACCGAGGAGTCATCTTTCCAGCTGAGGGCGCGGGTCTGAGCGAGCTCGACAATGGCGGAAGAGCCTTGGGTCCCGTCGAGACATTGATGGGTTGGAAAGATGGAGGAACGCTGAACATCCCGCCTGTCCCGTAAGGGTTGTTGACATCAATGTTGACGGGGGGCTGCGCTTGGGACTGCTGCAACTGATTCACGGACGAGTTGCCGAATAAGGAGCCACCAAGGTTCTGGTTGTTTTGTTGTTGAGCACCGCCTCCGAACGAGCTACCGAACAACCCAGAACCACCAGTCGAAGTACCTAGACCCGAATTAGGCGCCGACTGACCGAACAAGCCAGTGCCTCCGGTGTTTGGCTTGGCGCCAAACAGACCACCGGTCTGACCTTGCTGATTCTGTTGTCCTTGCTGAGAAGAGTTGAGGTTGCCGAATAGTCCTCCACTCTGCTGGTTGGTCGAACCGAAGAGGCCGCCGCTGGATTGGGCAGCAGGTTGACCGAAACCTGTGGTCTGCCCTGTTGAGGTGTTCCCGAACAGACCACCTCCGGTAGTACCGGTCTGAGCCGGTTGACCAAACAGACCGCCAGTCTTGGGTGCTCCAAAAGTGTTGGTACCAGAGCTACCGAACAGTCCACCGGTCTGCTGTCCTGCTGGCTGCGCAGGCTGGGCAGCAGCTCCGAAAAGACCACCTCCAGTCTGCGGTTGGCTCTGGGCGGGCGCTCCGAAAGTACTTGTGGTTCCAGTAGTGCTGCCGAACAATCCACCAGCAGGCTTGGCTCCGAATAGACCGCCCGACTGCTGGCCTTGCGGTTGAGTTTGGCTTCCGAAAAGGCCTCCACTTTGGGTGCCAGTAGTTGACTGGTTGCCGAACCCAAATCCTGTGCTAGGTTGTTGCCCGGCCTGAGGCTGTGCCTGTTGGTTGTTGTTTTGGCCAAATCCGAATCCGGTTGACGTGCTGGTAGCAGCGGGCTGTCCGAAAGTAGTACCGGTAGAAGCTAGAAAGAGAAACGGATCAAAAGTCAGGTTTGCTCCGGTACCTCGAGGTCAGACCGAGACTGACCTCCCGTTCCAAACCCTCCGAAAGCGGGTTTGGCTTGGTTCTGGTTGTTGGCACCAAACGAAAACGCACCTCCGGCAGCGGGTTGGGCATTCTGCTGCTGCTGACCAAACAGACCACCTCCGGTAGTAGAAGTTCCAGTGCTTCCAAACAACCCTCCAGTCTGTCCCGCTGGGGCCGATTGCCCAAATAAGCCAGTGCTCTGTTGAGGCTGTTGACCGAACAATCCACCCGTCTGTTGTTGAGGCTGTTGCTGTTGTTGCTGTTGACCGAAGAGACCGGTACCTGTGCTTTGCGTGTTTGATCCGAACAGACCAGTCCCGGCGGCAGGTGCACCAAACCCGGTGCTCTGCTGAGGTTGCCCAAAAGCGGTAGTGCCGGTTTGCGACTGCTGCCCAAACAGACCAGTGCCGCTACTCGCACCAAAGCCGGTTGAAGCGGGTTGAGCTGCGGGTTGACCGAACAATCCCGTCGATTGCTGGGCAGGCTGACCAAACATGCCTCCCGTCGAAGATCCCGCACCGAAAGCAGCAGTTCCAGGAGGTGGAGCGGTCTTTCGACCTTGCTCATAATCTTGGAGACGCAGTTCCTAGGAAGGATGAGGAGCAGGACAATTAGGTTCTGCATCTTTGCTTGCGTTGACGAGACGCATGACTTACTTCTAAGCTGGATCCCTTGTACGCATCCATACAGGTGATAGTCTGGTAAACTGACCAATTGTTGGTGTTACCATCCTTCTCCTTGGCAGGCTGGAAAGGGGTCGAAGCCGTCCCGTTCGTAACTGGTGCTGGGAATTACGACAACAACATGAGCACTCTCGCCCTGGGGATCTAGAAGACATCCAACTCACCGGGAGCTCCAACAGGTGCAGCAGCAGCTCCGAATAATCCAGTGCCAGCAGGTTTAGCTCCGAAGAGTCCTGTATTGCCAGTCGATTGGGCAGGAGCACCGAATCCAGTCGTCGCAGGCTTGGCTCCGAATCCAGTCGAGGTGGATCCGAAAAGCCCGCCTCCGGCAGCTGGGGAAGGAGCATTAGCAGCTCCAAATCCAGTGGACGCTCCAAAGGTCGAGCCTTCGATGTATCAGGATATTATCATAGTTAGATGCAGAAGGGATGCGGTGATAGAGCTCAATGACCGACCTCCAGCAGCAGCACCTCCGAAAAGACCACCAGAAGTCCCAGTGGCCCCGAATGCAGGCCTAGCTTGTTGTTGCTGACCAAACGTTCCAGCACCGGCACCAAAAGCTCCTCCCGTTGAGCCTGGGATATCCCAGTCGAGCGGAATGTCAGCATCACTTGATTTGTCTGCGTTTCGTCCGGCTTAACCCAACTCACCGAAGGCGTTGGTCTGTCCTCCAGTGCTACCACCGAAAAGTCCACTGGACTGCTGAGCAGGTTGCGCAGGTTGACCGAAAAGTCCGCCTGCCTGACCTGGCTGCTGAGTTTGCCCAAACATTCCACCAGCTGTGAACAGACATAAGAGTTGAGCATCCAAGATCTCGCTCTAAGCCTCATCTTCATCGCTACCGAAACGTACTTTGCTGTTGAGGTTGTCCGAATCCGGTGGAAGTCTGACCAAACAATCCCCCACTCTGTTGACCTTGTTGAGGTTGCTGGCCAAACCCACCCCCGGTCGAACCGAAGCCTGAAGTTTGTCCGAACATGTGAAGAACTGGTTATGATCCTTGTACTACGTGGGTATAGTCTGTTCTTCTAAGGCAGGGTTCGAGAATAAAGCAGCTCCTTGTCCGCGATAATGTCGACTGTCTCGTCAAGTAGCTCCTACTTCCGTCGCAAGCGAGAATCCAAGAGGGCTCGAACGCGAAGCCTTTTGACAGATGGTCAGGCTTGAGGCTACTGGGAAATCTCACTCAATGGTGATTGATGAGCTTTATATCGACGTGGGTATCTAAGGCTGCTCTTCGAACCCTCGATGTGACCTAAAACGCCAAACGAAATATGTTGAGGATCGAATGGAATCCCGATCAACCGTGACGTTCGACTCGAGTTGTTGAGCTCTCCTAGCCAAATCACACGCGTTTTGCGATTTAAGGCGAATCACGTCGCAGACCTTGGACTCAAAATCGACCGTTTCTACAATGACGTTTCATCTGTTCAGGATCACCTCCCGCTAGGAAATGGCACGGGCTGGAGCTTCAAAGCAGATGTATGACAAGCATGATAACCATAAAACACTATTCATTGCACGGAAACCTAACAAAGGCTCGATAGTCTGGCAGAGCGAGTCAGCTGATCAGCGCAAAGAATGCCTAGAACTTGCCGGCTTTGAATTGATTACAGCTTTGGACTCGATATCGCTTGTCCCGGCATGCAAAGGATCTCCCCAACCCATCTGAAATACGTTGCGAGGTACATGTCAATACGTCCCAGTCTGAATTCAAACCAAACGAGTTTAAGCTACAACGGATCTCGACTGTATGAGAGGGCCAAGGTCCGAGACACGTCGTGCCATCCAATAATAGTTATCGACCTCAAACCCACACCCGGAGCTTGATGTAGGCGTAAACGACACCCGATTGAGTACAGTTGTCTCATTGCAACAGTCTCCGTGCGATTCTCTGGAACAAGCTAAGAACGAAGAGGTCTCGAGATATAGCGGTATGCGGGATGGCCTATAGGGGTAATCTCGTAAAGGACTCCGCCAGTGAACCCAGGACACACCTACGGACTCGGACCGGCGGTTTAACGTCTGGAATGTCCAGGAACAGGAAAAACGTGGGCCTAATAAATACCTCATTACACTTTAGATACAAAGCATTCTGAAGCAAAGCTTTCCACTGAAAGCATTGCGCACCACCGTAAACAGAGCGTGTGAGGTCATTTGCGGCTGAAACACGACGCGATCTGACGATTCGGCAGCGCGCCTTATCAAGCACGCACATTGTCACCCTCCTTTATTCATGACGCCCTGGAGCTCTTGAACAACTTCGAACAGACTGTTCATAAGGGAACATATCAAATATTCGACGATTTGATGATTGAAGCTCCTTCGGCCTGGTGAGAGAATCTTTGTTTTCTCTCACAGATCGCTGTGCCTTCATCGTTTTATCTAAGATCCCCACTGATACCCACAAGAGACAATACATTATGGCAACGGCATCGATATGGACCCCCAGTGTTGGGTCCTTCTACAGCACGCAAGATGGGCCGTACCATGACTCACAGTATACTCGATCTGCTGCGAACACGGCCGAGAGCTCGCTTCCTGAAACCTCATTCACGGAGGTTTTCAAACAAATGGGTGAGCTTTGGGAAGCATACATGAGCAATAATGTAAGAAGTCCAAGATTCGGCATTTCTTGCTTATGTCTCAGTGTAAAGCTGATCATGCGACCTCTTCCAGACGCGGTCAACTTCCCTCAGCGATATGCGCGCATATGATTCTGCAGGATCCGTTCCTTACACATCAATGGGTACTCAGGCAACCTATGGTCCAATTCTTTCACAACCGTCGACTTCGGTCTCCCTGGATGATACGGCGCAGAGTGCCCTACTGAGCGCTGCATCGAGCCTCTCAGGACAGATAGCGATCAAGCGAGCAAACGAGCACGTCGTAGCGTCCGTGCGCAATCTGAGCCTAAGTCAAACGGATCTTCGCAAACACTGCGAGGAGTATCTCAATGCCGTACCTGCTGAGGCTCATTTAGTTCCGGCCGACATCATCAGTCACGACGGGTTCTGGTCGTTCATATTGAAAAACCGAACCGGCATTGGACGTATCGAGGCACCCCCCGAACTTGTCAGTCGGGATGTCGTAGAGAGTCTCACTTCATCAGCATGGACGTATCTTCACCAGGATCAAAGTGGGGAGAATGCAGAGCTCAACTCGCCGGCCTCATCATCCATTTTACCGGAGACTGCTGCTGTCCCATTCAGCGAGCACATGACCGGCTTCCCATCCTCTGACGCTATGGCCAATGATGGCAGGCAAGACGATCCTTTCGAAATGGAACATGCACCAGATGCATTTGACAGTCTAGATGAGGTCGTCGACGACCCCTTGGTGGACTAGGCAGATTCTCGGGATGACTAGCTCCATCGACGGATTGCCCTGCATGTCGCACAGTAATATCGACCTTCGCGCAATTCGGCCGGTATCCTCGTGCAAATCAAGCAATAATCACTCGAAAATATCGTATTCCATATGTTCACATGTATGTTGTAGCGTTACGTGATGTTCTCCCTTCTTCCCCCAGGCCCGTATTTAGTGTAGTGCTTAGTAAAGGTACAATGCTGACGGGCCCTGTGTAAACTCGTGCCAATGCGATCCCCTTTGTCTTCGCGTTCCATCCCGGATGCCCTCTACCATCCATTAGCACCTCCAGACTGTAATTGTGCAAATCCGAGCCGAGCCGAGTCAGCCTTCAAGGATATCCCGCATCACAACTCCCCACAACACCTACCTCAATAGCCTCCAACTCCTCCGGGGTAAACATCTTTGGCCTCCACAATCGCTCCGGAGCCTTGAAATAAGCTTCGAAGTCCACAGGTTTCCCCGAACCTTTGTTCTCAGGCGGAGCAGCAGGCGTCGAGCTCGACGATTTCGAACCGGAAAGATCTCGTACGTGACCTTGTGCGGATGATTCAAGGGATTGGCCCTTGGGGTTACTTGATGGTGATGATGCAGAGGTGGAGGAGGATTGTAGTTTGCTCAGGAAAGATTGAAAGTTGTCGGCAATGTCCTGAGGGGCAGCCGGGTGGGGACTAGGTGCGTGGGGTTCTGAGTTCAGGTGGGAATGAGGTAGTCAGCTCATGATGGCCTCGAGCTAGCTGGATGATGTAGCTATACTGACTGTGCTCCAGATTTGATCGCTTTCCGAGGAACTGAATCATGGGCGTTCGGGAATGGGTAGCCTCGGCGGCTAGTCGAACGAGAGTAGAACGCATGACGACAGACGGGTGTGCAAGGGTTTGACAGATGTGATAGCTATGATGTATGGTGTGATCTGATCCAATTACGCTGGTTTATCGTTATATCAGTGTACTGGCTTGTGCTGGTAGATGAAGTGGGGTTGTTTTTTGGCTATTGACGGAAGAGTTGAACGTTTTGTTGTATGACGAAAGGGTATGAGAATGCTCGTCTTGAATGATATCCGCTCGGTCGCTCCTGATCGGATTTACGGACATCGACCCCGAAAGGCTGGCAGCTTGCGTGAGGGAGCTCGGTCTGGGATTTTACGCGAAAGACAGGGTTTCAAAGGCGATCATGATGAATTGATAGACTTGGATCATTCGAATTAGTCCTCTCATCCATAGATCGGTACAAGATCCTTGTCAATCACTGCCATAACAGCGACATGTCATCTGCATCTAGAACCACCGCTATCCTAGCAAAACGTCTGCGAACATCCTCTACACGAGGACTCGCAACAACTTCGATCAACCAAAATGCTTCGACCTGGACTCGACCTCTGCCAGAGGGAGCTAACCCTGCTTACGACGCATCGCTAGCCTTCCTCGCACAACACTCTACGAATTTGCTTTCCAAAGCCGAACGACTGCGGAGCAGTTTGTCCTCGGCTGAGGGGGAGACCAAGAGTCAGATCGAGATCGCTTTGAAAAAGACTGAGCTCGAAGCTAGGATCGCACGACCAGAAACGAGATGGATTCATGACAACGTGACGGACTTGTCCACAGGGGTAGATTCAGGGGATCTGGAGGCCTTGAACCTTCTGGCAGAAAGGCGATGGCGAAAAGAAGGCAGACTCGATCGATTAGTGAGTACCGCTTGAATGGGTATCTTGTCTCATCGTTCTGCAAGTGACTGATATACCTAAAATGCCATTGACCCTCAGATGGAGAGAGTTCTGTCAATGAACGTCGTCCCAGATCTTATAGCGCTTCCCACCCCTGAGATCGACCTTACGGTAGCTTACTCTGGCTCATCGGATCCCGTACCAGGCGACTACCTCTTGCCCTCCCAGGTAAGTCTAGCCCGACCTCGAATACAAGACCTATCCTCGATCCTAACGTTACGATCACGCTCGATTCGCAGACGATCGAAAAACCGCAAATCAGTCTGAAGGCTTTCACGAATGACGAGACTGAACAGCTTTACACGCTCGTCATGGTCGACCCCGATTTCCCCGACCCAGAACATCTCTCCTTCAAGGAATTCTGTCACTGGATTGTGTAGGTCTCGAGTCGATTTAAAAGCATAGCCTTTTGCGTATTGAGCTGATATTTACGTTACTGCCTGTTCAGTCCCAACATCCCCATTTCTCGAACGACCACCTCGATCCCCTCGTCCATCACCTCATCTCTGGACTACCAGCCTCCTCACCCTTGTCCCGAAACACCTTACCACCGATACACCCTCCTCCTCTTGCGTCAACCTTCCCCTACTGCTGCATCAGCTGACCAGGGCGACAAGCTCGATTCCTCCGCCACGACCGCTTTCCTCCCAACTACGCCCGAGGACCGAAGCACCTTCAACCTCCGCGACTGGATGATGGAGAACAACTTTGCGACCTCTCCCTCCGACGCGAGCTCGGTCAAGGGAGTCTTCATGTTCCGAGAAGGAGGCA
>Ga0308160_10005761_pt1 | contig 12816 bp, 9 predicted proteins | sample PhyFR1_FD_201036 | JGI IMG/M metagenome (GOLD analysis project Ga0308160, IMG submission 201036) | Phyllosphere microbial communities from UC Gill Tract Community Farm, Albany, California, United States - DLSLF.R1 | ecosystem: Host-associated > Plants > Phyllosphere > Unclassified | place: USA... | reverse complement strand
CCCATCTGGTAGTGGATGGTCGGCACGACCGGGATCGGTTCCTTGGTCGCGTCGACGTTGGCGAACTTGTGGCCGATTTCCAGGATCGACGGCAGGCGCTTGCGGATGGTGTCGGCACCGATGTGGCGCAGGTCCAGCAGCACGTGGTCCTTGTTCGGACCGACGCCGCGGCCTTCCTTGATTTCCTGGTCCATCGAACGCGACACGAAGTCGCGCGGCGCCAGGTCTTTCAGGGTCGGCGCATAGCGCTCCATGAAGCGTTCGCCGTTGGAGTTGATCAGGATACCGCCCTCGCCGCGCACACCCTCGGTGATGAGGACGCCGGCGCCGGCCACGCCGGTCGGGTGGAACTGCCAGAACTCCATGTCCTGCAGCGGCAGGCCGGCGCGTGCCGCCATGCCCATGCCGTCGCCGGTGTTGATGAAGGCGTTGGTCGATGCGGCGAAGATGCGGCCGGCACCGCCGGTGGCGAAGATCGTGGTCTTGGCTTCCAGGATCATGATGTCGCCGGTTTCCATTTCCAGGGCGACCACGCCGAGCACGTCGCCGTCGGCGTTGCGGACCAGGTCCAGCGCCATCCACTCGACGAAGAAGTGGGTGCGGGCGCGGACATTGCGCTGGTACAGGGTGTGCAGCAGTGCGTGGCCGGTACGGTCGGCGGCGGCGCAGGCGCGCTGCACCGGCTTCTCGCCGAAATTGGCGGTGTGGCCGCCGAACGGACGCTGGTAAATGGTGCCGTCGGGATTGCGGTCGAACGGCATGCCGAAGTGTTCGAGTTCGTACACGACCTTCGGTGCTTCACGGCACATGAATTCGATGGCGTCCTGGTCACCCAGGTAGTCGCCGCCCTTGACGGTGTCGAACATGTGCCAGTACCAGTCGTCTTCGCTCATGTTGCCGAGCGAGGCGCCGATGCCGCCCTGGGCAGCCACGGTGTGCGAACGGGTCGGGAAGACCTTGGACAGGACAGCGACGTTCAGGCCGGCTTCGGCCAGTTGCAGCGATGCGCGCATGCCGGAACCGCCGGCGCCGACGATGACCGCGTCAAAGCGGCGGGTAGGAATTGCAGTTTTGATTGCTGCCACGATTTAAACGCTCCAGAGAATTTGCACGGTCCAGGCGGCGCAGCCGACCAGCCAGATCACGGTGGCGATCATCAGGGTCAGGCGGGTGCCGACCGGCTTGATGTAGTCCATCCAGATGTCACGCACGCCGACCCAGACGTGGTAGTACAGGCCGAGGAAGGTGACCAGGGTGAACAGCTTGAACCACTGGCGCGCGAACAGGCCGGCCCAGCCTTCATAGGTGAAGTTCTGGCCGCCCAGGAAGGAGACCAGCAGGACGATGGTGAAAATCGCCATGACGATGCCGGTGACGCGCTGGGCCAGCCAGTCGCGCACGCCGTAGTGGGCACCGACGACCAGGCGGCGCTGGCCAACATTTTTTGGGGTACCTGCCATGATTTAGAACACTCCGAACAGTTTGAGGGCGACCAGCACGGTCAGGGCCAGGCTGATGACCAGCACCCAGCGCGCGGTGCGCTGCGAATCGTCCTTGTCCAGGGCGATGTGGTTGTCCATGAACAGGTGGCGGATACCGGCGGTGAAGTGGTGCAGGTAAGCCCACGACAGGCCAAGGATGATGAGCTTGGTGAACGGGTGGCTGACCACGCCGGCGAAGTGCGCGAACGAAATCTCGGAGCGCAGGCTTTCCTGGAACAGGTAGAGCAGGAAAGGCAGGAACAGGAACAGGCCCAGACCGCTGACACGGTGCAGGATCGACACGATCGCCGATGGCGGCTGTTTGTAATACCCCCGGTACGTGATGTCGCCAAAGTCGACGTTACGGATTACCGGCCGGCCCTTTTTTTGAGCCTCTCTCACGGCTTCGGACATTGCTACACCTCCATTGAAACTAAAAAATTAATCGAGCCCACGTTTCACCACCTTGCATGTACATCCTGCCCTGCTCCAGCCCTGTTTCCGCTACCCGGCGCAGGCCCGAACAGGCCGCGCCAAACGCTTTCCCAAAACCAAAGCATTGTAATCCCTACACACAATTCATGCACCAGCATAGAGCGAGCGCAAAAACTATTCAGGACAATTCGTTTTGGTAATGATGTTGCGCAGTCAAATACAACCCGCGCCGCAATTCCACCGCCTTGTCCCCATAGGTAAACGACACCCGGTCCACGCACAACAAGGGCGTGCCGGGCGCTACCTTCAACAAGTCCGCGCCAGCCTCGTCGGCCGCCACCGCGCGGATCTTTTCGGTCGCGCGGATCATGCGCGTGCCGAACTCGGATTCGAACAGGCCATACATCGGCCCCTTGTACTCGGCCAGGCGCTCGGCCGTCAGCCCCTTGAACAACTGCCCCGGCAGCCACAGCTCTTCCAGGATCGTCGGCGCGCCGCCGAAGGCCATCAGGCGCTTGATGTAGACCACCGCATCGCCCGACTTCAGGTCCAGCAGGCGCGCCACCTCGGCCGGCGCGCGGATGCGCTTGACCTCGAGATATTGATGGTCGGGCTGGTGCGGCAGGCCTTCGTCCGGCACCAGCTTGAGGAAGCGGAAGTGGGCGCGCGCTTCGTTGTGGGAGGCGACGAAGGTGCCCTTGCCCTGGCGCCGCACCACCAGGTTCTCGGCCGACAGCTCGTCGATCGCCTTGCGCACCGTGCCCTGGCTGACCTTGTAGCGGCCGGCCAGCTCGACTTCGCTGGGAATGAGTTCGCCCGGCTTCCACTCGCCCGACTGCAGGCTCTGGGTAATCAGGGCCTTGATCTGCTGGTACAGCGGGGAGAAGGTGGGAGAGGCCCCGGTGGGAGACGTCCCTGCCGGCGACGCCGGGGATGCGGATGCCGTTCCGGTGGCAGCGTTGCCGGCGCCCGCCGCGGCGGCGCCATTGCTGTTCGGATTGGACGATGCTGGATTCATAAAGCGGGATTTTTTCACAAAACCCCTGCCCCGTCCAGTGCAAACAGGGCAAACTTATGTGTCTTATATAAGACATATGATATGAATTGACAGAGTGAATGGCAGAGGAATACACTGCCGGTCGACCGGGTATGGGCGCACCCTGTTGGCAATGCGCCGCACTCCCGATTTCCGGATGCCGGTTTTGGTATGATTGCAGTTTTCCCAAACTGGCGTATCCTCGGCGGCGTCCGCAAGGTCAGCTTGCAAACCTGCTAGTTCTTTTTCCCTCTTTTGGAGATTCATCATGGCTAAAACCCCAATGCGCGTCGCCGTTACCGGCGCGGCCGGCCAGATCGGCTATTCCCTGCTGTTCCGCATCGCCAACGGCGACATGCTGGGCAAAGACCAGCCGGTCATTCTGCAGCTGCTCGAGATCGACAATGAGAAAGCCCAGAAAGCCCTGAAGGGCGTCATGATGGAAATCGACGACTGCGCATTCCCGCTGCTGGCCGGCATGACCGCGCACAGCGACCCGATGGAAGCCTTCAAGGACGTCGACGTCGCCCTGCTGGTCGGCGCCCGTCCGCGCGGCCCCGGCATGGAACGCAAGGACCTGCTGGAAGCCAACGCCCAGATCTTCACCGTGCAGGGCAAGGCCCTGGACGCGGTCGCTTCGCGCAACGTCAAGGTGCTGGTGGTCGGCAACCCGGCCAACACCAATGCCTACATTGCGATGAAATCGGCGCCGAGCCTGCCGGCCAAGAACTTCACCGCCATGCTGCGCCTGGACCACAACCGCGCGCTGTCGCAGGTTGCCGCCAAGACCGGCAAGGCCGTCGCGGATATCGAGAAGCTGACCGTGTGGGGCAACCACTCGCCGACCATGTACGCCGACTACCGCTTCGCCACCGCCGGCGGCGAGTCGATCAAGGACCTGATCAACGACCAGGAATGGAACGCCAACACCTTCCTGCCGACCGTCGGCAAGCGCGGCGCCGCGATCATCGAAGCGCGCGGCCTGTCGTCGGCTGCCTCGGCCGCCAACGCCGCCATCGACCACGTGCGCGACTGGGTGCTGGGCACCAACGGCAAGTGGACCACCATGGGCGTGCCGTCGGATGGTTCGTACGGTATTCCTGAAGGCACCATGTTCGGCTTCCCGGTGACTACCGAGAACGGCGAATACAAGATCGTCCAGGGCCTGGAAATCGATGCATTCTCGCAAGAGCGCATCAATATCACCCTGAAAGAACTGACCGAAGAGCGCGAGGGTGTTGCGCATCTGCTGGCCTGATGATGAACGTGGGCACGGGGTGCCCACTCTACGGTTTCATTTCGTAGGGTGGGCGCGGCCGGCAAGGCACACCGTGCCCACCAGCCTTTTGCTTTAAAGATAACATGCATCCTTCCGAGGTTTTATTCCAGGGTAAACGCCAGCCGCCGCTGATCCCCGCCTGCGACCATTACGCCGGCAGCGAGAAGCTGATGCGCAAATCGATGGCCCTGCAACAAGAGCTTGGGCCCGTGTTCGACATCACCTTCGACTGCGAAGACGGCGCCGCCGCCGGCCAGGAGCGCGCCCACGCCGAACTGGTGGCGACCCTGCTGCAGGACGAAGGCAACCGCTTCAAGCGCATCGGCGCGCGCCTGCACGACGTCAACAGCCCGCACTTCGCCCAGGACGTCGAGACCATCGTCGGCGCCGCGGCGCAGCAGCTGGCCTACGTGGTACTGCCCAAGCCGGAAGGCGTGGCCGACGTGCTGCGCGCGCGCGAGGCGGTGCGCAAGGCCGCCCTCAAGGCCGGCCGCGCCGACCTGCCGCTGCACGTGCTGGTGGAAACCCACGGCGCCCTGCACCAGGTGTTCGAGATCGCCGCCCTGCCCCAGGTCGAATGCCTGTCCTTCGGGATCATGGACTTTGTATCAAGCCACCACGGCGCGATCGCCGCGGCCGCGATGCGCACGCCTGGGCAATTTACCCACCCACTCGTAGTACGGGCCAAGCTGGAGATGGTTGCGGCATGTCATGCTTACGACAAAGTCGCCTCCCATAATGTGACGACGGATATCAAGGACAGTGCGGTGGTTGCCAACGATGCCACCCGCGCCGCCGGCGAATTCGGTTTTACGCGCATGTGGAGCATCCACCCTGACCAGATCAAACCGATCGTCAAGGCCTTCATGCCCCGCATGTCGGAAGTGAACGAAGCAAGCAACATCCTGCTCGAGGCGATGGCAGCGAATTGGGGTCCGATTGCCCAGCATGGCCGCTTGCACGACCGCGCCAGCTACCGATATTATTGGACGGTGTTGCAGCGCGCGAAGCTGGCCGGCCTTGCGCTGCCGGATGCCGCGGCGGCAATCGTCAATCAACCGGAACCCATCTGATGGCCATCACCCTCCAGCAAATCACCGCCGCCTGCGTCTTTGCGCTTGCGGCTGCCGCCCTGTGCGCGCCGGCAGCCGCCGCCGACCATGAAACCCACCCGAAGGCCGTCAAGGTCCTGAAGGAAAAGTCGAAAGCGGACAAGCACCACGCCACCAAGAAAGCCAAGAAGGAAGAAGCCGCGCCCGACGTCGCCGCCGACGAACCGGAACCGGACATCACCGACACCCTGGTCACCGACTACGCGTGCGAGCTGAACAACAAGATCACGATCTACACCAACGACAAGGACGATGCCCACATCGCCCTGCGCTGGAAGAACCGCTTGCATCGTCTCGAACGCGTCGGCACCACCACCGGCGCCCAGCGCTTCGAAAATCCCAAGTTCGGCCTGATCTGGATCGGCATCCCGGCAAAAGGCATGCTGCTCGACTCCAAGCTGAACCGCCAGCTGGCCAACGAATGCAAGAACGCCGAACAGGCCAAGCCGCTCGTCGCGGCCGCCCCTGCGGCGGATAAGAAAAGCTGATATCGCGTCAGCCCCAATTTACCGTCATCCCCGCGAAGGCGGGGATCCAAGTTTGCCCGCTCCACGGCGGCACATGCAGCACTTGGGTCCCGCCTTCGCGGGGACGACGGAATAGTAATCCCTTACCAAGGAGAATACATGTCTCACAATGTCTTGAACACGCTGAAGGAATTCCCGCTGAGCGCGGGCCAGAACGGTCAGTACTACTCGCTGCCGGCACTGGGTGAAGCCCTGGGCGTGAACCTGTCGCGCCTGCCGGTGTCGATCCGTATCGTCCTCGAATCCGTACTGCGCAACTGCGACGGCAAGAAGGTCACCGAAGAACACGTGCGCCAGCTGGCCAACTGGAACCCGACCGCCCAGCGTACCGACGAGATTCCTTTCGTCGTCGCCCGCGTCGTGCTGCAGGACTTCACCGGCGTGCCGCTGCTGGCCGACCTGGCCGCGATGCGCAACGTCGCGGCCAAGACCGGCGCCGATCCGAAGAAGATCGAGCCGCTGGTGCCGGTCGACCTGGTGGTCGACCACTCGGTCACCATCGACCACTTCCGCACCCCGGATTCGCTCGACCTGAACATGAAGATCGAGTTCCAGCGCAATAACGAGCGCTACCAGTTCATGAAGTGGGGCATGCAGGCCTTCGACACCTTCGGCGTCGTGCCTCCGGGCTTCGGCATCGTCCACCAGGTCAACCTCGAGTACCTGGCACGCGGCGTCATGAAAAACGGCGGCATGTACTACCCTGACACCCTGGTCGGCACCGACTCGCACACCACCATGATCAACGGCGTCGGCGTCGTCGGCTGGGGCGTGGGCGGCATCGAAGCCGAAGCCGGCATGCTGGGCCAGCCGGTCTACTTCCTGACCCCGGACGTGATCGGTGTCAACCTCACCGGCGCGCTGCGCGAAGGCTGCACTGCGACCGACCTGGTGTTGACCATCACCGAGCTGCTGCGTAAAGAGAAAGTCGTCGGCAAGTTCGTCGAGTTCTTCGGCGAAGGCACCCGTTCGCTGTCGACCACCGACCGCGCCACCATCGGCAACATGGCACCGGAATACGGCGCCACCATGGGCTTCTTCCCGGTCGACGAAAAGACCGTCGACTACTTCCGCGGCACCGGCCGCACCGACGAGGAACTCGCTGCCTTCGAGAACTACTTCAAGGCCCAGAACCTGTTCGGCGTGCCGCAGGACGGCGAAATCGACTACACCCGCGTGGTGCACCTGGACCTGTCGACCGTGACCCCGTCGCTGGCCGGTCCGAAGCGTCCGCAGGACCGTATCGAGCTGGGCAACATGAAGTCGACCTTCAACGAGCTGTTCTCGAAGCCGACCCAGGAAAACGGCTTCAACAAGAACGCCGACGACCTGGCCAAGGTCTACGAGACCAGCGACGGCCTGCGCGTGAAGAACGGCGACATCCTGATCGCCGCCATCACTTCCTGCACCAACACCTCGAACCCGAGCGTGATGATCGCCGCCGGCCTGGTGGCCAAGAAGGCCGCCGAAAAAGGCCTGACCGTCGCACCGCACATCAAGTCCTCGCTGGCCCCCGGCTCGCGCGTGGTCACCGAATACCTGACCGCCGCCGGCCTGCTGCCTTACCTGGAAAAGCTGGGATTCGGCGTCACCGCCTACGGCTGCACCACCTGCATCGGCAATGCCGGCGACCTGACCCCGGAACTGAACGCCGCGATCACCTCGAACGACATCATCGCCGCCGCCGTCCTGTCGGGCAACCGTAACTTCGAAGCGCGTATCCACCCGAACATCCGTTCGAACTTCCTGGCTTCGCCGCCGCTGGTCGTCGCCTACGCGATCGCCGGCAACGTCACCCGCGACCTGATGACCGAACCGGTCGGCAAGGGCTCGGATGGCGTCGACGTCTACCTGGGCGACATCTGGCCGACTTCGCAGGAAGTCCAGGACCTGATGAAGTTCGCGATGGACTCGGACGTCTTCAAGGCCAACTACGCCGACGTCAAGAACAACCCGGGCGGCCTGTGGGAAGCCGTGTCGTCGGTGTCGGGCCAGGTCTATGACTGGCCGGAGTCGACCTACATCGCCGAGCCGCCGTTCTTCAGCGACTTCGAGATGACCCCGAAAGCCACCGCAGCCGGCTTCACCAACGCACGCGCCCTGGGCGTGTTCGGCGACTCGATCACCACCGACCACATCTCCCCGGCCGGTTCGATCAAGGAAGACGGCCCGGCCGGCAAATGGCTGAAGGACCATGGCGTGATCAAGGCCGACTTCAACTCCTACGGCTCGCGCCGCGGCAACCACGAGATCATGATGCGCGGCACCTTCGCCAACGTGCGCATCAAGAACCGCATGATTCCGCCGAAGGCCGACGGTTCCGCGGTCGAAGGCGGCATCACCATCCACCAGCCGAGCGGCGAACAGCTGTCGATCTACGACGCAGCCATGAAGTATGTCGCGGAAGGCACCCCGACGATGATCTTCGGCGGCGAAGAGTACGGCACCGGCTCCTCGCGCGACTGGGCCGCCAAGGGCACCCAGCTGCTGGGCGTGAAGGCCGTGATCGCCCGTTCGTTCGAGCGCATCCACCGCTCCAACCTGGTCGGCATGGGCGTGCTGCCGCTGCAGTTCCTGGCTGACGACAGCGTCGACACCCTGGGCATCACCGGCAACGAAACCTTCGACCTGAAGGGCCTGGAAGGCGAGATCCGTCCGCAACAGCAAGCTACCCTGGTGATCCACCGCGCCGACGGCACGACCAAGGAAACCTCGGTGCTGCTGCGTATCGACACCCCGATCGAAGTCGACTACTACAAGCATGGCGGCATCCTGCCGTTCGTGCTGCGCCAGCTGCTGGCTGCGTAATTTGTTGGCTGCCCGCCTCCCGGCGGGCGGTTTCAAAAGCAAAAAGGGCCGGATCCCGCAAAGGATCCGGCCCTTTTATATTGTTAGCCCCAGAACCGCCATTTCCCCAAAACCGTCATTCCCGCGAAAGCGGGAATCCATGCTGAGTCCAACTTCGGACACGCTGTATGGATTCCCGCTTTCGCGGGAATGACGGCAATTCTACGTTTCCGCCCACATCCGCAAAAGATTGTGATAATGCCCCGTCAACCCCACCAATTCCTCCCCATCCCCGTGCTTGCTGCGTAAAGCCTGGATATTCGCATCCAGCTCGAACAGCATCGCCCGCTGCCAGTCATCCCGCACCATGCTCTGCACCCACAGGAAGGACGCCAGCCGCTCGCCGGCCGTCACCGGCAGCACCTGGTGCACGCTGGTCGACGGGTACACGATCGCATCCCCGGCCGGCAGCTTGACCTCGTGGACGCCGTAAGCATCGGTGACGGACAGCTCGCCGCCCTCGTACTCGTCCGGCTCGCTCAGGAACACCGTGCACGACACGTCTGCCCGCACCGCCGCGCCGCCGCGCTGGGCGCGGATGGCGCCGTCCACGTGCGGGCCGTAATGCTCGCCACCTGCGTAGCCGTTGAAATAAGGCGGCAGGATGCGCAGCGGCAGCACGCCGGAAAAGAACAGCGGATGGGCCATCAGTGCGGCGCTGACGATGGCGCCCAGTTCCAGCGCCGGCGGCGAGCCTTCCGCCAGCTGGCGGTTGCGCTTGACCTGGGCACCCTGGCTGCCGACGCTCTGGCGGCCGTCGACCCAGTCGGTCTCGGCCAGGCGGGTACGGAAATGGCTCAGCTGTTGCGGCGTCAGCACGCCGGGGATGTGCAGCATCATGGTTCGATCCTCGATATAACAAGCTGACAAGCCCTCCCGGGCACAGGGCGCGGGAGGGCGATCCGGCGGCAGGGCCGATCAGAACTTGTAGTTGGCGGTCAGCGTGGCCGAACGTCCCGGCGCGACGCCGGCGTAGTGCGGCGACGAGACCTTGTCGAAATAGAGCTTGTCGCCCAGGTTCTGCACGTTCAGCTGCAGCGACAAGTCGCGGTTGACGTTGTAGCTGGCCATCGCGTCGAAGCGGGTATAGCCCGGCGCGAACTTGTTGTTGTTGACGTTGGCGTAGACCCGGTCCATCGCCGACAGGCCGGCGCCGACCGTGAAGTCCTTGTTGATCGCATAGCTGGTCCACAGGGTAGCGCTCTTCTTCGGCGTGGTCGGGAAGCGGTTGCCGTTGAAAGGCGAGGCGGTGTACACCGGACGCGCGGTGGTGCCGGTGTTGACGAAGCCGTTGTCGGCGATCTCGGCATCGAGGAAGGTGGCGCCGCCGAACACGGTCCAGGCCGGAGTGATCTTGCCCGAGAAGCCGAGCTCCACGCCCTTGACTTCCTTGCGGCCGACGTTCTGGGTGGTACCGTCCGGCGCGGTGACGCGGGCATTGCTCATGGTGCTCTTGAACAGGGCGCCGCTCAGCGACAGGCGGCCGCCCGGCATCACGTCCCACTTGGTGCCCAGTTCCCAGTTCTTGCTGCGCTGGGGCTGCAGGTTCTGGATCTGCACGGTGAGGGCGTCCAGGCCGTCGCCGCCGTCGTTGCCCGGCGGCGTGGCCGAGGTGGCGTAGGACAGGTAGATGCTGCCGTTGCTGGCCGGCTTGAACACCAGGCCCGCCTGATAGCTCCAGAAGGTGCTGTCGACGGTGGCGTCGGTGGCCGCGGTGGCGCCGTTGGCGTTGGTGTGCAGCACGCTCTCGAAATCGTCGAAGCGCGCACCCAGGTTCAGCAGCCACTGCGGCGTGAACTCCAGCGTGTCGAAGGCGTAGGCCGACTTGGTCTTGGTCTCGACATTGGTCGCGGCCGGCGACAGCGTGCGGCTGTAGACCCAGGGATCGTTCGGATTCGGATTGACCAGCGTGGTGCAGTTGTACAGGGTGGCGGCGCCGGTGGTGGCGCAGGTGGTGCCGTTGGTGGCCAGCGGGTTGTTGGTGCCCGGGGTGAACACGTAGGCGGCGCGGTCGGTGGTTTCGCGGTCGAACTCGATACCGGCGTTGTAGCTGTGCTTGATGCCGGCGGCCGTCCATTCACCGCTCAGGCTGGTGACGTTGGCGGCGGTGTCGGTCTCGGTGGCGCGCGAGTTGATGCGGCGCCAGACCGTGCCATACAGCGCGGTATTGCCCTTGGAATCGTCGGGCTGGGTCCAGACGTAGTCGTTCTGCGAGCGGCCGTAGCGCGTCACGTTGCGCAGCACGGCGGCCTTGCTGAATTCGTGGCGCAGGTCCACCGTGGCGACGTCGCTCTTGGTGTCGCGGAAGTCGCGGTTGGCCAGGCCGTAGAAGGTCGCGCGGTCGACCGACCACGGACGGCCGTCGCCGTTGCGCGCCAGGTTGCCGGTGGTGAGCGGATTGTTGAAGGGGATGCCGGTGTCCGGGATTTCGTGGGTGGTCAGGTGGTACAGGCTGAAAATCGCGCGGCTCGGGCCTTCCAGGCCGAAGGTGACGGTCGGCGCCACGCCCCAGCGGCTGCCGCCGACGACGTCGCGGCCCGGGGTGTCGGCGTCGTGCGCCATCACGTTCAGGCGGAAGGCGCTGTTGCTGCCGATGTTGCGGTTGACGTCGCCGGTGAAGCGCTTGTACTTGTCGCTGCCGGCGCCGAGCGAGATGCTGTTGAAGTCGTACGCCTGGGCGGTCTTGCTGACCAGGTTGACGCCGCCGCCGGCCGAGGACCGTCCGCCGTAGGCCGAGTTCGGGCCCTTGACCACTTCCACCTGCTCCAGGTTGAAGATCTCGCGCGATTGCGAACCGGCGTCGCGGATGCCGTCGACATAGGTGTCGGTCTGGGCGTTGTAGCCGCGGATGAACAGGTTGTCGCCGACCGGGTTGCCGCCCTCGCCGGCGCCGATGGTAATGCCGGGCACGGTGCGCAGGGCATCGGTGAGCGAGACGGCGCCGGTCTGCGAGATGACCTCGGCCGGCACCACAGTGACCGATTTCGGCGTGTCCAGCAGCGGCGCGGTGAATTTGTCGTTGGCCGAGGCCGCCTTGTTGGCGCCGGTCACCTGCACCGTCGGGATGCCCGGATCGACGTCGGCCGGACCGGCCTGGGCCGCCAGCGGCAGCGCCAGGCTGGCCAGCATGGCCAGGGCCGGTGCTGGCAGGCTGCGTGGGTGTTTGCGGCTGGTGATGAAGATGTTCCGGCGGGTCGCTGCAGTGGTCATCTTGTTATTTGTCATGGTGAAGGCGTTGGACCGGACCGTTTTTCTCTCTTGTACGGCGCGGAAGGAAAATGAGAACGATTCGCATTATGATTCGTACTGCATGTTTTGACAAGCAGGGATGCACGAAGACCCTGGCCGAATCTTGCCGCCGTGTCACTGTCAAAGGCTGAATCAACTACAATACCGGGGATATGGGTTTATCATGATTCCCGACCCTCAGTTGCCGTACCCGTTATCACATCTATTTACCGAAGAGACTTCCAAGCGCTATGCGTCGCCCCTCCAAAGACTCACCCAAACTCTCGGCAGAAAGCCAGCGTCTCGTCAGTATCAGCCAAGCCATCGTGCAGGCGGCCAGCCGCGTTGAAGAACGGACCTGGGAGCGCAACCTCGACACGCAACTGCAAAAGCTGCTGAAGACCAACCACCAGGACAGCATCGACAGCGCCCTCAACGTCCTGTTCAAGGGCGACCTGGCGGCCTACGACGTGCTGATGGATTGCGTCGAGGCGGTCAGCGAGTCTTCCTGCATGACCGAACAGGTCAACGGCGTCGATACCGGCTGGCAGGCGCTGCTGGTGGCCGCGCCGGTACTGGCCTGGACCCGCTTCGCCATCGCTTCCGGCACCGTCCCGGGCGACGTGCTGTCCACCCTGAGCGCCCACTTCTCGGCCCACCTGGTGGCCGAAGGCGCCGAGGTGGCGATCGCCCCGACCCTGTATTCGATCGACCAGTTGCCGCGCACCCACGCCGACACCTATGCGCTGACCCACAAGCTGGCCCAGGCCGCGCACAAGGGCGGCAAGAACGGTGTGAAGCCGGCCGAACCCGGCCCCGACACCTCGCAATTCCTGGCCGACACCCGCTACCTGCTGGTGGCCGTGGTGGC
>Ga0308160_10005760_pt1 | contig 12817 bp, 12 predicted proteins | sample PhyFR1_FD_201036 | JGI IMG/M metagenome (GOLD analysis project Ga0308160, IMG submission 201036) | Phyllosphere microbial communities from UC Gill Tract Community Farm, Albany, California, United States - DLSLF.R1 | ecosystem: Host-associated > Plants > Phyllosphere > Unclassified | place: USA... | reverse complement strand
CTTACCATTGCTGCTTTTTATTTCCTTGCGACCTCTTCGCCTTGATGCGCAGCAGCAAACGGAAAAACTGCCTGAATGGACTTTATCCGGCTTTGAGCGGGTAAAACAGAATCCTATTATCTCACCAGATTCAACAACCTCGTTTTACTCGGTTATTGATCAGAAGAATATCGCCTGGGAATCTAACGATACTTTTAACCCTGCTGCGGTGGTGCGAAACGGGAAAATTGTTGTGCTCTATCGTGCGGAAGATAAATCTGGTGTTGGAATCGGTTATCGCACCTCCAGAATTGGTTATGCAGAAAGTACGGACGGCATCAACATGAAACGTAAGGATAAGCCTGTATTTTATCCAGGCAATGATGATCAAAAGGAAAACGACTGGCCGGGTGGCTGTGAAGATCCAAGGGTTGCCGAAGCGCCCGATGGTACTTATGTGATGATGTACACCTCCTGGAATCGCAAGGTTGCCAGGCTGTCTGTAGCGACTTCCAAAGATTTAATCACCTGGAAAAAACATGGGCCAGCATTTGCAAAAGCTTACAATGGTAAGTTCCGGGATATCTTTCACAAATCGGGATCAATAATTACCAAAATTGATGGTGACCGTATAAAAATCACCAAAATAAAAGGCAAGTACTGGATGTATTGGGGCGAGAACCATGTTTATGCAGCCACCTCCACAAACCTTAGGGATTGGGAGCCACTGGTAGATGATAAGGGCGATTTATTGGAACTGATTTCACCAAGAAAGGGGTATTTTGATAGTGCTTTAACAGAATGCGGACCGCCGGCATTGCTTACAGAACATGGTATTGTGCTCTTATACAATGGGAAAAATGGCACTGCAGGAAATGGTGATCCATCATTAAACCCGGAAACCTATAGCGCAGGTCAGGTTTTATTCGATGCTGCTGACCCGACCAAAGTAAAAGGCAGGTTAGACAAACCATTTTTCAAACCAGAGATGGATTATGAAAAAGCAGGTCAGTATGCCAATGGAACGGTATTTATTGAAGGATTGGTGTTTTATAAGTCCAAATGGTTCCTTTATTACGGTTGTGCAGATTCAAAAGTAGCTGTGGCAGTAAGTAACCGTTAAAATTGCGGAACTTCAAAGGAAAATGTAGTGCCTTTCTCCACTTCGCTATTGAACCATATTTTACCATCTAACCGGTTAATAATTTGACTGGATATGTATAGGCCTATGCCTATACCTTGAAATCCGGAGTGTTTATCGTCTATAACCCTGTAAAAGCGCTCAAAGATTTGTCCGGCCTTTTCTTCGGAGATGCCGATCCCATAATCCTGAACCGAACACAGCACATGCTGATTGGATTGGGTAACAGTTACATTTACCTGATCTCCATGTGGGGAGTACTTGATCGCATTGGTCAGCAGGTTAATGATCACCTGCCTGATCCTTTCTTTATCGCTAAAACATGGGATAGCACAGTCACAATTGATGTTGATTTTGTGCACAACTGTCGTTCGCTGAATTTCAGAAACAACTTCTTCCGCCAGTTCATCAAATAAAAAGTGCGTTTTATTAAGCTGAAGTTTACCGCCCTCTATTAAACTGGCATCAAGCAGATCATGAATGAGGTTGGTGAGCCTGCGAACCTGATTGACCAGTTTGTGAAGCAGATCAGCGGTGCTCTTATCCTCTGAATGATCAAACTTTCGTTCCAGCATCTGGGCAATTGCTTTGATGGATGTAACCGGAGTTTTAAGTTCATGACTAACGGTACTCAATAATTCGTCTTTTCGCCGTTCCAGCTCCTTTTGGTCCGTAATGTCCAGTGTGGTTCCTACAACCCGCAGGGGTTTATTTTTTTCGTCCTTTAAGATGTTTCCAGTGAGCTGAATCCAGTGTATGCAGGCATCAGACCATTTGACCTTAACCTGTACCGCAAAATTGTTTTCAGTGCCATTAAATGCCCGTACTACAAGACCACGGTGCTCTGGAAGGATGGTATTTATAAATTCTTCCAGCGTGTAAGTGCCTTTTTCCAAAGGAAAACCAGGAATCCAGAGGTAGCTGGATGAAAACACCTTCTGGCTACGCAGATCAACATCCCAAACGCCCAACTTTGCAGATTCTACTGCGATTTTCATTTTCAGTTCACTTTCTTCAAGTGTTTTTCTAAGCTGTACCTGTTGGGTCGTATCCACACTAACACCTAAAACACCAGACAAACGGCCATCCGGGTCAATGTAAGGCACGATACCGAAATTAACGTATGACCTTTTCACTTCCCCATCATGGTCCAGATCAACAGGCAATTCAATGCCTGTATATGGCTTTCCTGTCTTATAAACATGGGTCATTATGGTACCCCATAAACTTTTAGATTTCGGGAAAACAGAAAAAATGGACTTCCCAAGCACTTCGTCTGCTTCTTTTCCATAAAACGCTGCCAGCGCAGGATTGATTCTTTTGGTAATAAAATTAGGCCCCTCCCATAAGCCGATGCCAACTGGTGCCTGAAAAAATACAGATTCATAAAACCGGGTTTGAAGTAATGCGGCTTCCTTCATGTGCTGTTCGCGATCAAGCATTTTCTGTCTTTCGGTAACATCAATCGGACTTACAACAATACATTCAATTTCTCCCTGTTGATCAAATACCGGTCTGCATACACTTTCCCAGTATTTCCGCTGATAAGTATTCGTTGTTGGATCCAACACGTCAAAGCGTACGGTGTCCTGCCTGACTTGATGCTTCGTTAGTATGCATTGCAACAGCAGATCCTGGTAATTAACTATTTTTCGACTTGAATCCGGATCCTCCGGATTTTTCTGGAAGACTTCAAATAATGGCTTGCCAATATATCGCTCTTTTGAACCGAGGGTTACCTCCATGTAGACCTGATTAACATCTACAATGGTATAATGTGGATGGTCTGCCTTAACAATGATACAAGGGACGGGGATGATTGCAAAAATAGCTTTGTAACTATCGAATGTTAACGGGATTTCCATGATGCCTGTCGTTATAATTTCTAGCGTCGGCTGGTACGAAATTCAGGAAGGGCATAAAATAATTGAAGGATTGGCTCAATTAAAAATACAACCATTGTTTCAGTATTTCACAACAATGTAAAAATATTTTAATGCCTGAGTTAGACGTCAATGAACCGCGATTTAAGTGGTGTGTTTAAATCCTTTAATTGATTTCGATTAACCTTAACTATTGTATTTACAGATACTTATAAATATGGTTAAATGAAAAACCAGTAGAATAACTATTGTTTTATTAGGTTTTGTTGTTTAGATTTAAGAAAACCAAATATTAAAGCTTATGGAAATCCTATCAAGAATCCAGAAATGGGGTGATCTCCATCACCCAAAGTGGCTAGATTATTTTAGAATAGTCCTTGGATTAATTCTCATCTGGAAAGGTATTGAATTCGCAACCAACCTTCATGCATTTACCACCTTAATGAAAGATGCCAGTCTTGGAAAAGCAACATCTATTAGTTTGCTTGCGCACCTGATTATTGTATTACACATTATTGGCGGGGCTATGATTGTGGTTGGTTCGCATACCAGACTATTTTGCCTGTTAAATTTATTGATCTTATTCGGCGCCGTATTCTTTGTTAATTTGAGGGAAGATGTAGCCCGTCCATACTCCGAAATATGGTTATCCGGTTTTGTACTTCTCGGTTTACTTTGTTTCCTGATTGAAGGAGATGGCGTTCTTTCAATAGAACATGAGAAAGCTAAAATCGCCTGATCATTTATAAAAAAAAGGCACCTATTTAGTGGCTGTTGCACAACTGTAACAAAGCTTTATAAAATGCAGTAGTTAATAGCTACTGCATTTTTTTGCATCCATATTTACCTTAAGAATCAAACCTAAATGCTTGATATAGAGCTTGTTGATCACTATCTTTAAGTATGCAAACTACCAAAGCTAAAAGAATGCGGCGATTAAGATCAAGCACTGTAGAACCGGTGATAGGGACCCTGGTTAATTTTACCGCAATGGGGAAAGTATATACTAAAGGAATAAAACTGGCAAATAAATGCGTGATAATGTCGGCAGTAGCATACAATTTAAAAAAGCTGCTAAGGGCAAGTACGACAAAAGTTAAGAAAAGAGTAGCTGAGGTGATAAAAGACTCGGTAGGCAAACTTAGCCACGATTCAAGCTATTGGAATACATTTATACTGCCAATTTTCTATAAAAATGTCTTTGACAGGGCTTAGGCCAAAAAAGAGAAAAGGCTGAACATCCATCTTATAAAATGAAATATTCAGCCTTCTTTAGGGTTAAATGCCTGTCATCTGGTCAATGTTGTGCAACAGCCACTATCAGGGTCTTTTTCTTTTATAATTGCCTTTATTAAAGTGCTTCTGAAACAACTTCTTTAACTTCTGGAACCATACGTTGCAATAAATTCTGAATACCAGATTTTAAAGTAATGGTTGACGATGGACATCCGCTACATGAGCCTCTAAGCTCTACCGTAACTACACCTTCGCCTTCGTCAAAAGATTTGTAACTGATTGCACCACCGTCTTGTTCTACGGCAGGGCGTACATAATCGTGCAGGATCTGCTGGATTTTAATTTCCAGGTCTGAACCTTCGAAGCTAGGTGCATCTGAAGAAGTTTCTTCTTTGATCTTATATTCTGATTCTACAGCACCTTTAACAAACTCTTTCAAGATGGGCTCGATATCTGCCCAGTCCGCGTCTTCTGATTTGGTAACCGTTACAAAGTTGCTGGCAAAGAACACGCCGGTAACAAAGTTAAATTTGAACAATTCCTTTGCAAAAGGGGAGTGCTCAGCACTTTCTTTCGTTGCAAAATCTTCACTTCCATTGATCAATAATTTATTGACCATAAATTTCATGGTGGCAGGATTCGGTGTTTGTTCTGTATATACGTTGATAGTCATGATGTCTTATTTATTTCAACAAAAATAATTAATAAACAGATTATCCTGTGGTATCGATGTCTGTTTTAGGTCATTATGTTAAAAAACGCCCGTATATGTAAATGGCGTGATTTGTTTCAGCTCTGCTTTTACGGCTGCGGATACTTCAAGACCTTCAATAAAGGTTGCCATGGTTTCGGCAGTGATTTTCTGATTGGTACGGGTTAAATCCTTAAGTGCTTCATATGGATTAGGATATGCCTCTCTTCTAAGAATGGTCTGTATAGCTTCGGCAACTACTGCCCAGTTGTTCTCCAAGTCGGCATCAATTGCTTCATTGTTAAGGATGATCTTGTTTAATCCCCTTAAGGTGGAATTAATGGTGATCAGGGAATGTGCCATTGGTACGCCGATATTTCTTAAAACAGTTGAATCTGTCAAATCCCTTTGTAACCTCGAAATTGGCAATTTCGCTGCAAAAAACTCAAACAATGCATTTGCAATGCCTGCATTTCCCTCCGCATTCTCAAAGTCAATTGGATTTACTTTATGAGGCATTGCAGAAGAACCGATTTCTCCTTCTTTAATCTTTTGCTTAAAATAATTTTTAGAAATGTAGGTCCAGATATCCCGGTCCAAATCTATGATGATGTTGTTAATACGCTTCAAAGCATCACACTGCGCAGCAAACTGATCATAATGTTCAATTTGCGTGGTGTATTGTGAACGATCAAGTCCAAGAATGTTGTTTACAAAGTTATTTGAAAACTGCACCCAATTAATAGCAGGGTAAGCAATATGGTGGGCGTTGAAATTTCCGGTGGCACCGCCAAATTTAGCTCCATGTGTGATCTTCTTAAGATTTTCCACTTGCAGTTTTAAGCGTTCTGCAAATACCATAAACTCTTTTCCAAGTTTGGTAGGAGAGGCAGGTTGGCCATGTGTATGTGCTAACATCGGAACATCTTTCCAGGTTGCTGCGAGTTCTGAGATCTTTTCTATTAACGATTGTATTCCTGGATAATAAATCTCTTCAAGAGCCAGCTTAAAGGTATACGGAATAGCCGTATTATTGATGTCTTGCGAGGTAAGTCCGAAATGGATAAATTCTTTATAGGCGGCTATATCAAGCTCATCAAATTTTTTTTTGATAAAATATTCAACAGCTTTCACATCATGATTGGTTACCTTTTCGGTATCCTTCACCTCTTGTGCATCACTTTCAGAGAAATTATTGTAAATGTTTCTCAGGTCTTGAAACCGGTTTTGGTCAAACCCAGCTAATCCGGGAAGCTCGGTCTGGCATAATGCAATGAAATATTCTACTTCAACAAATACACGGTACTTGATAAGTGCAGATTCTGAAAAATATTTAGCTAGATTTTGGGTGGTAGACCTGTAACGTCCATCAACTGGAGAGATGGCCTGAAGTGCAGAAAGATTCATGAATGTTGGTATTTTTGATACGCTGCAAAGGTAACATTTATTACCTGTTAAACTAAATGAAGGGTATTTGTCCCGATATGCTGAAATGAAACATACTTTTATAATTTTGCAGCGTTATAAAAATAGTGGGCATAAAAAAAGAGGCTTCCGGTTAGGAAAGCCTCTTCTTTATAGGTAAAGTTAAATTATGGTTTAACTTCAGTTTGAGTAGTTTCAACTTTAACTGTAGTATCTTTTACAGTTGAATCAGTTACTGTAGTATCAACACCAGTAGTATCAGTGATGATTGCAGATGAGTCAGTTGCTGTAGTGTCAGATCCTGAACCAGAACCTTCAGAGCTACATGCTGCTACTGATAGAGAGATTGCTAAAGCTAAAAAGCCAAATTTAAATAAGTTTTTCATTCTAATTCTGTTTTAAATAATTAATTAATTTTACAGATTAATACCCATATCAATAAAAGGTAACCCAGGTTTTGAAAAAAACTTTAAAAATTTATTTTGGTATCATTGGGTTACCATTCACGTTTAAACGTATTAATTAGTGAGTAAAAAGTTAAGCAGTTCAATTCCAAACGATAGAGAAGTAGTTTTAGGGATATTAAACAATTCAGAAGACGCGTTAAATAAATTATATATAGGGTATTTTCCAATGGTGTTGCAGTTTATATTAAACAACAACGGGGATGAAGATGACGCAAAAGATGTTTACCAGGAATGTATCATCATATTATATAATAAGATTAAAACAGGTGATTTTGAATTAACAAGTAAGCTAAAAACTTACATCTATTCGGTTAGCAGACGTATTTGGCTTAAAAAGCTGGCGCAGCACAGCAAAAAGTCAAATAACATTACGGAATTTGAAGATATCGCCGCGGTTGAGACGGATTTTGAATCTCACGAAGCAAAAGATCTTCAATTTGAAAAGATGGGATCGGCGCTGTCAAACCTTGGAGAACCATGCAAAACAATTATTCAAGATTTTTATATCAATAATTTATCCATGCAGGATATTTCAGAGAAGTTTGGTTATACCAATACGGATAATGCCAAGACTCAGAAATATAAATGTTTGCAACGGTTAAAGAAGTTGTTTTTTCAAATATAGATATGAGGAAAGAGATAGAATTAGAGGAATTGATTGAGAATTATTTAAATGGCAACCTCAATGCAGAAGAAATGAAAGCATTTGATGACCGCCGGGCTGTGGATCCACAACTGGATCACCAGGTGGTTGCACATAAATTATTTTTAGATTCTTTAAAGGATTTTGGTGCTCAGTCGTCATTGAAAGACAAGTTAACGAAAATTCATGCGAGCATAGATGTTGAATCTTTATCTGAGGAATTAAAACCGCATCCTTCTTATATCGTTAACCTTTGGAGAAAAAATAAATCCGCATTTGCAGTTGCTGCATCTTTCCTTATCCTGACTTTCGTATCTATTTATTCTATTCAGCATAGCACCAAGCAAAATGGTAGTTATGAAATGATGCGTCGTGAATTGGTGAAAATTCAAAATTCTCAGAATAGATTAATCAGAAATGTGAATTCCAGTAATAAGGCAGCGAAACTTCCGGTTAATCCAGCTCAGTTCGGTGGTACTGGTTTCGCATTAACCTCTAATGGATACCTATGTACTAACTTTCATGTAATTGATAAAGCTGATTCTATATATGTTCAAAACAGTAGAGGCGATTCATATAAAGTTAAAGTAGTTTATCAGGATCCTCAATATGATATAGCAATCCTCAAAATTGTAGACAAACAATTCACTGATCTGCCTAATTTGCCATATAAGCTGAAACTTAACAATGCTGGTATGGGTGAACATGTTTATACTCTTGGATTTCCAAAAGATGATGCCGTGTTGGGTGAGGGCTACTTAAGTTCTAATACTGGTTTTGGTGGTGACACACTATCTTATCAGGTCGACATCCGTGTAAATCCAGGAAATAGTGGTGGGCCATTATTAGATAACCAAGGCAATGTTATCGGCGTCATCAGCGCTAAGGAAACACAGATTGATGGTGCTGCTTATGCCATTAAGTCGAAGTATATACTGGAGGCTCTACGTGCAATTCCTCAGGATTCACTTGGAAACACAGTAACTGTGAATAAAAAGAACCCATTACAGGGCCTTCAAAGGAACAAACAGATCGAAAAGATCCAGGATCACGTTTTCATGATTAAAGTGTATAATTAATACACATTTAGTATACTAATATTATAGAGTACTCGTATTTTAGGCGACAGATTGTTATTTTCAATTGTTAAACCTAAAAATATAATTATGAGTATCAGAATCGGGGACGTTGCACCAAACTTCCAGGCTAAAACTTCCATTGGTGGCATTGATTTTTATGAGTTCCTAGGTGATAGTTGGGGGGTGCTTTTTTCGCATCCGGCAGACTTTACACCGGTATGTACTACTGAACTTGGTCGCACGGCTGCACTTAAAGATGAATTCGAGAAAAGGAACGTAAAAGTGCTTGCTTTAAGTGTTGACTCAGCAGCATCACATAAAGACTGGATCAGCGATATCAATGAAACCCAAAACACCAATGTTGAGTTTCCTATCATTGCAGACGAGGACAAAAAGATCGCTGATTTATATGATATGATTCATCCCAATGCTTCTGAGACTCTAACAGTCCGATCATTGTTTATCATCTCCCCGGACAAAAAAGTTAAATTAATGCTGACTTATCCTGCTTCAACAGGAAGAAATTTCACAGAAGTGTTGCGTGTTATTGACTCCTTGCAACTTACTGCTAAATACAGCGTTGCAACACCAGCAGATTGGAAAGATGGTGATGATGTAGTTGTGATGAATAGCATTAAAACAGAAGATATTCCTGAAAGATTTCCGAAAGGACATAAAGTTATTAAACCTTATTTAAGAACTACCCCTCAACCAAACAAGTAAATATTATTCTTAATCAGATCCTAAGGATGAATTATTGAAACAATCATCTTTAGGATCTATTTGTTTTTTATGCAGTTAGTAATGTTGTAAAATCTTAGCTTGTAGAATCTGATAGCCAAGCTGATTTATCTTTGTAAAGATTAAAAACTGTTCTTTAGCAGGTTTAATTTTCAATGTTTTAATGAGATCTTCAGGAGTACCTGGGTAATTTCTCACAATCACATTGCCCAAAAGTTCGTTCTGCTTCTTCAAATCATTTTTAGTGAAGGTGTTTTCAATTAGGAAGATTCTTCCGGGGAAATCAACATTGAGTTCATCTGACGTAAATAGTTGTGATTGTACATCAAGCTTTCTCAAATTAAAAATGTGGGCTATTTCATTAAAAGCACCGCTCTTCAACAACGCAACATCTGGTTCATATAAGTATTTGAGTACTTTTCCGTCCGATAAATTATTTTCGAACTTGCTATTGTTAATTGAAAGATCAATAGATGCACTTTTAAAAGTCACTTTTTTTATCTGCTCATTTATAGTGACGCTTGTAATTTTAGGTGGATCATTATTCGCATCTGCATCCAGGACAAATAGTAACTCTTTACACTCATTCCTGGTACTTATAATCTGAACTTCAGAAACGTTCTTTAATTCTTTGAGTCCAGCAGTGATGTCAAGAAGGGGAGATGTTTTGATAATTACTCGTAAAGCTTTATGAAGCAATAAATCCAGGTGTACCACTACATTTGGGCTACAATCTTTCAGCATAAATACTTTTCCTGATTTGCCTCGCCTTGCCGGATCGATATAAATGGTGGTATAAGATTCAGTCGTTGTCTGGAGATGGTCAATTCCATCGATATGAAGGAAATTAATGTTTAATTTACCTAACTTCTTTGCATTGTGGGCTGCAATTGCCGAGAGTTCGGGCATAATTTCGCAGTGCGTAACCATCTCTGATTTTTCTGCAAAAAAATGTGAATCCACACCAAATCCGCCAGTGATGTCGAGTACATTTTCCCCTCTAATCAACGTTGCTTTGTAAGCTGCTGTAGTTTCTGAAGAACATTGTTCCACAGACAATAACGGGGGATAGTATATGTTTCTCGAATTAAACCAGGTCGGTAGTTTCTTTTCTGCCTTTGTTTTAGCTGCAATTTGTCCTGCTAATTCCTGAGCAGAAACATTTTCGAAAGGACTTTTAGACATGGCGATTCTATAAACATCCTTCTTTAAGTGCTCATTTATATAGAACTGGACTTCCGTGTCTAAAATGTGATTATTCAAGTGTATGGTGTTGATAATTAAAAGCTATAAGCGAAATTAATTAATTTAGAAAAGCTCAACTTTTGATAGCCTATATAACGGGCTTATTCTTCATTAAAATCTGACAGGTATGCCTGCTTTTTATTTCCAACAAAATTTCTTTATTTAACGTCACCCGGTCAATCGTTTTGTCATTATAATACCTGATTGTTACCAATTCAAGCCCTGTGTTGTATTTAATGTGGTAATTGTTGGATAAATCAGCAATCAAATTAGAAATCTTTGACTCCTCATAGTCTGCGCTAATGGAAAAGCTAACTGCGGAATTATGCATGTTGTTAACCTTGACCTTATTGGCGTGAAAAATTTGAAAAATATCGCTTAAATTTTCTTCAATGATGAACGATAAATCCTTTGGAAAAATCGATATCAATACCTGGTTAACCTTGAAGATAAAGGAAGGTATTGTTTCTGGCGTCGGCACTCCGCTAATTTTAGTTCCACTAGCCAAAGGATCTTTAAATGATTTAACGTAGAGAGGTATATTATGATTCTGGAGTGGTTTTATAGTTTTAGGGTGTATAACCGTAGCGCCATAATAAGTTAATTCAATCGCATCATGGTAAGATAGTTCCGGAATTTTCTCCGTCTGGTCAAACCACTTTGGATCTGCATTTAGCACACCCGGAACATCTTTCCAGATTGTAAGTGCAGTGGCATTAAGGCATGCACTAAAGATTGCAGCAGAATAATCTGAACCTTCTCTGCCTAATGTAGTGGTGAAATTTTCACTGGTACCTCCAATGAAGCCCTGCGTGATGACAACGGCTTTATTTAATATTGCAGGCAATGATCTTTTCATTTCAAGCGAAGATTTATGCCAATCCACATTGCCCTCCCGGTAATTGTTGTCCGTTTTAATGTAGTTTCTTGCATCTACCCAAATTGCTGCACAGCCAATTTCTACCAGATATGCACTAATGATTTTGCTGGAAACCACCTCGCCAATGGATACAATCTGGTCATAAATATAATCAGGTGTGTCTGCTGGTTCTTCTTCCAAAAGCCATTCTATTTCTACAAACGTGTTTGATACATCATTGAAAACCGGATTATTATGATTAGTAAATAAATCCTGTAGGATATGGAAATGATCAGCCTTGATTTCTTCGAGCAGGGCATGCGCCCTGGGCTCCTGTAGCAAATAAGCATTATTCAATGCTACAAGTTTATTCGTTGTTTGTCCAAGTGCAGAAATAACCACCAGTAGCTGATCTTCTCTGAAGTTTTTAATGATATTTCCAATGTTTCTTATCCCTTCAGCATGCTGGATAGAAGCACCTCCAAATTTATATACTTGCATTCTGGCTTATTCTGTAAATGATTGAATTCGGTTTTATTAAGTCTTTTATGGCCGTGTATGGTACAACTAATTTGGTTGTACCAGCAACATAAGGCTTGATTTCATAAGGATTATATAGAAACTCAAGTCCCTCTTTGGTGATTTTAAAATTTGTATTCAGATGAAATTTATCGTTTTCAAAAAAATAGGTGTCCGCCAGGCTTTGGTCGGCTGTCAAGCCTTCATTTTTTCTGAATATCTGTTCCGCAATGTTTTGAAGTTTCGAAAAAGTATTTGGTTTTAGTATGGAGTCGAGCAACACCTCTTTGTGTGAAGTTAAATCATAATTGACATACGTAAATCCTGAATTCGGATGGGCACCACCCATATAGTCTACCTGCGTAAATTTAAGCACCACCATATCTTCAAATTGCTGTTCCACATGTACATTTACATCCAGGAACCAGGTTTGAATATTGTCTTCGTTATAACTGATGTAATCGTCAAATGACTTTATAAAACCACCAGTTACATCTTTATAATTTTTATAAGTTACATTAGGATTGGAAGTGTTGTTGCTAACGCGATCTTCAATAAAGCGATTAAGAATGCTATCCTTAAACTTCGGATATTTAATCACTGCTTTGGCCGTATCAGTAACGTTCGCATTGCTGGAAACTGGTTTTTTGCTATATACTTTTACCGAATCGTAGCCATAAGCAATGGTGTCCCGAGCATTGCTCGTCGTAGAATCTCCGGTATTTTTGTCCGTTTTCTCTGATTGACATGCGATTACGCTAAGACAAATAAAAGCTAATATTAGTTTCCTCATGTTCGTATTATTAAAGCCAACAAGTTAATTTTGTAATCAACATTTACCAGGTTATGCATTTGCTGTTCAACACAAATGCGGGATAGTACAAAGGTGTATCGTCAATCAGCGTATTT
>Ga0308160_10005758_pt1 | contig 12825 bp, 9 predicted proteins | sample PhyFR1_FD_201036 | JGI IMG/M metagenome (GOLD analysis project Ga0308160, IMG submission 201036) | Phyllosphere microbial communities from UC Gill Tract Community Farm, Albany, California, United States - DLSLF.R1 | ecosystem: Host-associated > Plants > Phyllosphere > Unclassified | place: USA... | reverse complement strand
CCATAAGATATTGCCCGGCCATAACCGTGAACATTTTTTAACTCACTGTTTTTCGCTTCGATCTTATATCGGTGTTTTATTTTTTCCTTGTAATAACCCGTATTCTGAAAGGCTATCTGCTGTTGATGCAGATCTGATTTTATGGTTACCGAATAGGTTTTGGTCTTAGCACCTTCTTTATAACAGTTCTCCCTTAACGGACATCTTTTGCATTTTTCGATGTCGAAATAATATGTTTGCAGTTGATTCTCTCCAATATTCTTTTTTCCCTGACGCGCTTTTCGGATAGCAAGGTGACCCGCAGGACATACAAACATGTCAGCATCTTTATTGTAATCAAATTTATCTTCATCCTTTCTGAAGCCCTGGGTTATTGAAGGGTTAAGCCCGGCAACTACCTTAATATCCTGTTCGCCAGTTAGCTCAAGATTATCTTTTCCGGAATAAGCCGCATCGCCGATAACGGTATCTACTTCAATCCCATTGTCCTGGCTGATCGCTAAAAGTTTTGGAAGTTCTGGACCATCGCCCTTTTCTCCTGAGGTTACTACAGCAGCTGTAATGATGCGTTCCTCTGTCATAGCAAGATGGGTCTTGTAGCCAAAGAAAGAGCGATCAGATGATTTATGACCGGTCTTAGCATCTTTGTCTTTCGACAGCGTGTAATTTTCCTGCGTATCCTCAATGGTCTCCTTAAGTAGATTCAATCTTTCTTTGACTGCAGGGGTCAAACTTAACGTTTGGTCTGATTCGATAAACTTCTCGAGTGCTGTGCTATAAGCTAACTCCTTTTCCAGCTCACCCGAGGTGTTCTTTTCCGGCATGCGCCCTTTTAGGTTCTCATCTACAGCGTAAACTGCTTTTCGCAGTAGCTTTGATCGCTCCCTTAATACCTCAAGTGCTGAATATGGATTTGATCTTGAAAGCGAATGAGTCGCATCAACAATAATAGACCTGGACCGAATTATGCCCTGCTCAATAGCAATAGAAACAGTTTTGCTGATCAACAGGTTCAAAAGATTAGTGTCCTTCAGCCGCAACTTCCGGAATTTGGTCAATGAACTGGGATTGATAACATCCTGCTCAGGAGCCATTTCAAGAAAATACTTGAAAGACATGTCGTATCGGGAACGTTCCACCACGTCAACGTCCGAGACAGTATAAATTGTTTTCAATAACAGATACTTGAACATGCGTATCGGGCATTCTGCCGTACGCCCATTATCAGAACAATATTTGTCTACTAACTCTTTATAAATAAAATTGAAATCAATAAGATCGTTGATCTTGCGAAGAAGATTGTCTTTTGGAACAATCAAATCATACAGCCCCGAAAATGTGCTGAATTGAAGCGTTTGCTGTTGAGCTAACATCTAAATGCCTTTTAAACCTACTTTAAGATACAAAAAAGGAGCAGAAAACCTTAGTCTTCTACTCCTTTTTAACCTTTTTTTACAAAGACTTTTTCAGTGGCCTCCTGTTTCAGGTAATCCCTTTTTTACGTGAATCGTTTTTAGTGCTTAGTTAAAACCTTAACCATTGCCTTAACAAATGGTAATGGCTTCAAACTTTTTATAATCTTTAAATCTTCCCATATAGTTGTCTCCGCATCCAGAAAAGCGAAAACATCTTTTGCTTCTGTACTTCGGAATAAATCAACAAACAGTTTCTCCCCCGGATAACCTCCTGAATTTAATACGTTAAGGAGCGTCGCATCATAAAGATGGTGTTTGCTACTAATCACCTCCCTTTTAAAAAATGGATTGTTGTCAGCTTTCCATTGATCTAAAATCCTGGAAACTGTTTTTTGAACTGTCGAAAAAGTGTAACCTGTTGCACCTCTGGTATCACCGCCTATTGTACCAATATTAACTATGTTACCCTCAAATCTTTTAAAGCGGTGATCAGTCATTGGAATAACCCCGAATTCGTCTGATATAATTTTGTAATTGGAAATTTTAAGAACATCCTTAATATAGGTGGCTATCTTTAAATCATAATCACCTGGTTTAAGTAATTGCTTCGAAAAAATGGTGTATTCAAGAAATAACTGATTTTTTGAAAAGGGCAATGCATAAAAAAACGTTGTGCCATGTTCTTGACCTGTCCTGAAATCCATCAGCGTTGCAAGGTCTGTTTGGAGCTGCAAATCAGGTGATTCAATCAACACGCCTTTAAAATGCTGAAGAAAATATTGCTTATTCAACTGCAAAGACGGTTTATTATAAATCGAATTGAACACATATTTACAGGCAAAGTCATATTGTAGTGTGCGAACAGAACAATTGGAATGTTCCTGCCTTACTTCAATAATTTCATCAAAATAAAATCTTACGTTCTTGCAGGCAGACAGATAATCAAAACATTCGTTATAGAAGTCGATGCTTCGTATAGAATGGTATTTATAGCCACCGATATTTAGTGATAGCCTATCACCGGTTTGTGAATAAATAGATAAGCTGCTCCAGCTTTTTGAAATGAGTTGGTCAAAAAATGTAGCCTCCTTTTTCCAGAAAGACCAGGTTCGGTCATCTTTAGTTTTACTACTTTGATCAACAATAATAATGTTTTGATTTAACCAAATACCCAATTTTAGGGCCTGATATGCAAGGCTTAGACCCGATAATCCAGCACCGCAAATAACAATATCACATTTTATTTTAGTTTTTATTTTACTTGCCATAAGGTGTCGAGAAACCAATTTTTCGAATCAAAAAATTTCTCTATCGTTTTAAAGTTAGCCTGAACAGCAAGATTATCAATTTCATCCAGCGCATATTTCTGTGAAATCTCCATATCAATGACTTCGTTCAATTCAAAATGAAAGACCAGATCTTGAACGGTTACATCCTGCTCTGCTAAGCTAACAAGAAAACTCTTACATGCACCAGTAAGTGGATCATAACTATTGTAATGCTCAAAGGCGGAAAGGTTGAAATTAGCACCAAGTTCATTATTTATACGGGTTAAAAGATTCAAATTAAAAGCTTTTGTGTAGCCACTACGATCATTATAGGCGGCAATAATTACATGAGGATTTTTCTTAAGATCAAAACCAACCAACACTACATCTCCATCATTTAAATTACTTCGCAACTCACTTAAAAAGGTCTGAGCTTCTTCCGGAGTTAGATTACCTATGTTTCCACCCAAAAATAAAACAGCCTTTTTCCTTTTTGAGATTTCATTTGCTCGCTTTACCATTGGAAAGTACTCGCCATTAAGTCCGGTAATCTTTAAACCTGGAATTTTTTTTGGCAATTCCTCTTCAAGATAGTTAATCATGCTGCTAGAAATATCTATCGGCATATAGCTAAAATCTGCAGCTTTTGCAGTAAGTGCTTCCAATAAAAAGCTGGTTTTAGTGGCATCACCCGCCCCTAGTTCTATCAAATCAAAGGATTGCAGATGGTTGATAAAAGTCTCAGCGATTTCATCTGAGCGCTCTTCAAAAATTTCAAATTCACAGTTCGTCAGATAATATTCTTCGCTATTCATAATGCGCTGAAATAGCGCATCACCTATTTCATCGTAAAAATATTTTGAACTAAGTTTTTTCGGCTTGCGTCTCAGACCAGAAACGACATCTTTTAAAAATTGGTTATCCATTCGTTGCCAGTCTAATCCCGCTATACATCCAGCGTAAGTCAGGATGAAAGAAATTTCTATATGTTTTTCTACTATGATTAAGTGGTGTTGCAATCGAACTGCCGCGTAATACCATTTGGTTTATCATAAACTTGCCATTGTATTCACCAGCGGGGCCAGGAACGCTCTTAAAACCTGGATAGGGTAAATATGCACTTTGTGTCCATTCCCATAACATGCCCCAATTAAAATGTGCTGAAGCCACCTCCCACTCAAATTCTGTTGGTAAACGCATGCCTTTCCATTGAGCAAAAGCAGATGCCTCATAAAAAGATACATGAGAAACGGCATCTTGCATTTTTAGCTTTTGCAATCCACCAAGACCATAGCTATGCCATTCGCCGTCTATCTCATGCCAATATAAAGGTGCCTGTATATTTTGCATTTTCAGCCACTCCCATGCCTCTGCATGCCAAAACTTGAAATTTTGATAGCCCCCATCTTTTATGAATTCCAAATACGCTTCGGTTGAGACTAATTCTTTTGAAATCGCTGCCCCGTTCAAGTAGACTTTATGCCTTCCCTTTTCATTGTCAAAATGGAAGTCCGGTCCTTCGAAGCCAATATCATACACACCTTCTGCAAGGTAATAAAACCCATCTTCTTTAATATTGAGTTTGGTTTCGAAGTTATCAAGCGAATAGGCGGGAAATAAGGGATTATGGCCTAAAATATATTTAATATCATACCACAATAACTCCTGATGTTGCTGTTCATGATTTAATCCGAGCAACAACGTTTCCTTGACTTCTAAAACGTCAGGAAGCCCCTTAAGAAAACGAATCATGGCCTCATCCACATAACTACGATATTCATAAACTTCATCGACAGTCGGGCGACTTAAATTACCACGATCCGTTCGGATTACTCTAGCACCCAAAGACTCGTAATAACTATTGAAAACGAAATGGTATTCTGGATGAAATGTTTTATATCCTTCCAGATATGGAAGCAGAATGAACGTTTCAAAAAACCAGGTGGTATGGCCTAGATGCCATTTTGGTGGACTAACATCGACAATTGGCTGTACAACGTAATCCTCCTTCTGCAGCTTCGAACAGATTTCAATACTATGTGTCCTTACTTGTTTATACTGCTCAGCAAATAAATTCATGCGGTAATTTAGGATATGTAAGATAAATTACCAAGACATGTCCGCATCAAATCGTCATCCATGCCTTGGCGTGCTTTTTCATTATATCCCTAGAAATCTAAGTTGCCTTCAACAGAATCGTCCATTGTTTTTCCTGTCACAACAGATGCAGCCATTTTTGCGAATGCAATTACATCTCCATGCTTATTATCCCAATAATAGACGTTAGTTGGAACAACTTTAAGCAAACTTATATTTAAATCATCTTTACCGTCTTGAAACCAAACTTTTAAAAGCGGTTTCCACAACTGGTCAATCTTTTCCTGATCAGTGCTTATTTCTGTAATACCATAGATATTTAGAAATCCGGAGTTTGTACTTTCTTGAAATAATAAATGGGTAAACGGGTCTGCTGCAATTTCTTTGTTCTTTAAGCTGTCTTTCATACTCATGAACCATAAATTGCCTTCCCCATCAACTTCTAAGACAGACATTGGCCTTACTGATACGGGAAGTCCGGTTTTGATATTAGTAAGGAAGAAACAATTCTCTGCCTTAGTAGCAAGTGAGCGCAGTTTCTCCAGTGCCTCTTCACCCTGTAACGTCTTGATATGTTCCTCAGTGGGTTGTGTGTTGTTAGAGCTATCTCTTGATTTTTCAGTATTTTCCATAATGTGATGTTTTTCCTCTACTTAACACCACCTAAATAATATTGTTTAGCCTGGTTTCATTTTATGCAACCTTTAAAAACAAACTTTTTAATTTGATTTGGGTTACCCTTTTATGGAACCTTTTAATATCAAAATCACTTCACAAAACCAACCCATCGTATTGACTGTATTACCAACAGATAAAGGTTACTATAAAGTAATCTATTTTGGGGCAATTCTTGCAGCATTGAAGCAACAGGAATCCAATATTTGGGAATTGATAGAAAGGGAAGAAATGGAAGCTGGTGATTTACCTTATTACCTGCCAAATGCAGCCGGTGATAGGATAGAAATTATACTTGATCAAAAATTTGTAGCCGATGTGGGAGCCGCAATCGAAGCTGAAATAGCACAACTAAATCAAGCGATCTGATTCAGCAAATTCGTCAACACTTTTATGCCTTCTACAGCGGGCTTTTCAATATATATCACGCCGCTTAAAGTTCTCGAACTTCGAGGGATGTTTGGATCTATGATGTATTTTGTAGCCTGTGGAGGAACAAAATCAATCAAACCTGCTGCAGGATAAACAGCCAGTGATGTTCCAATCAGTACAAATATATCTGCTGATTCACATAACGATGCCGCAATCGGAATCATCGGTACCTCTTCACCAAACCACACCACATGTGGCCTTAATTGTGAGCCCAGTTCGCAGTTCTCGCCCATCCTGATTTCGGCACCTTCAACAGGATAAGTAAGATTAGGATTTGCTGATGATTGCGATCTTGTAATAACACCATGCAAATGTAATACCTCGCTGGAACCAGCCCTTTCATGAAGGTCGTCGACATTTTGAGTGATGATATTTACATGGAATCTGGATTCCAACATTGCTAAAGTTCGATGTGCCTCATTCGGGTTTGCCTCGAGTACCTGTTTCCGTCTTTCATTATAAAACTGTTGAACCAAGGCCGGATTCTTCGCCCAGGCTTCCGGAGTGGCTACATCCATAATGTTATAACCCTCCCATAATCCATCCGCATCACGAAAGGTTTTCAATCCACTCTCTGCGCTAATACCTGCTCCAGACAACACCACCAAATTCTTCTTCATACTTAGTTACTAGATATGATTGCATTAAAAAGCCCCTTCCGATTAAACGAAAGAGGCTTCGATAAAAAGTTTTATTAATTTGAAGCAGCGCTTCGTCTGGCAGAAATGCTCAATACAGGGAATTTCATAGTAAGTGCTTCGAATAAGCCAAACATCACAAAGCCGTAACCTAACGTTCCATATAAAAATCTAAACTCAAACGGAATAGCTTTGTATAATACGTCAACGAATCCAGCAAATGTTTGTGGATAGAATGCAGAACCATACCAAATTCCGAAGTCAGTTACAATCCAGTGAATTAATACTGTTGCCAATGTTGCGATTAAAAATCCCGAGGCATTGATTTTCGTCATTAAAAACTTACTAACGACCGCCATAAGTGCAAACGCGATGTATATCCAATACCAGCCTTCATAAAGAAAACCATTACTGTAAGATTTATAAACGGTAAGTGATAAAACAATATCACTTAACAATAACGTTAAAATCGGAAAGCTTAAAGACTTTGTTTTATTAAAATATGCTGCGCCAAAAATAGCCAACGCACCTACAGCAGAATAGTTAGCCAGCCCTTCTAAATCACCAATTAAAGGTATAAGCACTCTGGAAAGGCCTATTACTACGATGAATAGTACAAGGGTTAGCGTACGAGGATTTAATTTAATTTTTGTCATCACGAATTTGTTATTTATACAAAACTATTAAATTTATCTGAAATTAAAACTTACGCCAGCATTCATGTTGAAACCCATACTTTGATAACCATAATACTCATTGTATTTTTCATCAAAGATGTTTTTAAGGTCAATAAAAATCTTAACCTGAGTTTTTGGCAATTTGTATTCTGTATAAAGATCAACCAGATTAAATGCAGGCATCGAAACAACATGAGGATTAACGAAGTCAAAGTCACCATCTGTCCGTTTTCCTAAATATTTATAATTGGCGCTGACAAACAAGTCAGCTGTAGCTTTTAAGCCTAAATTTACACCGATACTGTGTTTAGGGCGTCTGAAAAGAGAATTTTCAACGGCGTTATTCACAAAATTAAACTCAGTACCTTCCACATATGCATAAAATCCTGTGACTGTAAAGTCATTATATTTAAACCTGGGCTCCAATTCAAACCCTTTCGCAGTTTGACTAACTTGATTTACATACCCTACATTGCCATAAACAATGGCATCTTTCAAATCACGATGAAATGCGCTAATCCTCAAACTTAAGTTGTTATCAGCCGTTTTCAAGTTAACACCAGCCTCATAATTCTGTGAGTTTTCTGGTTTTAATTCCAGGTTCGCGCCGTACAAGCCAAAAAGCATGTCCAATGTTGGCGCCTTGAAATTCGTTGAGATTGTTCCAAAAAATTTCACTGATTTATTCAAATCAAACGAGGGGGTAACACTGTAAGTGATGTTATCTCCATAAAGATCATGGTGATTATACCTACCTCCAACTTCCAGGTTAAAAGCGTTGAGATCATGTAAAAATACCGAGGCATAAGTACTAAATAAGTTGTTTTCTGCCCGGTAACTTCCGTTAAGACTGGTTCTTCTGTTATCTATACCAGCTAATAAAGTAATATGATCACCTAGACTTTGATTATAATATAAATCCAGCAAATTCATTTTGCCCTGCGACTGACTTACCCCATATTGATTTTGAGTGTCATTCCATGTCGTTTCGTAACTATAGTTTAAATTGATTTTACCAGTCCCAAATTCATATTTGGTGTTCAGGCCTGCATTAACATGTTTCGTTTTATAGTTGTTATCTGGATTATCAACAAAGGCACCTCCATCAAAGGCATATCGACCATAAAAATACCTGAAAAAGGGACTAAAACTTAATTGCTTGGAAGCCTGCAAAGAAAAGTTTGCGTTCAATGCAGCTGTTCGATTTCCATCTTTTTCAAATTTTCCAACCGTTGCTGATGAATCTGCCGCTTCGGAAATCCCGGCAGTTTTGGCTTGTGTATAACCGATATTGTAAGAGAAGCCAGACACATTACTATTAATACCAATTGTTCCCTTATAACTGTCATAAGAGCCAATGGTTCCATTACCATATACACTGCTAACATCATTCTTACCTTTTTTAGTAATGATGTTTATTACTCCTGCTATGGCATCAGAACCATAAATGGTAGATTGGCCACCCTTTATAATTTCAATGTGATCGATTTGATCGATGCCAAACATGCGCAGGTCGAAAGCAGATCCTGCCCCTGATGGATTGACTGCGGGTATTCCGTCGATTAAGACTACTGCATAAGCAGTACCAGCTCCCCTAATAAACAAACCTTTATTCAGTCCCTGGTTGCTGGTTGCACCACCAACAATAATACCTGCCTGCTCACTTAAAAGTTCAGGAAGATTTTTACCCGCGCTCCGTTCCAATTGTTCTTTACCGATAATAGTTACCACTTTACCGGTCTGGCCTTGTTTCTGGTCATTTTTTGTGGCTTGAATTACCACTTCCTCAAGTTGTCGACTATCCTGAGCGAAAACAGGACTGGCAATTAAAAACTGGACTAAAGCATAGCCCGCTAACACATACAATTTTTGTTTTTTGTTCATTTCTGTGGTTTTAGCACAGCAAACAGTAGAATAAAAGAAATGAGCAAATGATCAATGACTAACTCATTTCCAGCTTCAATCCCCGAAAGCTATGAAATTAATGCATTGGCAGGTCTTCTGACTTACTCCCCTTGCAAGAGCCTTCCCATTTATTCACATAAACAGTGGCGCAGATAATTGCAAAGTTGATAGAGCTTACAGCTGCGGGACAGTTACGGAATTACACCGTATTCCCTTTTAATCGGCACAAAACTGATTTTGTGCTGAACCAAAAGCAAGGCAAATCTATAAATATTATTGTATCTGTCAATCAGCCCGGCATAAACTGCTTGATTTAGAAATTAAAAAAATCTTAAAAACGTAAACTAATCCATCCATAACCCGCTTTTATTTAGCAACGCCCTAAAATTTTAGTAATTTAAATACGTTAATTTGCAATCAGTTTATCTTAACCCATTAAAACTAATTTTATACTGACCCCAGCACCTATGTTTAGAGAAATCGGGAATAAATTCATCCGTTATACGCTTATATTTATTTTTTCAGTTATCATCTTCTTTTGCGCTTTACAACTTAACTTCTTATGGTTGTTTGGATATTCACCTTCCTATCATGACATAAAAGCTCCTACTCAGCGTGTAGGTTCGGAGCTTTACACTGCAGATGGAAAGCTTATCGGCCGGTATTTTAAAGAAAACCGAACACCTGTTGATTTCAAGGAAATTTCTCCAAGTGTAATTAATGCTTTGGTAGCGACAGAAGATGTACGATTTTACCAGCATATGGGAATAGATTTCCGGTCATTATTGTCTAGTGGTATCTCTACCGCTACCGGAGATAAACGTGGTGCCAGTACCATCACTCAACAACTTGCTAAAAACCTTTATCGCACACGATATAACAAAGCTCAGGGTATAGCAGGGAAAATTCCAGTGGTTAGAACCATTGTCACCAAGCTCAAAGAATGGATGACTGCCGTTAAGCTGGAGTCAAACTATTCTAAGAATGACATCATAACCATGTATTTAAACACCGTCTCCTTTGGTAATAATGCATATGGTATAAAGACTGCAGCACGCACTTATTTTGATAGGGAAACACAGAATCTTACGGTACCAGAATCTGCAATGCTGGTCGGTATGCTTAAAGGCACCACTTTATACAATCCAATCAGAAATCCTAAAAATGCGTTGGAACGTAGAAACGTAGCACTTGCCCAGATGGCTAAATATAATTACATCAGCAACGCCGAATATAATGTATTTAAAGAGACGCCAATTTCATTAAAGGCGGGAGATATTGAGGAGAGCAGTGATGGGGATTCTTATTTAAGAGCCGCTGTTGCAAAATACCTTGAAAAATGGTGTGCAGACAATGATTATGATTTATATGAAGATGGGTTAAAGATTTACACTACCATCGATTCCAAACTTCAGACTTATGCTGAAGAAGCGGTAGCTGATCACATGAAGATTCTACAGAAACGTTTTTATAACGTGTGGGGAAAAGAAGATCCATGGTATGATTCGGAAAAGAAGAAAGTAGACTATCCAGACCGTGCCATGCGGAATTTAAGAATATATGCTTTGCTTGAAAAGAAATTTCCGAACCAACCTGATTCCATTTCAGCATACTTCAATAAAAAGAAAAAGATGAAGGTGTTCTCTTGGAACGGTACCCAGGATACACTCTTTTCTACCATGGACTCCATTCGCTATTACGGGAAAATCCTTAATACCGGCATGATGACACTTGATCCATTTAGTGGAAAAATAAAAGTTTGGGTTGGTGGCGTTAACCATCGCTTTTTTAAATACGATCACGTAAATCAAGCTAAAAGACAAGCAGGCTCAACTTTTAAACCATTTGCTTATCTCGCTGCGCTTGAAAGTGGTATGAGCCCCTGCGATACTTACATCGATAAGCCAGTTAAAATTTCTTATAACAATAAAGGAAAAACAGAGTATTGGGAACCTAGAAATGCAAGTTGGAACAGTACTTACCAAACCATGTCACTCCGATTAGCAATGGCCCGTTCGGTAAATACTATTACTGCCCAGGTTACGGAAGATGTCGGTTGGGATAATGTCGTAAAATGGGCACATGAATGTGGTATCGAAAGTCCGCTTCAATCTGTACCTTCAGTTAGCCTTGGTCCAAATGATGTTAGTGTATTTGAAATGGTAAAAGCCTATGGAACTTTCCTAAATAAAGGGGTAAAAACAGATCCCATATTGGTTGAAAAAATTACTGATCTGGACGACAACACCATTGAAGATTTTAAACCAAAAACCACCCGTGTATTGACTGAAGAAATTGCCTGGTTAATGTTGTATATGCTTAGAGGAGGCATGGAAGAACCTGGTGGAACCTCTCAGGCGCTATGGGAATGGGATTTGTGGAAGAATAATAATCAGATCGGTGGCAAAACCGGCACTTCGTCCGATTATGTGGATGCTTGGTATATGGGGGTAACTAAAGACTTGGTTACGGGTGTATGGGTAGGTTGTGATGAGCGGACCGCCCACTTTAAAAATGGGGAAACCGGCGAAGGATCACGTACGGCGCTTCCCATTTTCGCGAAGTTCATGGAGAAAGTTTATAAGGACCCAAAATCGGGATATACATTCGGACAGTTTCCAAAATCTACTGTAGAAATTACAAGAAAATATAATTGTCCAACACCAAGATATGTTCCAGATACAACAGAAAATGATACCACAGCCCTGGATTCTTTGGAGGTTGAGCCAATTCCGGTAGAAGAACCTCAATCCGAACAACCACAGGAAACACTTACAACAGAAAATAAAAATACATCAGACGCTTCGCAACCTAAGCCAGTTGCAACAGAAGTACCCCTGACAAGAAAGGAACAGAGAGAACTAAGAAAAAAGCAACGTCAGGAAGAAAAAGAGGCTAAAAAGAAACCTTAAAATACATAACCAATTAACGTGTATGACAAAAAAAGCTACTTTATTGAAGGTCGCCATTGCGGTGATCTTTATGGTTTTCACAGTTACTACAACATCTCAAGCCCAAAGCTTCGGGCAGAATCGCGTAAGGTATAAGAATGAAGATTTTAAGGTGCTTCAAACGCCGCATTTTGAAATCTACTACTACCTTAAAAATGAAAAATTTGTAAAGAAATATGCGCAGGATGCAGAAACCTGGTACAAGATGCACCAATCGGTATTCCGCGATACGTTTCTCAAAAAGAACCCCATAATTCTTTATAACAATCACCCCGATTTTCAGCAAACTACCGCTCTAAATGGAGAAATTGGTATTGGTACCGGAGGTGTTACTGAAGCCCTAAAAAACCGGGTGATTATGCCGGTAATGGAGTTGAGTAATCAAACCCGACATGTCCTAGGGCATGAGCTGGTACATGCTTTTCAGTACCATAAACTTTTAGAAACTGACTCTTTGAACCTCGAAAGCGTAAGTCAGGTGCCATTATGGATGGTGGAAGGTATGGCCGAATACATGTCAATTGGCAAAACAGATGCTTTTACCTCCATGTGGATGCGGGATGCCTTGCTTAATCGTGATATCCCTTCCTTAAAGGATCTAACCAATTCTAATAAATATTTCCCCTATCGTTACGGCCAGGCTTTCTGGACTTTCGTTGGCTCAACTTACGGTGATAGCACAATTGTATCCTTGTTAAGCAATACCGCTAAATATGGTTATGAAAATGCGCTGAAATTTACCCTTGGTTTTGATGACAAATCACTTT
>Ga0308160_10005757_pt1 | contig 12828 bp, 21 predicted proteins | sample PhyFR1_FD_201036 | JGI IMG/M metagenome (GOLD analysis project Ga0308160, IMG submission 201036) | Phyllosphere microbial communities from UC Gill Tract Community Farm, Albany, California, United States - DLSLF.R1 | ecosystem: Host-associated > Plants > Phyllosphere > Unclassified | place: USA... | reverse complement strand
CAAAAGCTTGCGGTATATTCCGGTTCGCTTCGTTAAGAAGCGAACCCAGTAACACGCCTAGTCGGGGCGTAGCGCAGTCCGGTAGCGCACTAGCATGGGGTGCTAGGGGTCGAGTGTTCGAATCACTCCGTCCCGACCATATTATTCAATGAGTTAGGCCAATGTTCACAGCATTGGCCTTTTTCATGTGCGTGACTTTTGCGTGACTTGTCTTTTTTTCACGCCTGCTTCCTCTTCAAAATTGTCAGGACCGGTCCGCGAGAATCGGTTGCTGATACCATGTTGGCAGCTTCGATCAGATGCCCGAGCTCAGCGCCCGAGTAGTGACTGGTGATGCTGCCGTTCTTGTGGCCCAAAAGTGCTTTCCTGTCTTCCTCGGTGACGCCTGCTGCGCGAAGTCGGCGGCCAAACGTGTGCTTGAGGTCGTGGATCCTTATGGATGCATAACCTGGGTGAGCGGGGCGAAGGTTTTCCTCCTGCCAGAGTTTCGCCGCTCTCACCCGTGCCTTCTTCCAGGCCGAATCGTTCATCCGGTGCATCGCGGTGCCGTTGTATGGGAAAACCCATTCCTTGCTGATTCCGCGCTGTTTCTCGATGATCGACTTGGCCACGCTGTTGAGCACGACCAGGCGCTCGTCGCCGTTCTTCACCCCTGATCTCTCATGCCGGCCGCCGAAGTCAGCGGGTATCAGAAATACGCTCGTGCCGAGTTCCGGCACCGCGATCTCCCAATCCCACCTCAGCTTGCATACCTCTTGCTCTCTCGTGCCGGTGTTCACCTTGAACAGCGCCATCGTTTGCAGGTGCGCCGGCAACTCAGCAAAAAGAATCGACTGCTCCGGCCACGACATGGGGTACGGCTTGCGGCTCGACTTCTTCTCTTCCAGCTTCGTGAGCATCGGCACGCTATCAAGCCACGGCCTGCGCTCATCGTCTCGCCACTTTCTGGCACACAACGACAAAACCCGAACCACCCGCTCGATCGAGATATTCACCGTTCTGTTGCTGACACCCTTCTTCACCTTCCCGCCTTCAAGCTTCTTCGTCGCTAACCGATCCTTGATGAATGGCACCAGGGCCTGGTCATCAATGTGCGTCAGCGGCATGTCGCCGATGAAGGGGTCCAGCTGGGAAAGGTGGTGTGCTGACAACTTGATTGAAGGCTGATCCTTGAACTCGAGTAGGAAGCGAGTCGCCGCCTCCCGCCAGGTTCTGACCTTCTTCACGCCGTACACCTTCTGCTGCCGGATCTGCTCCAGCCTGAAGATCAGGTAGCGCTCCGCTTCTTCCCGGTCACCAGTTCCAGTGCTTTCGTAAAGTCGTTCTCCGTTGATTTTTTTGTCGATATGCCAGATGCCTTTCCTCTCGGAGAGCCCTGTGATCGATTTTCGCGCCATGATTTATCTCCTTTCTGGCGCTCGCTGCGGGGCGATTGTTGCTCCGTTGCGCCTTTTTTATCAATCGCCTTTGCCTCGACGTAAGCCGTGGCCCAGTCGTCCAGCTCCTGCCGGTCAAACCCAACGCCGCGCCCGCCGATGGGGAATTCGCTGACGTAAGGCCGGACGGTCTCGTCGAAAATTGCTCTGCACATGCCCAGATAGCCAGGCGCTTCCTTTGCACGAATGAATCGGGGGATCAGCTGCTGAGCGCCCACTTTTACCTCCCGCCGGCCGTGGGCCGCGCTGTCTTGATGATGTGAACGGCCAGGCCGAAGGTGATGAGCAGCCAGGCGCAGGTGCCGGCGATGGCGTAGATCAGTGCCTCGGTGGTGCCGGTGGCCAGAAATTCGGGCCCGGCCCAGAAGAACCAGCCGAGTGTTGCTACCAGGTACAGCAAAGCGCACAGCAGTATCACGGTGAGTTTCATAGCGAACATGGGGTGTCCTTGCCGCGCGGGGCGGCAGAAGGTTGGTTAGGGTTTGGCGGGGAACCACTCGGTGTCGTATTCGAACTGGGTGACGCGTGCGATTTCTATGCTTGGCAGTTCTCGGCGGAAAGTTTCGGTGCCGTATGGTTTCTGCACGTAATCCACGGCCTCTTCCATGAACTTATCCTTGAAGATACGGAGCAGATGGTCGGCAGCTTTCTCGTATTCATCTTCGCGGTAATTCGCAACGCAGATACTTGATCGGCAGACACGCCAGACCGTGCGCTTTGGCTGTGCCTCGGCAGCCTTGATCTTTTCGTCCATTGCGGTGCGGGCGTAGCGCATCTGGTCAAGGGTGAGCGTGGCGACCCAATCGTCGGTGCTGATGCTTTGGGTGTGGCCCTGGGAGCACTTTATTTCAGGCATAACGAATACCTCGCCCGCCGCTCACCGGCAGGCATGTAGCGGGATTGGGGTTAGGGGTAGTTCTTGCTGATGCGCTGAGCGATGGCTTCGAGCTTTTCGGCCATGCTCCACATGTCGTTATTGTCGCGGCGGGATACCACTGCTGCGCGCTGGACGTTGCGATCGATCAGGATCTTGGCTGCCAGCAGGATCAGCCATGCCTCGGCTTTGCGCCGGAAGAAACGCTTCACGACTTCACCGCTGCATGCCATTTTGCTTTGTACTCAGCGATGAAGTCCGCCGGGAATTTCGATACCCAGCCGCAGTAGGGACATTTGAACTGTTCGCTCGTCCAATTGGTTCGCGGCATGCTGCAATGACTGTTGCCGCAGTACGGGGTGTAGCCAGGGCGAGTCATCAAGTTTTCGCGGACTATGCTCATTAATTCGACTCCCCCGCGATTGTTATACCGGCAGCTTTAATGGCCATGAAGCAGCCGTTACGCATGCGGATCTTTGCGTGATGGGCGTCAAGGAAGCTGTCGTCGATGGCGTCGTCCGGCGGTTCCGGGGAAGGGCCAACCGTTGGAAGGTCAACCACCAGGGTTTCGCGGGAGCGCTTAAACCAGTACCAGGCCCGGGCAATGCGCGGCACGCTGTAGCTGTCGCCTAGGCGCTGCAGCTTAATGAATGCCACCGGCACCTTGCCGTTATCGTCGCTGAAGGCTTGTTCGAATTGATCCTGCATTGTCTGCGTCATGGCCTGTGCCCCTTGTAGATGAAGACGTACGCGAACCAGAGGGTGGCGATCATGGCGTCACCCGCTTGAACTCGACCACCCAGACCCACGGGTTGGCTTGCCAGTCGCCGCCGACGGATGACCAGAGCAGTTCGAACGATTTGCGCGGATCAGCGCTGTATGTCTCGATCCCCTCGACGTGCCACCAATCACCAAGTTCGGCATGATCGGTGTAGAGCCGCACGCCCTCGGCCTTGGCCTGCTCTTCGCTGATGTCCTGCAGTCGCTCGACGCGCACCTCGGTGATCTCCAGCAGGATGCGGCTGGCGATACGGGGCATGTGGATGCTTGGCTTCCAGGCGGAGCGATCATCCCCGCCACCGTCGTCGTCACCGGCCCACACTGCCTCGCCGTCGGCGCGGTAGATGGCATGCCCGGAGTAGTAACCTCGCCCAAAAGGCATTTCCCGGATTGGTGTAGCGGGGCGATCAGGCGTCCAGTCGATCATGTTGCCCTGATCATCGAAATCATGACTGATGACGCCCCAGGTCTCGCGCACCCACAGCCGGTCGCCGGGCTGGCCGTGGGGGCAGAAGTCCGTGTAGTACCCAATGCTGTTCGGGTGCAGCGGCCCTTCGCTTGGCAGTTCGTGGCATTCGCCAAGCTGAACGCCGTAGCCTATGTTTTTCAGCGACTGGGCATTGAGTGCCCGCCGCGTGACAGTCTTCCGGCCTTCCAGGATGGCGCGCACCATCGGCGCCGAGAACAGGATCGGCCGTTCCTTTACTTGAGACATGAGTCGTCCTTGCCGCTATAGCGGCTGACTTTGAAGGGGGAGGGGTTACAGGTTTTGCGGGTGGAGTACGGATGTACTCCTATCGGAACTTCAGTCATCAATGCCGGTGTAGGTGCGCCATGGCACCTTCACGCCGTTGACCAGAAAGCCCCAGTCACCGCGCCACTTGCTGGTGATGAACAGGGTGTAGACGCCGCCGGGAGATATCTGGTCGATGCGGTGGTACTCGCCGTGCCGAAGTCGGGCAGTGTCACCAGCCTGTCGATCAGTGTATTCCGTGGCCTCGGCCGAGCCACTGTAGCCGAGCGCCGCAAGCTCCTGATCGAAGCCCTCTATCAAGCGCTGCTCCTTGTACCAGCCGCGCAGGATGATCGTGCGGGCATCCCACGGGTGGTCGTGCAGGTCCCGGTCTTCGTCGGGCCGCATGATGTGGTGCACACGGAACGACCACGGGCACCACCACAGCGCCGGCTTGTGCGTTTCGCGGGAGTAGGGGTTGAACAGCCACCAGCGGCCCATGTACATCTCGGTGCCGTCGGCAGACATGATATGCAGGTACGGGGTGCACTGGGCGCGGGCGATGACCCAGCCGGCAATCGCCGGGCGCGCAAGCAGCTTGGCGACCAGGCGCCAGAACAGGTTGATCACGGGGAGTCCTTGCCGGGCCATGCCCGGGCGGTGGGGTGGGTTGGTTACGTCTTCTGAAAGGTCTTGGTCAGCGCAGCATTGACGCTGTTGCCGCGCTTCAACACGACGCGAGCCAGGGCGGCCCGGTCTTTCTCGCTGTGGCTGGCCTGGCTGAGCAGGCCGAAGTAGCTGTTGGCGGTCTCGCGCAAATCCTCGGCCGGCGCCGCGGCGGTGCGTTTCAGCGCCTGGGCCAGAGACCGCTTGCGGGTGGTACGCCGCCAGGGCTTGATGACGTGGCCAACGAAGTCGACGCCACGATCCACTGGCTGAAGGATCGTCTTCGTGGGGTTCAGCTTTGCGCCGAGCCTGGGCAGGAACGCTTCGACCTGAGACAGCCACTGATTGAGCTGCTGTGGCGACTCATGCAGGAACACGAAGTCATCGACGTACCGGATGTAGTGCTTGGCGCGCAGCTGGTGCTTGGCGAACTGGTCCAGGGCGTCGAGGTAGACGTTGGCGAAGAACTGCGACGACAGGTTGCCGATCGGCAGGCCGAGGTGCGCTGGCTGCGCGACGAGGCGCTTGTGTTGCGGAACCCGGTTGAACAGGTGCGCAGGGCTGCGGGTCTCGTAATCCTCGCGCGGGTCGTGCATGAGGATTTGCGTGGCCAGGGCCAGCCACCACGGTTCGGTGATCTTCGCCACCAGCTGCTTGCGCAGCACCGCTTTGTCGATGGCGACGAAGAAGTTGGCCAGGTCGCACTTCAGATAGAAGACCGGCTTCGACCAGTTCTCGCTGGCGCTGCGGATCTTCGATTCAAGGCGCTTGGCGGCGTACAGCGTGCCGCGCCCTGGAATGCATGCGCAACTGTCCGCTATGAAGCTGGCGTAGAAGCGCGGTGCCACATAGTTGTACAGAAGGTGGTGGACGACGCGGTCCCGAAAGGCTGCTGCCCATACTTCCCGGGCTTTCGGTCGGGTGACCACGAAGCAGATAGATCGGCCTGGCCGGTAAGTGCCGCTGACCAGGTCGTCGTGTAGCTGGATCAGGTTCCGTTCCAGGTCGATTTCGAAAGCCAGCGCGCTGTCGCTGTTGCGCTTGGTGCGCCGGCAGTCGTAATAGGCCTGGACCAGATCCTGAAACGGGTAGGGGCCCAAAGTCGAATCTGCGGACGGGGCGGACACGGAGCTCGTTGTTCTTGTCGTTGTTGTTCTGATTGCCATCATCGAAGTTCATGTTGAATGCGTTGTTGGCTGAGCGCTGCGACCTATCGTGCTATCTACGTCGCCGAGCCGAAGGCATAGCCGATCAGCAAGGAAACTGCGCAGGACCTACACGGACGCTTTAGACCGGCGGTATCCCTTGTGCGCATGGCGGTGACCTATCAGGTCAGCGGCACGACCAGATTCAATTCGCACAGACCAGAAAGCCGTAACCTTCAGGTAGCGGGCGCGGTTGGGGTGTAGCGCTTCCAGGCGTTGGCTTGTTTGCCGATCGAGGCCGTTACCTCGATTGCCTTGGCGTGTTGCGGGACGCTGATGAAGCGGTTGTCTTTGAAGAGTCGCATCAGGAATTCGACTACCTGCACCTTCTCGACCAGTAGGGTCAGGTGAGGGCGCTTGTCCTGGGTGGCGTTGGCACGAGCGATCAGCATCAAGACCTCAATGCATTCGTCGATCACCCGCTTTCCCAGTGACTGCTTCAAGTCGCGCGGGATGTTCCGGGTCAGGGTGGTGGCCATGTGTAGCAGGCCCATTGCCGCGTTGTAGATCGCAAGTTCCGTATGCATTGCCATGTGGCACGCTCTCCAAGAGCAACCGGCCGCAAGCGGCCGGATTAAATAAGCGAATTAATCAATAAGTTCTCTGCGGACGGGGCGGACACGGAGCTCGTAGCTCTTGCCGTAGTAGTACTGACGGCCACCATCGAAGACCATGAAGAATGCGCTGTCGGCTGAGCGCTGCGATGATGACCAGTAGGCGCGCTGCTGGAAGGCCTCAGGCCCGCCGTCGCGGAATGCCTCGTGGATGGTCTGGGCAGGGTCTTGTTCGCTGTAGAGCAGCCCGACAGGCTCGCTGTTCGGGTTGTCGCCGCTGCGTCCGTACTCCCAGTTATCGCCGGTGCCCGGCTTGAAGTGGCGATACTGGAGCTCCTGCACGTCGCGGGCCGGGATTGCCCAGTCGTTGAAGCCGCCAATGTTCAGGTCCATCACCTTCGCGGCCAGCTCGCTACCTGCCGCCGCCATCGCGTGAGTATTGAACAAACTGTCGGTGAAGCTGCCGGCGCCTTCGACTTTCACGCCGTACTTACCCCACTCGCCGACCAACTCGTGCGCGGCGCCGGCGGTGATGTTCAGGAAGCGGGAACCCGTATCGGGGTCGCGGGTGATGCCGGCAATGAAACCGCCACCGTAGGCCTCGCCGATGATTGGGAGGGTTGTTGCCTGTGCGACTTTAGCTGTTGTGGACATGATGCTTCCTCTTTTCGAAGGCAACAAAAAAGGCGCTGTGCGCCCTGGTGTGCCGGATCAAGAACGAATGGTTAAAGGATCAAATAAACAATCTGCGGACGGGGCGGACACGGAGCTCGTTGCTCTTGCCGTAGCTGCCCTGATAGCCATCATCGAAGTACATGCCGAATGCGTAGTAGGCTGAGCGCTGCGAACTCGACCAGTAGTAGCAGTCCTGGGCGAACACCTCGGGGCAGTTCAGCCAGCCCTGATACAGCTCGGCGGCAGCCGGCAGGTAGAAGTCGTGATGACCATCAGCCTGGTACTCGGCACACGCATCAGCCGCTGGGTATTTGCGCTCGTCGTCGTTCCCGATCAGCACCTGGGTGTTGGTGTAGCCGTCGGTCTTGCTCAGTCCTTTGACCTCAACGCCACGACCGCCCCACTCATGGTCACCAACATCCTTGGCCGCGATGATCAGGTAATGTGCTGGCACGTCACCGCTGGCATGAACGAAACCGCCATTGAGGCCGCCCTGGCCCGGCCACGGCTGGCCGATCTCCGGGATAGTGGAAAGCGCTACCGGTTGAACGTTCGCCGCCGGTGGCAACACCTGGGCGAACACGCTGGCAATCGCCAGTTTTGCCAGAGCACTGGATGGCATCTTGATAGACACGTCACCGTGCTTCAGGGTGATCATTTCGGTTTTCATGCGGTTACCTCAGATAGGTAGGCGCCGCCCTCCGGTTACCGGATGCAGCGAGTAGGGTTGGTTACGCGGGCTCTATGATCTCGTCGCCCGGGTCTTTCTGGATTGCGAGCAGGCTTTTATTTCGGAATTCCCGCGCCACGTTTTCGGATATCTCGAATTCGTGGCGCGGCGGATCAAGCAGGTAGGTGGCTTTCGATCCAAGCGCATGCAGGTGATGAATCATCAGCGTCATCGCCTCGCCCTGCTCAGTAATGCCTGACCACTCCATCAGATCGGCCAGGGCCTGCCGGGTTCCTGGGCGAACCCTGAGCCTCAATTCCTCTTCGGCATTCGCCATGCGCTTCCTGGCGGTTTTCGCCGAGCGTTCCTGCGCTGACTTGGCCATGGCCTACCTCTTCTATTCCGCTGGCCGGCAACGCCAGCCAGGTCGGTCTGCGCCGCGCGGCGGATATCTTGCTGATGCGTCTCATGGGGTGTCGGCGAACTTGAAGCCGTTCTCCTGGGCGATCAGCGTCACGCGCTTGATGTGCATACCCAGGTTCTTTGCTGCAACGCTGGCCACGACGCCCTTGGCTGCTTCGGCGCGTACGGCGGGTGCAAGCTTGTCGCGTTCTTTGCGCAGGCGTTCGTGGTGTGCCGTGGTGCCGTTGTAGGGACCGTCAACACCAACGCCGTTCGGGATGACCTGGGCTTTCCTTCCAGAGCCGAAGAACGCTTGCAGCTGCTGGTTCAGGTTGTCGATAATCGAGCGCCGTGGATCCGGCATTGGTTCGCCGATCATGGCTGCGCACCGTAGTAGGCGAACAGCACAAGGAGCGCCGAGAAGCCGGCCGTCCAGCGCACCATCCGCCAACCGAAGCGCTTCGACGTGGCCTTGGCCGCATTGAAGAAGTCAGCGTTGCGCTCGAGCTGGTCGGCGTACTGACACGCTCCGTCGTGACCGGTGCGTGCGCCGCGGGAAACGCCGGTGGAGCGCTCCACCACATCGAACAGGTTCTTGCCGAGCGGGACCACGTTGAAGCGCGGCACCTTCACTGGCTGTTCGCGACCGATCTTCATGTACATCTCCGAAGTGGAAAGCGAAACACGTTCCCGCAGGGCCTGCAGAACGGCTTGGCTTTGTTGGATGGCTGGGTTCATGCCGACTCCTTGGTTGTGGTTGCGTTTATTCGTCAGCATCCTAACCGCCTGGTATGTCCCGGTGGGCTCAGGGGAGGGTGCTGACGGGTAAAGGCGAGGCGTAAAAAAGCCCAGTCGAAACCGGGCTTTCAGTGCGCTTCGTAGACCTCCCTACGTCACGCGGTCGACGCTTTGGCGTCTAGGGTTCGTTGTGGCTCACATGGCTGCCAATCCTCCGTGCAGGGTGGGTTGAATGCAGGTGGCCGGCGCGCGCTGGGTTTTCGTCCGCATCCCAAAGCCCACTCATCGAATGGGCAGAGGTGATGCTTATTCGGCCTGCAGCGCTTCGATCGCCTGGCGGTAGTCGGCAGCGTTGGAACGGTTAGTGGCGGCACTTTCGTGTTCGCCTTCGCGCTCCTGGATTGCTGCGTTGTTCTCGCAGTTGGATGCGTGGATTTCGAGTTGTGCGATTGCTGTGGCGTGCTTCATGGTGGATACCTCTGGTGGTTGGATCAGGCGAGCAACACCGGCTGCTCGGCCCGGCGCACCATCCGCACCTGGGCGGTACGGCGCTCCGGTACTCGGCGGTCACGACGCATTGCGTCATCACCAATCATTGCGTGCATGGCGATCAGGCTGGCCAGGACAAAGCACATCGGTGAGATGATCTGCCGGCGCATCGCCTCGGCCACCGCGGCGGTCTGGCGGGTCACGCCGAGCTTGAACATTGCGCAGGAGAGACGCTTGGCCACGGTGCACGCCGCTACGTCGAACTGGCGAGCAATCTCCTTGGCCGTCTTGCCCTGGGCGGTGCCCAGCAGGTACTGAAGTTCTTTCGGCGCAAGGCCGCGTCCGAGATGACCCTTCCATGCGCCGCTGACGATTGTTGCTTCCATCAATGTGACTCCCGGTTGGTTTCCCGTTAGGCCCTGCTGCCAAGGCCTATCGGTGAAACCCCCGGCCACGCTACTGGCGTCAGACCGGGGTTGGTGCGTCATCGGTGTTGGCCCGTTGCCCGCTGCTGATTGCAGGGCTGGCCGTTCGTCTTCGTAGGTTGGCGGTTAGCTTCCCCCCCCAGGGCGTCAATCAGCATCTGTTCGCCTTGGATCACAGGTCCCTACAACATGCACGCTGCAGCTCGTTTGCCCGGTTAGGTAGGCAGGGTGCATGAGGTCCGGCAATCCCAGCCGAGGCTATCGGGATCGCTAATTCAAATCTGGTGCTGTGTACCGGTTTCCCGCTACTGGCGTCGGTCCCCGGCTCGATCAAGTTGTTCGTCCAGCCGCGGGCCTTTCGGCTTGTTCTCCCGCTGGATAACTGTGCTTGGCGCTTTACGCTGCGCGCCCGGGTCAGTTGCCAACCCTCTGAACCGTTGAGGCCGGTTCATCGCTGCCTTCCATCTGGCCGGTTGTTATCCGGCGATGGAGTGAATTTAGCCTCAAGCTAAATATCAGTCAATAGCTCAGAGCTAAATAAATTTAGCCGCGTGCAAAAAAGCCCGCTCAAGGCGGGCTCCTTTATTTAGCTGTGAGTGCTATCGGGCGTACATTCCCCACCAGAACACATGTCCTAGAATGCTGATCTGCTCGTCCTGTAGCTTTTGATAGCTGTAATCCTCGTCCGGGTGTTCGTCTCGATTGAAGCTGCGCATTCGCAAACCCGTGGGTAGCCGATAGAGCTGTTTAACGCGCAGCTGCCCATTATGGTTGATGGCGTACAAGTCTCCGTCGACGACGTCACCAAGGCCTGTGCAAGCGGTGTTCACGCCGACAATAGCGCCATCTCGCAGAACTGGGATCATGCTATTCCCGCGGACCGTTACGCATCTCGCTTTATCGAACTGCACACCATTCTGACGCAGGCTGCGCTTATCAAAACGAAGGCTTGATTTCTCGCCCTCCTCGATAACAAAGCGCCCGGAACCGGCGGCGAGTTCGACTTCACGCAGATAGGGAACTGAGATTTCATCATTCTCTATAGGGGTTCCGTCGTCCCATAGTCGCATCTCGTTTAGCCCTGAGTGACCAGGCTCTTCAGCTCCCCCCGTACTGCCCTGTAGCGAATCGAACCAGCCGGAATCGAGTCCTTCCAAGCGCTCTATCCGGCGCGCGACGTCATCGCCCAGGTTCTTGGGTGTTTTATTGGAAAGTACCTGACTGAGGTGGGCAGGGTTCATTTCCCAGCGCGCTGCGCAGGAGGCTTTCTTCTGCTTACCGATGAGGGTCCGCAGATTTTGTTTTCTGATTTCGTAGATATCCATGCACGAAAGATTGCCACCATTTAGCGCATTGCTAAATATGCTCACAGCTAAATTATCCTTGCTGAAAATGTAGCCCTAAGCTAAATTCCTCTTCATATTAAACGGAGAGGCACCTATGAATGACCATCTGCGTGGATGGCTCGCCCAAAAGTCTGCTGAAGAGCGCGACCTGATCGCCAAAAAGGCGGGGACCACAGTTGGTCACCTCAGACAGCTGGCGGGCGGCCATCGTCAAGCTTCTGCCGAGCTCGCTGAGCGTCTACAGGACGCTTCTTCCGGTGAAATCACCATCGCTGGGCTCAGGCCCGATCTGGTGCCGCTAGCGCTGAAGGTATTGCTCGGCGCGGCCTAAATGTTGGGCCAATTATCTACTCAGCAACAAGGCAGCGTCAGTCCTCTGGATCGGCTGTTAATTCATACAGTGCATAGGAAGGGAATAGAGATGGGATCAAAGCGCGGCGGCACGCACAAAAAGGAATTGCTCCGATCCGACGAAGAAAGCCGCCAGGCCTTTTACAGGGCAACGCTCAATTTTGGTTTGGCTCCAGTCGAATCGCGTTCCACATCTGGACGTAGTTTTCGAGGCCGGAAATGACCTCTTCCGGTACGGGCGAGTACGCCAACGTGGATCGCGCTACCGCGACCTCTGTGTCGAACTCGTCCAGCAGCACCTGTAACTGTGTTTGCGGTAGCGAGCGAGCAATAGCAGCCAGCATTGCATGCACCCCGATCAGCTCCCCTTTCTGGGAGTTCATGGTCGCGATGATTTTATCAGTCAGCTCTGTCATGTCCGGTCTCCGTGACCTTTTCGTGTGGAAGCAAAAAGCTACCACGGATGCACCGGACACCCATAACGCCTGAATCGCAGGCATAAAAAAACCGCCTGGCAGGGCGGTCCTTTCAACAACTTGTAAAACACAGTGGGGCCATTATGAACACACTTGTCGCTCCAAGCAATACCGTCACTATGTCCAGCCGGGAGGTCGCTGACCTGACCGGGAAGCAGCATCACCATGTCGTGCGTGACATCAAGACCAACCTGGCAGAACTGAACATAGATGCATCCAAATTTGGATGCATCTATTTCGACTCATCCAATCGCAAGCAAACCGAGTATCTGCTCCCGCCGGATCTCGTTATGACGCTACTGACCGGTTACAGCGTCCCGCTTCGACACCGTGTCGTGACACGTCTACAGGAACTCGAAAACGTGTCGCGACACGTAGCTATTCCTCAAACCCTCCCAGACGCCCTGCGTCTAGCGGCTGACCTTGCCGAACAGAACGGCGAGCTTCAGCGCCTCGTTTCAGTACAGGCGCCAAAGGTGGCGGCTATCAAGCGTCTGGCCGCTGCCGGTGGAGCTATCTGCATCACTGACGCAGCCAAACAGCTTGGCGTTGCACCATCACGCCTCTTCTCCTGGCTCGAACAGCACCGCTGGATCTTTCGCCGCCATGGCTGCAAGCGGTGGGTTGCATACCAGCCACGCATAACGTCTGGACACATGACTCATAAGGTCACCGCTTTAAAGCCCGATCCAGAGACCGGCATCGAGCGCGCCGCCTTTGACCCAATGATTACCCCCAAGGGGCTGACACGCCTCGCTGAACTTCTGCAGGAGGCCGCGTAATGGCCGGCGACTGGATCAAATTCGAACTCACCACCTTGGACAAGCCCGAGGTTTGCCAGATCGCGGACTTGGCTGACATCGACCCGGATGCGGTCGTCGGAAAACTGATGCGCGTATGGGGCTGGTTCGACCAACAAACAGAAAACGGTAACGCTCCAAGCGTTAGCAAAAAGTTACTTGATCGTCTGGTTGGCGTTATCGGTTTCTGCGAGCACATGAAATCGGT
>Ga0308160_10005756_pt1 | contig 12835 bp, 13 predicted proteins | sample PhyFR1_FD_201036 | JGI IMG/M metagenome (GOLD analysis project Ga0308160, IMG submission 201036) | Phyllosphere microbial communities from UC Gill Tract Community Farm, Albany, California, United States - DLSLF.R1 | ecosystem: Host-associated > Plants > Phyllosphere > Unclassified | place: USA... | reverse complement strand
GAGGTGCCCGACCATTTCATCAAGCGCGAGATCCGCGGCCACTACCGCGGCCAGAAGCAGATCTGGTTTTTGTTGCGCATGATCGCGCGCGACAACGACGTCAATCTGCGCCTGACCGACCATCCGGAGTTCGACGCCTGGCGCTGGCACGATTACTGGGTGCCGCTGGACGTGGTCATCGAGTTCAAGCGCGATGTCTACCAGCGCGCATTGCAGGAATTGTCGCGTTTCCTCACCAATCCGTCCAACGGCGGACATGGCGAGCGGCGCCACAGCGCGCGCTACCTGCGCCAGCCGCGCAGCAGCAGTGCCGGTTCGGCCAAGCCGGCGCCCAAGGCGCCGCTGGCGGGGAGCGAGCCGCAGTTGGCGCAGTTGATATTGGCGCCGGAAAAGTAATACCGGCTCAGCCGACAGAAGCAGGCAGGCTACGCGAGTAGCCGGGCCTGCTTTTTTTTCGCGCCTGCGCGCCAGTACGGCGCGCGCTACAATGGCGGCCTACGCCAACGTTTCCCAGCATTTCCCAATGTTCACACCCTCCTCGCACGACGTGCGCCGCTTCTTCTGCGACGCCTTCCGCAAGCAGCGCGCCGGAGAGATCTTGACGCCGATGGACGCCATCGCCGCCGACTGGATTGTCCAGCACCCCGAATACCACGACGCCCTGATGGACGCCGACGAGGCCGTCGCGCGCGACTATTCCGTCGAAGGCGGCCAGCCGAACCCGTTCCTGCACCTGTCGATGCACCTGTCGATCGCCGAGCAGGTCTCGATCGACCAGCCGCGCGGCATCAAGGCCGCGCACGACCTGCTGGTGTCCCGCATCGGCGAGCACGACGCGCATCATGAAATCATGGAGTGCCTGGGCGAGATGATCTGGACCTCCCAGCGAAATGGCGTGCCGCCGGATACCGACGCGTATATCGAGTGCGTCAGGCGGCGCGCGACGCGTTAATAAAACGATACAAAAAAGCGGCCCAGGCCGCTTTTTTCGTATCAGATCGTACAGATCAACCCAGCTTGTCGTCCGCCACCCGGTAACGCGGATCTTCCAGCACGTTCACCTCGATCATGTTGCGCGCCTTCTCCAGCAGCTCGCGGCAGTCCGGGCTCAGGTGGCGCAGGTGCAGGCGCTTGCCCAGCGCCCGGTAGCGTTCGGCCAGCGCGTCGATCGCCTGGATCGCCGAGTGATCGGCCACGCGCGCGCGCCGGAACTCGACCACGACATCCTGCGGATCGTCCTTCGGCGCGAACAACGCATTGAAATGCGCGATCGAGGCGAAAAACAGCGTGCCTTCCAGTTCATAGACCTTCCAGCCCTGGGCGTCGACGCTGGTTTTCACGCCGATTTGCTTGGCGTGCTGCCAGGCGAAGACCAGGGCCGAGACGATCACGCCCGCCAGCACCGCGATCGCCAGGTCGAAGATCAAGGTGATCGCCGCCACCAGCACCACGACCAGGGTATCGGCGCGCGGTACCTTGCCGATGGTGCGGAAGGTGCCCCATTCGAAGGTCTTTTCGCAGACCACGAACATCACGCCGATCAGCGCCGCCAGCGGAATCTGCTCGATCCAGGTGGAGCCGAACAGGATAAACGACAGCAAGAATAGCGAGGCCGACATACCCGACAGGCGGCCGTAGGCGCCGTTGTTCACGTTGATCATCGACTGGCCGATCATGGCGCAGCCGCCCATGCCGCCAAAGCAGGCCGTGACGACGTTGGCCGCACCTTGCGCCATGCACTCGCGGTTCGGCTGGCCGCGCGTTTCCGTGATCTCGTCGACCAGGGTCAGCGTCAGCAGCGACTCGATCAGGCCCACGCCCGCCAGCACCAGGGAGTAAGGCAGCACGATGCGCAGGGTCTCGAGATTGAACGGCACGCTCGGGACCGCAAACGTCGGCAGGCCGCCGCCGATCGAACCCAGGGCGCCCACCGTTTTCGACTCGATGCCGAGCAGCGCAGCGCCCGCCGTCACCACCAGGATCCCGACCAGGGTCGCCGGCACGGCTTTCGTGATGCGCGGCGTGAGGTAGATGACGGCCATGGTCGCCGCCACCAGTCCCAGCATCGTGGCCAGCTGGGCGCCCTGCATCCACTGCCCGTCAATTTTGAAGTGTCCGAACTGGGCGATGAAGATCACCAATGCGAGGCCGTTCACGAAACCGAGCATCACCGGATACGGCACCATGCGGATGAATTTACCCAGCCGCGCGGCCGCGAACAGCATCTGCCACAGGCCCATCAGTACGATCGCGGCAAACAGGTACTGCACGCCGTGTTCGACCACCAGCGCCACCATGACCACGGCCAGCGCCCCGGCCGCGCCGGAGATCATGCCGGGCCGGCCGCCGAAGGCCGAGGTGATGAAGGAAACCAGCACGGCGGCATACAGGCCGGTGAGCGGCGAGACGTGAGCGACCAGCGCAAAGGCGATCGCTTCGGGCACCAGGGCCAGCGCGACGGTCAAGCCGCTGAGCAGGTTGGTCTTTAAATAGCTGGGCGAGACGGACTGCAAAATACAACTCCATTAAAAATAAAATCCCCCGGATCCAGCCCTTGAAAGGCCGGATCCGGGGGATCGAATACGGTGCTACCGGTGCGCCTGGCTTACTTGCTGACCACCAGCTGCGACGGCAGGCTATGCAGATACGCGCCGATGTCGATCATGTCCTGGTTCGACAGCGGTTTCGCAAAACCAGCCATGATCGGGTTGCTGCGGCCGTTGGCCTGGTCGCCGCCGCGCTTGTAGGCGTTCAGGGCGTGGGCGATGTAGTCGGCGTGCTGGCCGGCCAGCTTCGGATAGCTCGGGTCGATCGGCTTGTTGAAGTCGGCGCCGTGGCAGGAGGCGCAATTATACTTCTTGGTCAGCTCTTCGCCGCGCTTGACGTCGGCGGCGCTGGCGGAAAAGGAAACGGCGCCGAGGGCCAGCGCAATGATCAGTTTTTTCATGGCGTGGTCCTTATTTACGGCTCTGGGCGTTCTGCTGCGAATAGTAGGCGGCGACGTCGGCGATGTCCTGGTCGGACAGGCTGGCGGCGATGCCGCGCATCGACGGATGCTTGCGGTCGCCCTTCTTGTAGGCGTGCAGCGCGGATTCGATGTACTTGGCCGACTGGCCGCCGATCATCGGCACCTGGTAGACCTCGGGGAAGCTGGCCTTGTAGCCGGGGATGCCGTGGCAACCGATACACATTTCGATCTTGTTCGGGGCTGCCTTCGGGTTGCCGACGACGTCCGCGGCCATCGCGGCGCTGCCGCAGGCGGCCAGCACGAGTACTGCCAAAAGTTTTTTCATGGTGGGAATCGCAAAATTTTTAATCGAAAACCGCTACCGCACAAAACATTAGCTATCTACTACCAACTCAGGGATTCTAGCCCAACAAAAGGTTGCAGTCTACCAACCTCGTGCGGCCCTTCAGCCAGCCTGGAAGTTCTGTCATATACTCAGGATTTCCCTTATTACGATCGCCACGTATGCAAGCCCAACCCCGTTTCGAAGGCACCGAAAGCTATGTCGCGACAAGCGACCTGAAGCTGGCCGTGAATGCCGCCCTGACGCTGCAGCGTCCACTGCTGATCAAGGGCGAGCCCGGCACCGGTAAAACCATGCTGGCCGAGGAAGTGGCCGCCGCGCTGGACATGCCGCTCCTGCAGTGGCACGTGAAATCGACCACCAAGGCCCAGCAGGGCCTGTACGAATACGACGCCGTCTCGCGCCTGCGCGATTCGCAGTTGGGCGACGAGCGCGTGCGCGACATCCACAACTACATCGTCAAGGGCGTGCTGTGGCAGGCCTTCACGGCGCCGGAACCGGTCGTGCTGCTGATCGACGAGATCGACAAGGCCGACATCGAATTCCCGAACGACCTGCTGCGCGAACTGGACCGCATGGAGTTCTACGTCTACGAGACGCGCGAGATGGTGGTGGCGAAGCACCGCCCGCTCGTGATCATCACCTCGAACAACGAGAAGGAATTGCCGGACGCCTTTTTGCGCCGCTGCTTCTTCCACTACATCAAATTCCCGGACCGCGACACGATGATGGACATCGTGAAGGTGCACTACCCGCACCTGAAGCAGGACCTGCTGGCCGCCGCCCTGCAGAGCTTTTATGAACTGCGCGAGGTGGCCGGCCTCAAGAAAAAACCATCGACCTCGGAATTCCTCGATTGGCTGAAGCTCTTGCTGGCCGAGGACATCCCGGCCGAGGCGCTGCGCAGCCAGGATGCGAAGGCCATCGTGCCGCCGCTGCACGGCGCCCTGCTGAAGAACGAGCAGGACGTCGGCCTGTTCGAACGCCTGGTGGCGATGGCAAGGCACAATCGATGATCCACGTCGACCCGCTCACCCTGGAATTCAACGGCGTGCGCCTGGAACCGCTGGCGCCGTACCACGCGGACGGCCTGCGCGCCGCGGCGAGCGACGGCGAGTTGTGGAAGCTGCGCGTCACCTCGGTGCCGGAGCCGCACGAGGCCGAACGCTATATCCGCACCGCACTCGAGACCGACAATCGCCTGGCCTTCGCGGTGATCGACGCTTCAAGCGATACCGTCATCGGCAGCACCAGCTACCACGACATCGTGCCCGCCATCGGCCGCGTCGAGATCGGCTACACCTGGTATGCGAAAAGCCGCCAGCGCAGCCACGTGAACACCAGCTGCAAGCTGCTCCTGCTGTCGCACGCCTTCGACAAGCTGGGCTGCCTGGCGGTCGGCCTGCGCACCGATCATTTCAATTACGCCTCGCAGGCGGCGATCGAGCGCCTCGGCGCGAAAAAGGACGGCGTGATCCGCCACCACGCCATGCGCCGCGACGGCACCGTGCGCGATACCGTCATGTACAGCATCCTGCGCGGCGAGTGGCCCGAGATCAAGTCGCACCTGCACGATCGCTTGGCGCGCAACGCGCAGGAGTGAGGCCATGCTGATCGACTTCTTCTTCACCCTGCGCGACGCCAAGGTACCGGTCAGTATCAAGGAATTCCTGACGCTGCTGGAAGCCCTGGACAAGCAGCTGATCGCGCCTTCGCTCGACGAGTTCTATTACCTGGCGCGCCTGACGCTGGTGAAGGACGAAGCCCATTTCGACAAGTTCGACCGCGCCTTCGGCGCCTATTTCAAGGGCGTCGAGACGGTGTTCGACAGCAAAGCCGCTCAGTTAGACAACCTTCCCCTCGACTGGCTCATCAAGCGCCTGGAGCGCGAGCTGACTCCCGAGCAGAAGGCCGAGCTGCAAAAACTCGGCTACGACAAGCTCATGGCGCGCCTGCAGGAACTGCTGAAGGAGCAGAAAGAGCGCCATGAGGGCGGCAGCAAATGGATCGGCACCGGCGGCACGTCGCCGTTTGGCAATGGCGGCACCAATCCGGAAGGCATCCGCATCGGTGGCAAAGGCGGCAACCGCACGGCCGTGAAAGTCTGGGACCAGCGCTCCTACCGCGACTACGACTTTGATCGCGAACTGGGCACGCGCAACCTGAAAGTGGCGCTGCGCCGCCTGCGCCGCTTCGCGCGCCAGGGCGCGGCCGAGGAACTGGCGCTGGACGACACCATCCGCTCGACCGCCAACAACGCCGGCTGGCTCGACATCCGGATGCAGCCCGAGCGCAAGAACCGCATCAAGGTCCTGATGCTGCTGGACGTGGGCGGGACCATGGACGACCATATCGAGCGCACCGAGGAACTGTTCTCGGCGGCCCAGGCCGAGTTCAAGCACATGGAGTTTTTCTACTTCCACAACTGTGTGTATGACTACCTGTGGAAGCAGAACCGCCGCCGCCACGCCGAACGCTTCCCGACCTGGGACGTGCTGCGCAAGTACCCGCCCGACACGCGCCTGATCTTCGTCGGCGACGCCACCATGAGCCCTTACGAGATCCTGGCGCCGGGCGGCTCGGTCGAGTACAGCAACGAGGAAGCGGGCGCCGAATGGCTGGCGCGCTTCATCAACGCCTTCCCGAAGTTCGCCTGGCTCAATCCCGAGCCGGAAAACCTGTGGCCCTACCGGCAATCGATCGCGATCATCCGCCAGATCATGAGCAACCGCATGTTCCCGATCACGATGGATGGGCTGGAACGGGCGATGCGCTTATTGAGTAAATAAGGTTGCCGGCTGCGCCGTAGGGTGGACAGCTCCGCTGTCCACGCGTTCAACCATCATTTGCGTGCCGACAGCGCTGCCCTGACAACGAGCAGCCCGACGATGTCGATCCACAGGTGCACCAGCATCGCCGCGATCAGCCCCACGTACTGGCAGATGAAACCCAGCGCCACGCTGATCCCGAACACCCCGGCCGCCTGCGCCAGCGTGGCCTTGTCCAGCTGCCGGAAGCGGTACACCGGCACGTGCGTCGCCAGGAACAGGACCGAGGTGATCCACACGCCCAAGAGCGGCTGCAGCGCCGCCCGGAACAGCATCTCCTCCCCCACCGCCGCGGCCAGCGCCATCCACAGCGGATTCAGGCCGCGCAAGTCCAGGCGCGCATAGGTCTCGATGGTGCGCGCGGTCGATGCCGAGCGCGCCGTCATCCGGTACACCGCGTACGAGGCGATGGCCGCCACCAGCGCCAGGGCCTGGCCGATCAACAGTTGCCACATCGGCGCGGCCGGCCGCGAGAACACGGCAAGCGGCGCATCCTGCGTGAAATACACGATCGGCGCCGCGATCGCGCAGAACACGAGGCAGGTCAGCACCTGGGCGCTGAGACGGATGGGCGCACGCGCCGGAGCCGGGGCTGGCGGCGGTGGCGAAACAGGTCGAGGTCGGGTCATGCCGGTCATTCTAGCCGAGCCCGATGCGCTTCTTTCCGCTCTTCCTACAGCCAATCGTGCGCGCGAGGCCGTCTTGTAGAATCGGCTTCACCAAACATGCAATTTTTGCAAAATAACGAGGAGACCCATGCCCGACCTGCTGGCCATCCTGAACAATCTCGCCTGGCCATTCGCGATCACGCTGGCCTGGCTGGCCGGCGAGTTCGGCCAGCGCTGGACCGGCCTGCCGCGCATCAGTTTCTACGGACTGGTCGGATTCCTGCTCGCCGCGCCGCAGCTGCACGTGCTGCCGCCGCCGGGGGCCGGCACCGTGCTGCTGCTGGCCGACGTCGCCTTCGGCCTGATCCTGTTCGAACTCGGTTACCGCATCAATCTGCGCTGGCTGCGCACCAACCCGTGGATCGGCGCGGCCAGCCTGCTGGAAGCGGGACTGACCTTCGTCGCCGTCTACCTGATCGCCATCGCCTTCGGTACGCCGGCGCTCAGTGCGCTGATGCTGGCCTCGCTGTCGATGGCGACCTCGCCGGCGACCGTGGTCCGCGTCATCAATGAGCAGAAGAGTTCCGGCCAGGTCACCGAACGCGCCCTGCACCTGTGCGCGTTGAACTGCGTGCTGGCGGTGTTCGCCTTCAACGCCACCGTCGGCCTGTGGATCTTCCGCACCTCCGAGGACATCGGCGACGCCCTGTGGAACAGCCTCGTGGTGCTGGCCATCTCGGCCTTTTCCGGCACGGTGTTCGGCATCGTGGTGCCGGCCCTGCTGCGCATGCTGGGCAAGCTGACCCAGGACGCGACCGTGGCCTTCGCGCTGGCGTCGATCACCTATGCGCTCGGCCTGTCGCCGGTGGTGGCGGCGCTGGCCTTCGGCCTGATGGCGCGCCATCGCCGCGTCGCCTTCAGCCAGGCGCAGCGCAACTTCGGCGCGCTGGGCGAACTCCTGACCGTGGTGCTGTTCGTGTTCGCCGCCTCCACGCTGGACTGGCAGAAGGTGCTGGCGGGCGGCGCCATGGCGGTGGTGCTGGTGCTGGTGCGCCTGCTGACCAAGACCGCGGGCGTGACCGCGTTTGCCCACCTGTCGGGCATTTCCTGGCGCAAGGGCATGCTGACCGGGGTGGCGCTGGCGCCCTTGTCGGTGTTCGTCATCCTCCTGATCGAGCACGCGCGCCACACCGGCGTGCAGGTGGTCGAGGAATTGCGTTCGGTGGCGGCGGTGACCATGCTGCTCGAAGTCTTCGGCCCCATCATCCTGCAGCGCGCCCTGGTGTGGGCGCACGAAGCACCGGAGGTGCGCCATGCCCCTTGAAGCCTTCAACGCCTCCGACGCGCTGACCTTCGGCGTCGAACTCGAACTGCAGCTGGTCAGCCTGTCGGACCTCGACCTGACCCCGGCCAGCGTGGACGTGCTGGACCTGTTGCAGCGCAAGCCCTTCCCCGGCAACGTCGTGCCCGAGATCACCGAGAGCATGATCGAGATTAACTCGAGCGTGCACTCGGGCTACCGCGCGCTGCTGGCGGAACTGGTGGCCATCCGCGACACCCTGGTGGCGGCCGGCGACCAGCTGAACGTCGGCATCGCCGGCGGCGGCACCCACCCGTTCCAGCACTGGTCCGAGCAGCGCATCTCGTCCAAGCCGCGCTACCAGGAACTGTCGGCGCTGTACGGCTACCTGGCCAAGCAGTTCACGGTGTTCGGCCAGCACGTGCACATCGGTTGCCCGAACGGCGACGACGCGCTCTATCTGCTGCATGCGCTGGGCCGCTACATCCCGCACTTCATTGCGCTGTCCGCCTCCTCGCCCTTCGTCCAGGGCTTCGATTCCGGCTTCGACTCGGCGCGCCTGAATTCCGTGACCGCCTTCCCGCTGAGCGGACGTGCGCCCTTCGTCCTCAGCTGGGACGAGTTCGCGAACGTCTATTTCGCCAAGATGGAGCGCACCGGCATCATCAAGAGCATGAAGGACTTTTATTGGGACCTGCGCCCGAAACCGGAATACGGCACGATCGAGCTGCGCGTGTGCGACACGCCCCTGAGCGTGGAACGCGCGGCGGCGCTGGCCGCCTACCTGCAGGCGATCTGCCGCCACCTGCTCGAGCGCCGGGACGCGCCCCCGAGCGAGGACGACTACCTGGTCTACAACTACAACCGCTTCCAGGCGGCCCGTTTCGGGCTGGACGGCGTGATCACGCATCCGCAAACCTACGAACAGCTGCCGCTGCGCGAGGATATCCTGGCCACCATCGACCGCCTTCAACCGCATGCCCAGGCTTTGGGGAGCGTGGAAGCGCTGGTGCACCTGGCGGCGGCGGTGACCGACGGCAGCGATGCCGCCTTCCTGCGCGGCCAGTACCAGCGCCAGGGCAGCGCGGAAGGCATGGTGAACGCGGCGATCCAGCGCTTCCGCGGCGAGCGGCGGACGGTCTGACACTTAGCCGGCGACGGACAGCGCCTGCACCTTGCGCGATCCGAGGATGCGGGCCAGCAGCGGCTGCTTGCGCGGCGCGGGCAGGCGGCTGTCGACCAGGTCGGCCCATTTGGCGCGCAGCTGCTCGCAGGTCGCGCGCAGCACCGGTTCGGCATCCGGCAGGCGCGCCAGGGCGTCCAGGTGGCGTTCGATCACGGCGGCCAGCTTGACGCAGGGTCCGTCATTCTCGGAATTGTCGCGGGATGCCTTGTTCGACGGCCCGCAAGCCGCGGTCTTCAGTGTGTATTGCGACATCAGGTGCAGCAAGGCCGCGACCAGCAGGGCGTGGCGGGTGCTCGGTGTGCCGGATGCGGGAACATCGTCCAGGAAATCATCGTCCATACAGCCTCCTCGGTAAGTGGAATCGCTCTGCCTGATTTGAGAATGATTCTCATTTAGATTATGCTGGGTGGTGCCGAGGATGGCAAGCGGAATTCGCAATCGCGTGCGCTTGCAGCGGGTGGTGCCCGCTACGGCCCTGGCTGGCGCCATGCGCCGTGCATCGGCAGGCGGTATGATGGTGCCCCCGTTCGCCAGAGGCGACAGACCATCAGGAGGCAGGCATGAATAGCGCATCGTTGGAAGGCAAGGTCGCCATCGTCACCGGCGGCGGCCGCGGACTCGGGCATGCGATGACCCTGGGCCTGGCCCGCGCCGGCGCCAGCGTCGTCATCTCGGCCGCGCGCGAGGCGGACGAGGTGCGCGCGGTGGCCGACGCCATCAACGCCGAGCTCGGCGCACGGCGCGTGCTGGCGCTGCGGGCGGACGTGACCCGGGAAGCCGATTGCCGGCGCCTGGTTGACGACACCATCGCCGCCTTCGGTGGCCTGCACATCCTGGTCAACAATGCCGGCCGCGGCATGAAGTATGTGAGCCCGACCTTCCTGACCGAACCGACCCGGTTCTGGGAAGTCGACAGCGACACATGGCGGACCATCGTCGATACCAATGTCAACGGTCCATTCCTGATGGCCAAGGCGGCCGTGCCGCACATGCTGCGCCAGGGCTGGGGCCGCGTCATCAATATCACGATGAACCACGAGACCATGCGCCGCGCCGGCTTTTCGCCCTATGGCCCGTCCAAAGCCGCGCTCGAGTCAGAAACCGTGATCTGGGCCCAGGACCTGGCCGGCACCGGCGTCACCGTCAACGGCCTGCTGCCCGGCGGCGCCACCGACACCGGCATGATTCCGGATGGCGTACCCGAGGCCGTGCGCCGCCAGTTGCTGCGCCCGGAAGTGATGATCGAACCGCTGCTGTGGCTGGCCTCCGACGATGCCGCGGCCACCACCGGCAGCCGCCTGAATGCGGCACGCTGGGACACGGCCCTGCCAACGCAACAGGCTGCCGCCGCCGCGCTCGAGAACGCCGGCTGGGCCAACGGGGCTGCGCACTGACCGGCAGTCACATCCCGGGCATCGCTCAGAGCCGGGTCTCGCGCGCCGCCCGCAGGAACTCGTCCAGCACCGGCGTGCAGTCGAGCAACTCTCCGCCGCCGGCCCGGTGGAATTCCGGATGCCACTGCAAGCCCATCACGAAGGGCGCGCGCTGGTAGCGGATCGCCTCGACCACGCCGTCCGGGTGCGACATGGCCTCCACGTGGATGTCGCGGCCCAGGTCCTTAACGGCCTGGTGGTGGATCGAATTCACCACCGCCCGCTCCCGTTTGGGGAACATTTTCTTGAGCGACGAGCCGTTGGGAAACACGATGTCGTGGCGGTGGGCGTCGTAGATGTCGTGCACATGGGGCTGGGAACCCGGCAGGTTGGTCGCCACGTCCTGGTACAGGGTGCCGCCGAAGGCCACGTTGATCAGCTGGCAACCGCGGCAGATGCCCAGCACCGGCTTGCCGGCCTCGACGAATTCGTGCAGCAGCTCGAGTTCGTAGACGTCGCGCGCGCGGTCGCCGCTCCATTCGGGGCGGGTCGGGGATTCGGAATAGGTCATCGGCGAGACGTCGGCCCCGCCCTGTAGTACCAGGCCGTCCAGGTGGCGCGCATAGTGGCGCAGCGTGATGTTGCTGGGATGCAGCAGGCCATTGGTGTTCACGGTCGGCACCATGAACACCAGCACGTCGCGCGACATCACCCACTGCGCGATCGATTCTTCGAGGTATTGCAGGTTCTTGCTGCGCAGGCCGGTGGCGCCGGGTTCCGGATGGTAGATGCGGGCCGAGACGCCGATGCGCAGCGTGCGCCGCATGAAGTCGCGGTTGAAGCGGTCGGCCAGCGCGCGCCAGCGCGAACGCAATACGCGTCCGGCCAGGTTCAGCGGCGTGTCGCCCGTACGGAGGTAGCGCGATGAACCTCCCGTGGCGCGCCGATCCGGCACGCGCGACGGTCCGGGTGGCGGACCGTCTTCTGGCGGGCCGGCAGTGTCGCGCTTGTCATTGTCCTCTGCCATGATTCCAATATAGTCCCGTCACGGCCGCGCACGATTCGGAATCGTAAAAAATGTCGTATTGACATCTGCAAAGCACGGCCGTTGTTACTTTGACCTTGCAATGTTGCCTTTAACAGGCAAGAATACTGTATCTACATACAGTAGTTTGCTTGTCCCTCTTTCCAAATCGCGCGTTCAGACCCAAACTGCTGCACTTTGCGTTTGATTCAAGTCTTTATTTCCGCTCGACAAGGATAGAATGCGCAAGCATCCGACACAACACGACCCCAGCATGGCCACCAAGAAAAACGCACCCGATTACAGCGAATCATCCATCCGCGTCCTGAAAGGACTGGAGCCCGTCAAGCAGCGTCCGGGCATGTACACGCGCACCGAGAATCCGCTGCACATCATCCAGGAAGTCATCGACAACGCCTCGGACGAGGCGCTGGGTGGCCACTGCAAGAACATCGCCGTGACGATGAACGCCGACGGTTCGATCACCGTCGAGGACGACGGCCGCGGCATCCCGGTCGGCCTGCACCCGGAAGAAGGCGTGTCCACGGTCGAGATCGTCTTCACGCGCCTGCACGCCGGCGGCAAGTTCGACAAGGGTTCGGGCGGCGCCTACGCGTTCTCGGGCGGCCTGCACGGCGTCGGCGTGTCGGTGACCAACGCGCTCTCCAAGCGCCTGGAAATCACCGTCTGGCGCAAGGACGAGCAGGGCAACGGCGTGCACCACCTGGCCTTCGAACACGGTGACGTGGTCGAGCCCCTGAGCTCGGCGCCGCCCGAGCGCGGCGGCAAGAAGAACGGTACCCGCGTCACCGCCTGGCCGGACGGCAAGTATTTCGATTCCCCGAACATCCCGATGGCCGAGCTGCAGCGCCTGCTGCGCTCGAAGGCCGTGCTGCTGCCGGGCGTGACCGTCACCCTCACCAACGGCAAGACCGGCGACGTCCAGACCTGGCGCTACGACGAAGGCCTGCGCGGCTACCTGCTTGAGGCGCTGGCCCAGACCGTGGGCCAGGGCCAGACCGTGATCCCGCTGTTCGAAGGCGCGCAATATGCCGCCGCGGGCGACGAAGGCTTTGCCGAAGGCGAAGGCGCGGCCTGGGTCGTGGCCTGGACCGAGGAAGGCGCCGTGGTGCGCGAATCCTACGTCAACCTGATCCCGACCGTCAGCGGCGGCACCCACGAATCCGGCCTGCGCGACGGCCTGT
>Ga0308160_10005754_pt1 | contig 12839 bp, 11 predicted proteins | sample PhyFR1_FD_201036 | JGI IMG/M metagenome (GOLD analysis project Ga0308160, IMG submission 201036) | Phyllosphere microbial communities from UC Gill Tract Community Farm, Albany, California, United States - DLSLF.R1 | ecosystem: Host-associated > Plants > Phyllosphere > Unclassified | place: USA... | reverse complement strand
CGTCGGTGAGGCCGTCGAGGGCGCGCTGGACGCGGCGTTCGTGGACGGTGACGTGCTGGGCGAAGGCTCCGTGGGTGGGGGCGTCGGGCGAGATGCCGTTGGCCTCGGCGAAGGCGGTGTCGCAGTGGTCGGGGTGTCCCGCGCGGCACATCGCACACGAGCCGCAGGGCGGACCGACGCTGGCGACGACGCGGTCCCCCACGGCGACGGTCGTGACCCGGTCGCCGGCCTCGACGACGGTGCCGGTCCACTCGTGACCGAACACCGCGGCGGGGATGAGGCCGCCCGACGCCCACCCGTGCGTGTCCGTGGCGCAGACGCCCGTGTAGCGGATGCGGACGACGACCTGCGACCCGCCCGGAGCCTCGAGGTCGGCCTCGGCGAAGGCGACCGAGCGCTCGGCGTCGACGGTGGCGAAACGGGTGCGGGCGGGGAGGTCGGTCATGCCCACCAGGGTAGGCGTGGGCGACAGGTGTTGCCCAGCCTAGGGAGCGAGCGCGGCCTGCGTTCTCGTGGCCCTTACTCGCTACTCCCGGACATGTCGTCCACCTCGGGCCGTGAGCCTTTCGCCGGACGTTCGGGCCGTGTCGCCTGCACGATCTGCCCGATCATGAGGCCGACGAAGAGGAGCCCCCAAAAGACCGACCCCTCGGAGTCGACAGCGTGAACTCCGGCAAAGAGAGCGATGACGGAGCAGTTCAGGACGACCGCCCACTGCAATTCGTAGCGTGACACGGCCTGCCCCACCCGACCCGGCGGAATTCGTTCTCGAACATCGGCATCTCTCCTCTGATCAGAGCCCGCCCAGCACGAGCTACGCCCACCGTAGATCAAGCCGACATGTTACGCATCTCATGGCGTACGAGCCCTACCCGTCGTGGCCACCGCGGGTGACCCGGTCATGCCGCTCGACCCCGCGGCCACCCGTCTCGAGGCTCCCGAGGGTGCGACGGTGGACGCCAACGGCACGGTCGTGGTGGTGCCTGGCGAGGGGCACTACGAGCTCGATCGCACCGCCGGCGCCGTGCTCTTCCCGCCCGAGCCCGCCTTCACGGGAACGGCGACGCCAGTGCCCTCCGTGGTGACCGACGCGGCCGGAGCGACCACGGCCTCCACCCTGACGCCCTCGGTGACCGAGGTCGCGAGGCCCAACACCTCGACCGGTGAGCAGGGCATCCCCCAGCGTCTCGCCGTGACCCAAAATGACGGAGGCGCGGTGCCGGTCTCCCCCGCAACCCTCCGTCTCGTAGGCGCGAGCGGCCAGGACGCCACCACCGTGGTGGTGCCCGGTGAGGGCACCTGGACGGTCGACGGCGAGGAGCTGGTCTTCACGCCCGAGCCCGTCTTCATCGGCACGGCGACGCCGGTGGCGTACCGGGTCGACACCGCCCGGGTGACACGGTCGAGTCGACGGCGACCCCGACGGTGACCGCCGCACCCGTGGTGCCGCCGACGCCGATCGTGACGGTGCCGGACGTCGTCGTGACGACCCCGTCGGGCACCCCGGCAGCCTTCAACCTGCCCGCGGCTGTGTCCGACCTCGTGCCCGAGTCGATCGTGTTGATCCAGCCGAACGAGACGCCCACCACCGAAGCCACGACCGACGACGGCACCCGGCAGGTCAAGCCCGACACCGGCGAAGTCGTCTTCACGCCCCCCTCGCCGGCGACCCGGCCCCCCTCACCTTCACCGCCGAGCTCATCGACGGCACCGCCGTGACGGGCCGCCTCGTGGCCGACTACGTCGCGGTGGGGGCCGGTCCGGCACCCGCGCAGGCATCTGCATCCGACGCAGACGCGATCGCCCCCAGCGGCGCCCTCGCGCGGACCGGGCCTGACGCGGGCGCAACGTCAGCTGCCGCCTTCTTCGGTGCCACCGCCTTTCTCGCCGGCTTAGGCCTAACCCTCGCGGGTCGACACCGTCTGCGATGCTAAGAAGCGCCGACCTGGACCGAGCACACCGTCAAACGCGTTCCAGATAGCGCATCCATGGGCGGGCAAAAGAGTCACCAAGCCCTTCCGCGACCACAGGAAGCTCGAACCCAGGCTGCAAGCACGGTTGCCTTCGTCGGTCGGATGGCTCGGTCGCCTTCCCTGCAAGCCGCTAGGCATAGAAGGGGCCTCTGGCTGTCGCCAGGGTCCGCCGGGTCATTGCGAGGTTACGGCCGGACGAAGACCTCGTCATGGAAGATGCCGAGCTGGACCCGGATGAGGACAGTTTCACAGTCGCATAAGACGAACGCGTGCGAACCCGTAGTCGTCGCCGCGGCGAAGAGCTCTCGGCCGCGGATGCTGTCGAAAACCAAGACGATGAAGAGATCATTTGTGACACGGGGACCTACACCGGCCCCTATTCCGGCTACGCCGGCGAAGTGATCGTCGACGTCGTCACCAGTGCGGGCGAAGTCACCAACACTTACGACGGTCAGAGGTTTGAAAATAAGCGAACCCACTTGCACTGCTCCCGAGCCAACAAATAGCGGGCATCACATTCATCCCGTGACTTCCACTCTGGAGCCAATGCAAAGCCCACGACACGGCTGGTCGTGGGCTTTACGCCTTACTTGAAGCTGCAACGTGGCGGAGTGACGGTACCTTCAACGACCAGATCCACACTTCGGGGACGAGTAGTCGGGCGGCCGGCTGAATTCCACTCTCCGCGTAAGCGAGCGCGTGTAGATCCGAATGGCCAGGCGCGCATCCCTGTGAACCTGTGCTCAGTCCAGATCCTGTCCTCCGGCGTCTCTAAGCTCATCAAGAACACTCGACTCGGCCTTCTTCGACTAGTCCGGGTGATAAGGCTAATCCTCGGGTGGAGTTGCGCCCGCAGCCTCATCCACAAGTGTCGGAAGTATCTCTAGAACCTTCGCGTCCATTCTGGACTGCACGCCCGCGTCCAATAAGCTCTTTCGTACTCGTTTTCTCACCTCCGTGAAAGAGAGGCCGCTCGGCAGTGCCACATTGGTCGCAATTTGCTCAGCCTCCGCGGCTAGCTCTGCTAACTCGACGTGGAGTTGGTTCGCTTCGTCATACTGTGCGATAGGAATGCGCCAAGGAAGCGAGTGGAAGTCGCGAGGGCCAAACAGCCCCACACCTTGCAATTTTCCTACGACAGCCCCGAACGGGCCTGAGTTGAGGATTGCCTCGAGGTATCGACCTTCGTTCCTTGTCGCAACTGGAAGCCAGTAGAGCCGGTTATTCACGAGCGCTTCGGTGTCGTCCAAGACGGCCGCAGCCAGCCGGTTTCCCGAGGTGGTGTAAACGAGCCGAAAGGGACTCACAGGCAGCTGGCGGGCGAAATCTTTCTGAAAATTTAAACGGTTAATGAGATCTAATTTACTTTTTCCCTTATTTGCGTCAAACAGGGACTCGAGTTCGGCCCAACGCTGCGCCAGCAATGGAAACCGCTCCATGGCTTTGACGTCGAGGAGCACGCCCTCATTCACGGGGAAAACAGCGAGTGATGGCTCCATGGGCCGGAATGGCGCCAGAGTTTGGCCAGAGTGAACAGTGCGTAGAAAGCGCTCCTCTACTGGACCTGTCACCGACGGAAGGCCCTTCCAAGGCATCTTCTCTTGGGTAGAGCGAGAACTGGATACGTCTGTCGTACCGTGAGTTCTGCCGAGGGGCGACGGTGGGAGCTCGCGGACGAAGAACATGAAGTGTGGAACAACTGTGGGCCCTTGAGCGGCTCGTCTCCCGTAGGGGGAGACCGAGGCCGTGTCTCCGGAAAGAGCTGTTATTGATCCAATGGCCTCGACAATGTCGTGTGGATTGCCGCTCAAAGCTAGCGTCTCGCTTGGAAGGCTGACCGCAGCACCAGACTTCGTTCCGAAGAGCACAGCAGCAGGCACGGGGAAGATGGCTGGACGAACGTCTTTAAGATCCCACGGAGTCTCGAACGCCGCGAACACGCTCTGCCGCGAACCATGGCCATCGCTCAAGTCCTGCGCCCACCGCCCCTTTCGAAAGCCCTCAAATTGCATCCTTGAGAGAACACCGAGGGGCGTCACGAAGGCAAACGCACCGTTAGCACGAAGGAATTGCTCGATCGTTCGAGCGATGAAAAGAGCCACAAGGTCCTGGGTGGGTGTAAGCCGACCTCCGTGCCAAACATTACGCCCGGCGGCCAGTGCTTTGAACTGCGCCTGCATCGACTGAGTCATAAATCTGTAGGCGACCCAGGGCGGGTTTCCGACCAGTACGTCTACCCGACGATCGGGAGATGAAAACCATAAGGGCCTGATTTGATTTCGGACGAAGTATGCCCAAATGTGGTCTCGGTCACTCGCATTCAGTTCGCAAAGCGTCGCGAAGGTCCGCTTGTAAGTGTTGCGGTCCGCGGGGACGGTGACACCGTGACTACTAAGAAGGCTTTCGATCGACGGTATTGAAGAATCGCTGTCTGTGTAAGTCTGCGCCCGCTCGGCGAGGTCATTCACTAGGCGGTCGAAGTGACCCGGATTGTCGATGGACGACATGGGGAAAGTGAGCACTTCTGAGAAATTGAAAAGCGCTTCGTGTGTTGTCGACACGGCACTTGCGAGGTCCGGGGAATCGACTTCGATGTTGATGTCGCTGTTGGCAAAGGAGCCGGCAGAACGGGTCCATTGCATGGAGTCACCCAAGTAGACAGGGACAGTCAGGGTGTTTCTGTCTGCGAGGCGATCGCGACCAATAGCTAGCAAGTACGTAACCCGGGCTAGTACTGCTGAAACCGGATGGATGTCCATCCCGAAGACTCGATCTTCAAGAAGGCTAAGGGCATCCCGGTTCGACATCCCCGCCTCATCTGATGCGGTAAGGAAGGAGCGTATTGCATGAAATAGGAACGTGCCAGAGCCGCAGGCTGGGTCCATAACTCGTTGTTCGAGAGGGTTCTGCACCGCTTTAGCCACCATGCGCTCGGCCAGCCAGTCCGGAGTGTAGTACTCCCCCAGGTTCTTGCGGACCGTCGCGTCAATGACAGATTCGTAAAGAACTTTCAAAACGTCGTGGGCGACATCATCCCAATCGAATTGAGCCAGCTCACGTACCAACGACTCGACAAATTCTTCGCCGGAATTGTTCTTGCCGGGCCAATCGAAGAAGTCCTCCTCGACGACGTTGTAGATGCCGGCTTGTCTGAAAGTTCCTCCGGAAAGAAGATCAACAACAGAAATTGCGGCTGGGTCCAGCCCCACGACTAGGTGCGCAATGATCTCCGCCTCAAGGACTAGCAGTGTGTGGTCGACGAACAGTTCTGGGTCGTCTTCGAAGTTGGTCCCCAGAGCCGTCCTAAGAAGCCGGGCCCAAAGGTGTCGTTTTAGCTTTACGTCAGGCTGATTCTCCAGGCTGCCGTAAATCTCGCCCAGTCTCGAGCGATCAAGCTTGAATCTTGGGGAATCTGTTCCCAAACGTTCCGCGATGAGCGCGGGTGTCGGCTTCAGTCTCTCGCCCGTAAGAAGGATGGTCTCTAGCCACAGCCGCAACCGTTCAACGGCTTGAGAGTCCGTTCCGAGACGAACCTCGAACGTGTCGAGCTGACGAACCCCTTGATTCCCCGTCGCATAGAGGTGCCATATAAGACCGTCGGTGAGCACTCCCGCGTATTCGAAACCGTCTCGGTCGGAAAGACTCCGCATGTAACCTTCGAGCTGCACCTCGGCAAGGGCGATCGAGTGGGCGGTTTGAAGGTCCCGCTTTACCTCTATGAGAAGTCGACCAAATGCGATATCGATTCGATGGCCGGTTCCGTCGGCAGTCTGAACCTCCGTCCGCGCAGCCACCTGAGTTTCCGTTAGGCCCAGCGGTGCAGTTGTAAGAAACGCCGCAATTGCGAACTGAATGTCGGCCTCTGTCCGCCACGCCGATCGAACGGCAAAGGTGTCGGCTAGAACCTTGAGTGAATCCCCCATTGGCATGACCACAGGCTAGGGCAAAGGTTTCTACTTGTAGGGCAGCCCACGTCATCCTTAGGCCGATCGACCAACCTCTGATGTCGGCGGCTGGTCGGTAGTATCGCTTTCATGACGGGGACGCGTAACCGGGGAGCCAGCTGGAGCAAATGGGACTTACACGTCCACAGCCCCAGCTCGATAGTTCAGAACTACGGCGGTGACAACGACGCGACGTGGGAAAGATACCTAAACGAACTCGAGGCCCTACCGGACGACATTCGAGTCATTGGCCTCAATGACTACTGGTTCCTGGACGGCTACAAGCGGGTGCGTGCGGCACAAGCATCAGGTCGGCTACAGAATCTTGATGCAATTTTCCCAATTCTGGAGCTTCGGCTCGACCAATTTGGTGGGACGGAGGGAAAACTCAAGCGAGTCAATCTTCATGTGATTTTCGACCCTGAACTAGACACAGAAGTCATTCAGCAGCAGTTTCTGAATCGCCTCCACGCGAGCTTCTCGCTCGACAAGGTGACGGCAGGGGCAAACTGGAGTGGTGTCGTTACCCGGGATTCGATGGGCGAGCTGGGTCGGCAGATCAAAGCATCCGTGCCGCCGGAGGAACTTCACCGATTCCACGGCGACCTAGAAGAGGGATTTAACAACCTCAATATGCCCTTGGCGCCGATTCTCGAAGCTTTGGACTCCACATTTCTGAAGGGTAGAGCCCTGATAGGTCTCGGCAAAACGGAGTGGGCGGCCATCAAATGGAACGACTTGGCTATCGCTTCCAAGCGAAACATTGTTTCGACGGCGGATTTCTTATTCACTGCATTCGAGGACCCCAGCGACTGGGAAACGCAAGTCGCCAAGCTCAAGAATGAAGGCGTGAACCACCGCCTCCTCGACTGCAGTGACGCACACACATGGGCCGCCGCAGAAGTCAAAGACCGACTCGGGGCATGCTCAACGTGGATGAATACCACTCCAAGCTTCGCCGGCCTGATCCATGCCCTCGATGAGTTTGACGAGCGGGTCTTTGTAGGTCTTGAGCCGCCAGCCTTGGGCCGACTGAGGACTGCCCCTGAGCAGTACATCGAATCAGTCTCAATCTCGTCAAGTGATACGACGAAGTACCCGGCCTTCGACTACGACCTTCCCCTAAACAGCGGATTCGTCGCAATTGTGGGAAATAAAGGTCAAGGCAAATCGGCGCTCCTTGACTGCATCGCTGTAGCTGGCAACTCCTCCCGCTCTTCGGAATTCGCCTTCCTCAATCCACTTCGATTCCTCAGCACAAGCAACAAGGCTGCCAGACAATATGTATCGACTGTGCGCTGGCAGACAGGGAACGATCGTTCAGTTGCGTTGACCGCCAAGCATGAGACCTCAGCGCCTGTGCTCGTGGAATACCTCCCCCAGAAGTATGTCGAGCGTGTCTGCACTACTGACCCGCTTTCGGTTGAGAGCCACGAGTTCGAGGACGAGCTCCGCGAGGTTCTCTTCACCCACATACCAGAGCCCGATAAAGCAGGTGAGACGTCCTTCGATGGCCTCGTTGCTAGGAAAACGGACGCCGCGCGGCAGGAAGTGGCGAAGATTCGTGCAGAGTTAGGCCAGCTTGCCGAGAAATACGAAGAATTGTCCGACTTCATTTCCAAAAACATCCCCTTGGAGATTGAACAGCGCATCGCTCTAAAGCTCTTGGACGTTCGTACGGCAATAAACGCCCTGGCCTCCGACAAGAGAGCCCTCCTCGAACTAGACGAAGCAGGTGTTGAGAATAAGGACCTTGAGGCCCTACGGAGCGAATCACAGAGCATCGCTCTTCAAGACCGGGCGGTACAGGATGAGCTAAGTAGCCTTCAACAGGCTGCGGGGGCGTGGACAAGGCGTGCCGGCGATGCTGACAAGCTAGTTCGGCAGGCACAAGATTTGCTCGCGGAAGCCACCGCCATAAACCAAGCCGCAGATGCTGTATTCGCTCCAGCCGAGCGACAAAATCCTGCTGCTTTCGTAGCCGTCTCGATAGACCTAGAAAGGCACGACAAATGGCGAGCCTCTGAAGTCGCGGTCGGCGTAGCTCGACAGGAACGCATTCAAACACTCCGCATGCAAAGTGAAGACCTAATGTCTAGAACTTCGACTATTGCGAATCTGCTTGCCACCGTCGACAGCACCCGCGAGCTGGCCCGGCAACGGGTCATTCAAGGCGAAGAACGCCTAAAGGCATTAGAAGGAAATGTGGAGGAGCAAGGGTCTCTGCGTCAACTCGAAACCCTTCTTGAGAGCGCCAAGGTGGCTCCTCAGCGATTAATCGATTGCAGGACGGCCATGGTGGCTGTTTCAGAGAAGATTCATGAAGGCCTACTCGGGGAGTTGGATGCTGTCGTTGATCTCTACGCTCCTGCGTCTGCATTCATTTCCGACTCGTTAGTCGTAAAAAAAGCCGGCCTCGAATTCAAGGCCGAACTTGAGTTTACGTCCGGATTACAGCGAATAAGTGGGCAGCTTGACGGCCGACGCACGTCTGATCTAAGTCCATGGATCAGTGAACTACCTCAACGCGTCCCTGCCATGGACTGGTCAGAGATTGGTAAAGAATTGGCGACGGCCCTCAAGCGACTCGAGACCGAGCGCGGGGCAGAAGCAGGCCCGGTCCGTCACGCTGCAATCGGCCTACGCAGCGGAGTGTCGCTCAGAAATTTCCTGGTGGAACTCTTCGACTTGAAGTGGCTTGAGGTCCGTTTCGGTCTTATTGGCGACGGTCTACCGCTAGCACAGTTGTCTCCAGGTCAACGGGGTTTGGTCCTGGCTCTTTTCTATCTGATTGTTGATCGCCGCACGACACCCCTACTGCTTGATCAGCCTGAAGAAAACCTCGACAACGCCACAATTGCATCCCTATTGGTTCCCGCCATACGTGAAGCTTCTGCGCGTCGTCAGACAATCATCGTCACTCACAATGCCAACCTGGCCGTGGTGGGAGACGCAGATCAAATAGTCCACGCGACGGTCGCAGGCGGTAAGTTCTCCGTCTCGAGCGGCTGCATATCGGAACTCGACGTGGCCCGGTCCGCCATCGACGTCCTTGAAGGGACAAAGCCAGCATTTGACAACCGGCGACAAAAGTACGAGGCGTTCCCCGATCTGGAAATGTCTCGATAGCCGCCGGAGGGTCGAAACACAGGTCCGCCCGCGGTACATGAATTTATCGGCGTTTGGTTTTCCTCAAGTTGGGACTCCAGCTTGTCCCGATTCAATGGAAACCGTAGACCTGCCTACCTCGGCAGTCACATGCAACTGCTTGGTCGTTAGCAGCCTCGCTCTAGGCTGCAGATTGCTACGTGACTTCCCTAAAAGGTGGCTGGGTTCGGACGCGGTTAGCGCAGGTTTCCTGGGCCGAGGTGGAGTGCCTCTGGGCCGGTTGCGGTAGGTGGTCGGAAGCGCGACACGGCGGTATTGCGGAACCAAGCATGCGGCGGTCGAGAGGTTGACGGGATGGAAGTCACAAACACGCGCCGCGCTCAAGTTCACGTTACGTAATGAGGCATCTTGCAAGGATACGAAAGTATCTCCGTGGAATCCTCCTGCACATACCAGATTTCTCCCGATCTACCAGCCCGACTTGAAGCCGGTAGCTCGGCTCTGTATGAGAGCGGCGAGTACGCGTCGCGGCTCCGCCGGCCTACGCCTGGAATCGACAAACGTGGTTCTGTCTCGCGATGTCACCTCGAAGCGTTCCATCGTGTCAGCTTCTCTCACGAGTTTTTAAGCACGAAGGCTATTTGGGGCTTCTCCGCTAAACCCCCACAGCACGATCAACTAGGACCCGCGACCTAAGCTCGATCCATTCCTAATCTTGAGGGGCCTGGAAGCGGGACGCCTTCTCGCATTTCACTCGAGGGTGGTAGGACGCTACTACAGCCTGGGCCAGCAGGAGCGGCTCTCGCGCACGATTGACGGGGGGGATCCTCGTCGTCACCACATCTCACTGATCGCTAGCTGGGCATATCGACGAAGCGGGAGAACATGCCGTGGAAGGCGACCGTGATGGTGTCCGTCGGGCCGTTGCGGTGCTTGGCGACGATGAAGTCGGCCTCGCCCTGACGGGGGTTGTCTTTCTCGTAGGCGGACTCGCGGTGCAACAGGATGACCATGTCGGCATCCTGCTCGAGCGAACCGGACTCTCGCAGGTCGCTGATCGCGGGCTTCTCGTCGGCACGCTGCTCGGGACCACGGTTCAGCTGCGACAGCGCGATCACCGGCACCTGCCCCTGCACCACCACCCACGCCGCCGTCACCACCGCTCTCAGCCCGCGCGCGAACCCCGGCACCTCTCGACGACGACCCACACCGCGCCTCCTGCACTCCTGACCATCAGCCGGCCGGGCCGATCCGCCGACCCACCTCGCGCCTCCTCCCGGACCCCATCCGATCCACGTAACAACTGACGCCCGGGCGGTGTCAAGGGTCAAAAATTCGTCTCGCGGCACGGGCAGCGCGGTGCGCACACTGGGGTCGAACGGGCGGCCGGGTGGGCAGATCCAGGGACCGGTCGCCCGCTCTCCCGTCCAGAGAACTGCGCACTCGCGCGAACCGAGGAGGTCGAGATGAACATCACCGATCCGCAGCGGGACACCCCCGCTTCCCCGACGAGGAGGGCCGCCTGATGGCCGGCCGCCTGGCCGGCGCCGGGGCCGGCGTCGGCGTCGCCGCCGTGGCGACCGCCGCCGCCGCCGTCGTCGGACGACGCCACCGCCTCCGCCCCGACGAGGGCGCCGGCTCCCCCCAGGAGTCCCGCTCCCGGTGGCAGGCCGTCACGATCCTCGCCCAGCCGCAGGACGTGCTCGGTGCCGACGACACCCCACCCTTCTTCGACGGCCTCCGGGACACCGTCGAGGTGGAGGCGCGGCCCGCCCCCGCCGACAAGGGCACCGAACTGCGCGCCCGCCTCCGCGAACCCGCCTCGTCCGAGGACGACGCCGCCGAGGCGGCCAAGGAGATCCGCGTGGCGCTCCGACGGGCGAAGCAGGTCATCGAGGCCGGCGAGGTCCTGCGGGTCGACCCCACTCCCCACGGCGAGCGCAAGGCCACCCCCACCGGCGCCGTCGTCGACGAGGCCACCGACCGTGCCGACGAGGAGGGACTGCTGTGAGGGCCCTCACCTGGACCGGCGTCAACGAGACCTCGGTCGAGACCGTCGACGACCCGACGATCCTCAACGACCAGGACGTCATCGTCAAGGTCCACCTCAGCACCACCTGCGGGTCCGACCTGCACCTGCTCGGCGGCTACATCCCCACCATGCGGTCGGGCGACGTCCTCGGTCACGAGTTCATGGGCGAGATCGTCGAGGTCGGGTCGGCCGTCCGCAAGCGCAAGGTCGGCGAGCGCGTCGTGGTCTGCTCGTTCGTCGCCTGCGGCCGTTGCTGGTACTGCACCCACGAGCTGTACTCGTTGTGCGACAACGGCAACCCCAACCCCGCCCTCACCGAGACCCTCTGGGGCTCCCCCATCGGCGGATGCTTCGCCTACAGCCACGCCCTCGGCGGCTACGCCGGCAGCCACGCCGAGTACATCCGCGTGCCCTACGGCGACCACGGCGCCTTCCCCGTCCCCGACGGCGTCTCGGACGAAGCAGCACTGTTCGCCTCGGACGCCGCCCCCACCGGCTGGACCGGCGCCGACCTCGCCGGCATCACGCCCGGCGACACCGTCGCCGTCTGGGGTGCCGGCGGCGTCGGCCAGATGGCCGCCCGCGCCGCCATGCTGCTCGGGGCCGAACAGGTCGTCGTCATCGACCAGCTCCCCGAGCGGCTCGACCAGGTGCGGCAGCACGTCGGCGCCGAGATCCTCGACTTCGCGCAGGACGACGTCCTCGCCGAACTCAAGGAGCGCACCGGCGGCCGCGGCCCCGACGTCTGCATCGAGGCCGTCGGCATGGAAGCCGACGGCACCGGCGCGCAACACCTCTACGACCAGGTCAAACAACAGCTGCGGCTGCAGAACGACCGGCCCACCGCACTGCGCGAGGCGATCTACGCCTGCCGCAAGGGCGGCAGCGTCTTCAGCCTCGGCGTCTTCGGCGGGCTGGTCGACAAGTTCCCGCTCGGAGCCGTCATGAACAAGGGCCTCACCCTGCGCGGGGCCCAGCAGCACGGCCACCGCTACATCCCGATGATCCTCGACCGCATCGCGGCCGGCGAGCTCCACACCGAGCACCTCGCGACCCACGTCCTCCCGCTCGAGCAGGGGCCCGAGGGCTACGAGATGTTCAAGTCCAAGGACGACGGCTGCGTCCGCGCCGTCTTCCGCCCCGGCACCTGACACCGTGCCCGCCACCCCGAGGAGGCGCGACCCACCCACCCGAGGAGGCGCGCCTCCCCGGCACCCGACGCGCGCCTCCCCCACCACCCGACACCGCGCCTCCGTCGCCCCACCACCGAAAAAAGGGAAGAGATCATGAGAGCAGTCGTCTACGAAGGGCCGAGGAAGGTGTCGGTGAGCGACGTCCCCGACGCCCGCATCGAGCGGCCCACCGACGTCCTCGTCCGCATCACCAGCACCAACATCTGCGGGTCCGACCTGCACATGTACGAAGGCCGCACCGGCTTCGAGACGGGCCGCTGGTTCGGCCACGAGAACCTGGGCCAGGTGATCAAGGTCGGCTCGGGCGTCGACAAGGTGAAGGTCGGCGACTGGGTCGTGTTGCCGTTCAACGTGGCCTGTGGCCACTGCAAGAACTGCGAACGCGGCCTGACCAACTACTGCCTCACCGCGCAGCCCGAACTCGCCTGGGCCGGCGCCGCTTTCGGGTTCGCCGACATGGGTCCGTGGCCCGGCGGGCAGGCCGAACTGCTGCGCGTGCCGTGGGGCGACTTCAACTGCCTGCGCCTCGGCGAGGACGCCGAAGAACGGCAGACCGACTACGTCATGCTCGCCGACATCTTCCCCACCG
>Ga0308160_10005753_pt1 | contig 12841 bp, 17 predicted proteins | sample PhyFR1_FD_201036 | JGI IMG/M metagenome (GOLD analysis project Ga0308160, IMG submission 201036) | Phyllosphere microbial communities from UC Gill Tract Community Farm, Albany, California, United States - DLSLF.R1 | ecosystem: Host-associated > Plants > Phyllosphere > Unclassified | place: USA... | reverse complement strand
AGATGACTGTCATATCAAGAACCTCAGTCAGTACGCTTCTCGAGGGGATCCAACTGAGCGAGATAGTGACTGACTAGGGAGGAGTTCGTTCAAATGGCGTAAGCAGAGGTTGTAGAAAAGGACGTGATTTTGATCTCGGAGCGAGGAGAGGACTGTACATTTGTCATACGTTGTCAGCGTTGCGAAAGGCGTCGAAGATAGAGGGAGAACAGAAGGACTTACAGGTATATTTCGCAAGGTTGTCAGGTCGTTCTCGATATTGGTTGAAAGCTCGTCGGCATTGTTGTTCAAGCGAGTGAGGTTCATGACTGTTTCGAAGCTTGTGAGTTAACGCGAGTATGAAGCAGAAGGAGCGAAACTGACGGGAGTAAACCGAATAAACCGAAAGTATCCCTCTCCTCCAGAGTAAATGCAGCTCCTTTGTTCAGACTAGGTTCGTTCAGGAGCGCTCGTCCTCGTAGTGCAGTCCAGATAGGTCGCTATTGAGAGAGAGCGAAAGGTTCAGTTTCTGTTCGTTCGTCTCGGCCGATTCCAAAAAAAAGTTTTGGTTGGGAAGAGGAAGAAACCTTTGGAAGTAGCTGCTGTAGTGAGGGAGAGGGACAGGATGAAGGCTTACCTCGTTCTTCTTGTGACTGAGGAACTCCTCATTCGGTACAGTCTCATCCTTTTCCCTCACATCATGTCCCTCTTCATCTCTTCCTTTTGCCTTGAGCTTGTTAGCCTGTGACTCTGTTGCCCTGTAATCTTGATGAGTAGATCCGGAGACTGAACGGTATTGATTGGGTCGGGTAGGGAAGCAGAGAGGAGTGGAGGTATGCGAACAATTCGAGGAAGAAGGGGAAGAACGAGAACGAGTCGAGAGTCGAATGAGACTGTTAGAGGGTCGCATGATGGTTCGTGTAACTCTTCAAGAGCTTAGGAGAAGGTAGCGGAGCAAGTCGGTACGCAGAAGAGCTGTCAAACAGCGAGGTTCTCCGACCAAATTTTGATCGATTTGAGAAAAGCTGGAGAGGGTGAAAAGTTTTTCTTTGCAGAAACGGCCCATTTCGAGGGAGGATGAGAGTCTCATGCTTGCAAGCAACTGGTAGCGAGTGTAAGGTGAGAGTGGTAGCGAGAGGGAAGAAGGAAGAGAAGAAGGAAACAAACAAAGCTTTTTTCCACTCGAGCGAACTTGTTTTCCGCTTGTCGAAGCACAGCAGACGTCGTGATTCGACGTTTGCAGGCAAAGAGAGAGTCAAGCGAGATGTGAGAGAAGAGAGAGAAGCGATTGTTGAATGAGAATTCTCCTCTCCCTTTTTCTTCCCGCTCGAGTTGCAGAAGTGAAGCTTACGAGCAGAGTGAGTGCATGTATGACGGACTCGGATGGACCATGCAAACTAGCCAGTCGAAACTTGAATTTTATGAAATTGGGCAAAGTCGATGTTGAAGGAAGCGAGCGAGAGAGCAGGAAATTAGATTGCTCTCCCTTCCCACACCTTTTTCCACCACTTCCCTCCATCGGATCTACCTCTTCTTTATACCCACGGGGACTAATAGATTTACTCTATCCACTGCCCTTACTCTCATCCCTCGCGTAGTCGTCTATCCTTGACAAACTTCCCTCCCTCTCCTCTTTCACTTTCCCTCTCTAGTCCTCTAAACCTCATTCCGAACTAAAGGTAAGTCTCTTCTGACTATCTCATCACCTACTAGAATGGCTAGCTGACCTCCACTGCGTTCTCCGGTGATGTTTAGTCAAGAAAATCTACTCGGCCAGTCTCACAGTTTGATTCGCCCATTTTTCGACTCTTCGAAGGATTATGGAACAGGAACTATCAGCTGCATCGACTTTCCTCGCTTCCTACCTTCCTACGACTGCATCTAGTACATTCCCAACTCACCTCGAGCAATCCCTCGCCACTCGATACGCTCGTCACTGGCATCCTGAAGATCCGCAAAAGGGTTCCGCATATCGCGCAATCCTTCGAACTTCGGTATCCATCGATCAAGATGTACTCACCGCGGCAAGGGAAGCTGGTTTGACCGAGAGGCAGTTGAAGGAGGCATTAGTTGGAAAAGAGCATAAAGTTACTTTGGGAGAGAGGTGGACTCTTTGGGTTGACCCCGGTTGCGTTTCGCTACGCATTGATCGAGGGGATGGTGGTGCACCTAGAGATGGACAGTTTATCGAGATCTATGGCAAACTTCCAGACAGTTTGAGGAGTCACGCCGTTTCACTCGCTGCGGTCGATCAATCAGTCAACATCGTTCAACAAACTTCACTTCTTCTTCCTTCCATCGCCTCTTCCTCTTCCTCTACCACCACCACCACCGACCTCGACCAGGATCAAGACAACGTACGATCGAGTCCCGTCAAGCGTTCAAAGGCAGTTCAAATCCTTCCTCCTCCAGGTGGTCGAGGTGCTCTTCAAGCCATGACCAACGCTGCTCTCGACTCTCCCGCTCCTACTCCCGCTCGTCTCCCCTTCGCCCTCATGGCTTCTCCTCTCATCATCCCTCCTACTCCCGTCCGACCTCTCCCATCATCGGAAGGCGGCGACGTCTTCTCCCCTACTCCTGCCGGTTCTTCCCTCCTCGCTCCTCCTCGTTCCCCCTCTCCTCGTACCTACGGCTCTCTCTCCCCTACTACCGGTACTGGTCGTCCTTCGTCCCCTCTCGGAATGCCCAACTTCTCCCGCCGTCCTTCTTCCCGCTCGTCCTCGGTCTCGTCTCGAACTGGAGGAGACAGTGACGGAGAAGCCTCGGGAACCGATTCCATCTTCTCTTCCGCCTCTAGCCTCGATAGCCTCACTACCAACTCTTCGATGTGGAAAGGACTCGACGGCAAGTCTCGCGATTTGGTCGATTCGGATGGATTCAGAGTTCCCGCTCTTCCGATGGGTCGAACAGGTTCAACTGGTCCTTTCGCTTTTCCCGCTTCTTCGTCTCGTTCCCACTCCCACTCCCGAGGTTCTTCGATCTCTTCCCTTCACCCTCCTCCTTCTCCCGCTCGTTCGATCGGTGGTACCCCTCGTTCTCAACCTGGATCACCCACCAAACCTCGCCGACGCGGAGTTCGTGGTGGACAAGGACGTTCCGAGTCTCGTACTCCCGGTCACGAGCACTCGGCATCGATCTCCTCGATCTCGTCTGTCACTTCATCGACTTCGTCGACTATCGGAGGTCAACGTTCCCCTTCGACTCCGGCTCCTCCAACTCCTTCCTCCCGCACTCGCACCGAGACCTCGTCGTCGACTTCGGCTCTCACCGCCACCGAGTACTCGAATGGACTCGTCAAGGTTCTCGGAGGAGGTGTCTTGCTAGGTTGTGCGAAATCATGCGGTACCGCTCGAGCTACGAACACCGTCACCAGCACTCCCTCGCAAGGTGGACAAGGAGGAGGAAACGATGAGAACAGTCGATCTTCTCGTCGAGGAAGAGAGAGGAGGAGAGGAGGTCGAGGACAAGGAGGACAACAACCTGGAGCCTCTCCAATGGGTTCATTCTCTTACCCTTCACCTTCACCTATCTCACCCGGTATCATGCACGCTACTTCTCCAGTCTGGTACCCTTCCCCTCAGCAACACCACCCTCACCAGCACCAGCAATCTTACGTCTAAACCAAAAACGCAGCTTTTCCTCTCTCTCTCTCTATAACGACCTTTCGACTTTCTTCCTCAAGCTATCTCCGTCTCTTGGATCTCCGCCTTTTTTATTTCTCTTTGCATCTCATTGTTCTGTGTTCATACCCTTTTAACGCCCCTCTCCTTCTCTCTCTCATCATGATCTCTCCTTACTCGCTCTCTCATCTTGCACAAGTTACTAGGTCCCCATCTCTTCCTTATCCTTAAAACGCGCTTTCTATATCCCTTCTACTCCCTTTCGTCTTTCATAGCTACATCCTTTCGCCTTTCTTTCGCCCTCTTCTTTCCTCACCTCGCTTTCTCTTTTCCCTCTTACTTGCACAATCGAATCTATTTTGGAACTTTTATTCTTTGAAAACAATACCTTCTTTCTCTCCTTTACCTCGATCGTATCATGCATCTTTGCAAGAGAGAGATCCCGCGAATTTGTGGACTTCAAGATTTGCAAAGTTGCGAAATCGAAACTTTCTCTTCCTCACAATCTCTTGCTCGACTCGGAACACCTACAGACTAGCTTGTAATAACCTCAACAAGGTCCAGCACCAATCCACAGCTTGTCTACGCGTCTCTCGACAGCTCAACCTTCACGCAACTTGCCTACTCTCAACTCGCCTTTCTCGCTCTAACTCGATCTAGAAGAGCTCGTTGATCGCCGCATCAGGTGAGTGAAGCATCTTCGTATACTCACATACTCACAGCGTTGACTAGGAGGCGAAGTAGCCTCGGAATCTGCTCCATTCACATACCTAGATTCCTATGTCAACCTCTGCTCCGACTTCTCCTCTCGGCAGCTGTGTAGTCTGCGGTCAAAGGACAGCGACAAGATGCGGGCCATGTGCTGAGCACGGCACGGATTGGATGTTCTTCTGCTCGAGGGAACACCAGAAATTGGTCAGTCAAGCTTGCCTTTGCTCGCTTAGCTTGAGCTGATCGTTTACTCAACAGATTTGGGGAGCTCACAAGCGAGTATGCGGTCCGCTGAGCGTGCCCTTCCAGTGGCCAGGATTCTCGAAAAAGGAGATCGAAGCGAACATGACAATCTGTGATAAGCCTTACTACAAGAGGAATGCTGTCACAGGTCGTATCGAAACAGTCACCTTGCTCGACGTCTTCGGTGTGGACGACTCTCGAAACGTAAAGAAAATGACGAACGAGGACTTGGGAGACCCTCGAAATTGGTTCTATGTGAGTCGCCTTCGCGCTCGTTGTCATTTCCTCCGAGAACCTCAAACGTCTCCACGTTCATCAGTACATGCTCAGCCTCAAAGAAGAAGGATATCCGCATTATCCGAAACTCCCAATTCTGTCGTCAGCTAGTGCTGCTGGATGTCGAAGTCTCGTTTACTCGACTCGAAAGGACACAATCGACTACGCCAGGACATCGTCACAAAGTGGTGGCTACTCGGCGTTCATCCACTCTCCTCTCGACTATCTCGCATCGCTGGAAGAAGAAGTACTTGACGATTTCGCTAGACAGCCGTACAACTACGAACCTTACTGGACGAAGTTCCATCACCTCTACTTCATCTTCGTAACGCTACTTCATCGTCTCGCTCTCCGTGGGGACGACGAGTCGCAGAGATTCGTCAATTACAGTCGTTACGCCCTTCGTCGTTTCCTCTCAGACGTCGTCGCCTCAACGCATCCTCAAGTAGCGCAACTCTTTCTCGAGAACATGATATCAGGTGATCTAGCAGAACTAGAAAAGTGGAAGAAAGCGACCTGGTCTTGACTTGAACAAACGCACCAAGCGAGAATGAGATGGATATGGGAATAGAATCTTGGATGGAATGGAAAAGTCAGCGTCGACATTTCTTTGCGCTTACCTCGGTCTCTAGTGAGTCTCACTTCACCTTCTCTGCGGAGTGTTTGATGAGCTGACGAATGAGGTGTACAGCCTTGTAGAAAGATGCTGTCAATTTCAACCTCCGAACTTTCCAAACTTTCGGTTTTCTCGATTTCTCGCGTCCCGCTTCCTTTCACCTCAGCTTCAATGTCGCGACTTGCCTCGATACTTCTTGGGGATCTCTACGAGCTCAGAATCCTTCAACTCGGTCGAAATTGGTCCGAGGAGGTTTCGGAGTTTCACCACTTTCTCTCTTTCTCTTTTTGACTCTCTTCCTCCTTCTCTTCACTCGCTCTCGGATGTCGACTTCAACCTCAACGTCTCCTCTTGGTGACTGCGTGGTCTGTGGACAAAAGTCAGCGACTCGTTGCGGAGAGTGCGCGAAATTCGGGACTGGTTGGATGTTCTTCTGCTCAAGGGAACATCAGAAGCTCGTGGGTATCCTCTTCCCTCATTGCTCAGTAACATTCAAGCTGATGGGGGAGGAAAAAGATCTGGTTCATGCACAAACGAATCTGTGGAAAAAGGTCAAATCCTTTTCGCTGGCCAGCGCTGGGCGACGAAGAAGTGGAGGAGATGCTCGAACTCAGCACATTACCATTTGTACACTCGGAGGGAGAGCCAGATCAAAATTGGCTAGACATTTACGAGATGGAACGGGACATTCCAAACATTCCCGGACTTCGAAAGATATTGTTCACGGTCAGCTCCCTACAATTCATCGTAAGCCTGCCGTCTCTAAGAAGCTGAAGCTTGGACTTTGTATTCATCAGCAGCATCTGAGGCGACTGCAAGGACAAGGACCTGATCATCTGCTACCGGCTTGCGAAATTGAAGCTTTGCTCTATTGCCGCTGTACCGCGTCGGCGATTCGAATGCACAGAGACCTTGACCCAGCCAACGTCAACGGTGTTCTCGCTGGACCGTTCGATTGGGTTGCACTTCTACTCAACGATCTCGAAATGCCAGAACTGCAAGATCCGGAATCTTTCGATTGGTGGACCACGTTTCACCACAAATTGGTCATCTATCAAACTCTGGTTATCCTGGGAGCTACTTCTCAAACACTCCGAGAAGAGACGGTCGCATACTTGCTGTACACGCTTGACGAGTTTCAGCGCTTCATTGTCGAGAATGTTCAGACCAGTCGTCCGGATCTTGCCCAGCGGATGTTGCCACTCCTTCTCGGTAGAACCCTCGTCCTAGACACCTCCCAGACACTATTCGGCACTTAGCACAAACACTTCCGAGCGAAGGTTTGCATTCCGCCACTCCTGTTACCTCTTTTTGTTACGTATTCTGCTTGATTTGTAGGCCGATCCAATGGCAGCTCTTCGGTGTATCTACTCCTATGTATGCTCCCTGTCCTTGGATTTGTCGTCCGAGACCGAGCGGCTCAGATTTCTTGCGATCTGTCGGACTCGATTTCCTATGTCGAAGACGATGTCGAAGGTGAGGGGAAAACAGACGATAGTGCTGGTGATGGACGAGAGAGGCAAGGAGAACGAGAGGGCGAGGTGGACGATCAGTCTAAGACGACGCTGCGGCCGGAGAGATCGAGGAAGAATTGGGAGAAGCGAGAGATGAGCGAATGTCGACGGGAACGATGAGGTTTGAGGAGAGATGATCAGATTGCTGCTATGAGAGTGGGAAGAGTATCAGTATAGCTCAGACGAGTTGAAAAGAAAGATTTTCGTGATCGAGACATGAAAACAGCGTTAGAGCGAACGATCACTCCCCTCTAGCTCATCTCCATAGACATGTACTACTGTTCTATCACTCTAAAAACTCGTCGAGACCTGTGAGCGATCTGACCTTGTCGGATTCAGATCTGCGAAACGAGGGAAAAGAAAAATCAGTCAGAACTCATGTTCCGAGAGCATAAAGAGATCTCTGTTCCTAGTCCGTGTAGAGCGTGGAGGTGAACTCACCTTGTTCTGCTGATAAGGAGCGCCCTTCGGCGATCGTCTACCATCTCATGAGTCGGTATTCTGGAATGAGATGGAACCAGCGCTACAGACGATAGTTCACACTCGCCGATACCGCGGAGCGTAGCCGAGAGAATTCTGGAGCTACAGAGCATGAAACAAAGAAACAGAGTCAGGTGTAAGAGGGAGAGAAGAGTCCGTTTCCTCTTGACTTTCAACCAACTCGTCAACAACAGCGACACCCTCACAGATACAGCTTGAAACACGTACAGGATACTCGAAACACCTTGAACTCCCTTTAGACGCTATCACACGGGGCTCCACGTCTTTCTCGCTGTTCCTCGACTCGATCAACTTTCTCATCTCAGGTCGCTTCGAACTCTCTTCGACTCGATTCTAGGGTGCTATCAACTGCTTCAAAGGTGAGTATGTATCTTTTGAATCACCTATTGCCCAAAGCTGGACTCATTCTCTGTCGTGATCCAGCTCTCGCTCCTCCTTTCACCTTCCAAACCCACTTTCACCTCCTTTTCTCAAGATGTCGACCTCTCCCTCCTCCAGCACTCAGATTACCGGAAAGTGCGTCGTATGTGGGAAAGCGTCTACTACGAGATGTTCTGCGTGTGCAAAGAGTGGAACAGATTGGATGTATTTCTGCTCGACTGAACACCAGAAGCTTGTAAGCTCCTCTCATTTGCCACTTACGGCTCGGATGAATGCTGACAATGAAACTCAGTAGATCTGGAAGGTACACAAGTTCGTTTGCGGATCAAAATCGAAACCATTCTGTTGGCCCGGTCTTTCGCAGAAAGAGATTGACGACATCTTGAGTATTCTCGGGAAGCCCGAGGTCGTATCGCGTGTATCTGATCTCGTCAGCTCTCTTGGAGGGATCGAGAATATCAAGGTAAGTTCTCGACTCGGACAGGGCGGTTTCGAGAACCAGTTCCGCTACGGGATCACTGATCACGAACCTCGATCAACAGGTCGGACTCCTTCCACTACAAGAGTCAAGACTACAGAATCCACCCTCTGTGAACTCGATGGAAATCCTCGCTGGAATGCGCCTTCGCTTGTTCTCGATACATGAAGCGAACAAACTCGGTGATCCTAAACGTCGACTTCAGCTCATGCGCGACTATCCCTTCACTTCGCTCATCAAGATACTCGAATCTTCTCCAATCTCAGCTGAGGAACTCATCGCTAATCCAGCAATCGCAAGTTGGTCGTCCGTATTCCTCCACAAGTTCTCGATGAACATGTACCTTTCACACGTCTTCCTTCTCGATCAACGCCTACAGTACGGGAGCTACTCCGAGTTCTCGACCGAAGAAGTTGAACGTTTCCTCAAGGAGGAAGTCAAACAAACTCATCCAGAAGATAGTGATCTGTTGCTCAAGTGGGTACTGAGTATGACTCAGAATGTCACGGTTTACGATTAGATTCACGTTTGCACGTTCGATTGCGGGAGTCCGTAGGATGTGAGGACTCGCTCAGGCTGTAGAAATTTCGTTGTTCAAACTTGCAATTCTTCGCTTGCCTCGGAGAACTTTGCTTTGACGCGGTTGAGATTGATTGCGCAATCAGCTCTACTTCGTCGAGCTGTGCTGGACACAGTGACAACTAGGCTTTGAAGCAGACTCGAGCGCAAGACAAGGTTGCGAGGTTGCAAGCAATCTGAGGGCCAGAGCAGCAGCTCCGACCGAGAATCAGCAGCCGCTTCGGGTAGCGTATGGTTCAAGAAGCTCGTTGAAGCTAGCAGACTCAGTTGCTTGACATCCCGAGTGCCAGCTCGACTGTTCTGAGCAATTTGAGCGAGGGAAACAGCCTAGTTTCACTCCGAGGTCGATGCAGTAGCTGGCGAGTCGTCTCTACCGACTTCTAATGAGTCGTCAAAGTACCCGAAGCAGAAGTAGACTCAGCGAGTGAGGTGTAGGAGGACAAGAAGCGATTTCGAGAGTTGACTTTAACCAATTCACCACCATCGACGAATAACTACCAGGCTAGCTCAAACGCGCCTCGGATCGATACTCAGTTGCATTAATAGTGCCTCCACGGAAACAGGAGTAGCTCACCGCACTTCTCGCTCTTCCTCGACTCGATCAACTTTCTCATCTTGAATCGCTTTTACCTCTCCTCAACTCGACTGTAGAGAGTTATCGAAGACTACAGAGGTGAGGATGCACCTCATTTCAACTATAGGCAGCGCGCTGACGACCTCCTTCGATGTTGAGCAGCTCTTCCTTCTCCCACTTTCCCTCACTTCGCCTCATTCTCGACATGTCCTCCGCTTCCACGCCTTCTCCCGATACTACTTCTCCCGGAAAGTGCGTCTTATGCGAAAATAAAACCACGACGAGGTGTTCAGCTTGCGCGAAGGCTGGATTAGAGTGGATGTACTTCTCTTCGACTGATCATCAAAGAATGGTGAGCCCCTCCCTCTCTCATCCAGCGAGCCATCAAAGCTCACCGTGTCGTGATATAGGTGTGGTTTATGCACAAACGAGTCTGCGGAGAACGGTCGAATCCTTTTCAATGGCCTGATTTAACGCCAGACGAAATCAGCGACATGCTCGAGATCAGCCAGCTGCCTTCAGTCATCAATGAGCGCCTCACTACGTGGCTTGACGAGTACAGTGACAGATACAAGTTGCCGTCGACGTTTGAAGTGCGAAGACGCTCTTTCGAGGCAAGTTATTCGGAAGCCGCCAACGAAGCGAGAACTAATCTCGCTCTTCTACATGGCAGATATATCTAAACGGAGCGAAAGAAGCAGATCCCGGCGATCAGCAATCTTCGCAGAAGAATCGTGTGATCTTGAGTCGCCGCAGCGACGCACATTCATGTCGCATGGGAATCTTCGAGGCGATTGCAGCGCGGATGGCAGTAACAGGAGAATCGACGCCAAAGATTCCGAACGATCCGATTGACTTGGCTGCCCACGTTGCCGCGAGTCGAATGGATTGTCCCGCTATCATCAAAGTGAGTCTTACGATTGGTTGTCAGAACTCGAACACCTACACTTCTTCTATATCGCACTGATGGATCAAGTCATACACCCGAGAAAACGTCATGCCGATCACGGCGAGTGCTTCGCTCACGTCAACAACGAATTACGAAAGATTGTCAAGGAAAAGGTTGAACCGCGTTACCCAGAAATCGCACGAGATCTTCGCAAAAACCTTTATCATCTCGGATAAGGTGGACACAAGAGCAGAACCGGATGAGTGAACAGGATGAGTGAACGTCGTTTGGTGTCGAATAGCTTGAAAGAACTTCTCGAAACGAGAGATGTAAAACAAAAGTTGCCTCTTCCGTCTGTCGTTTACTTCTCGCAGATCGAGAGACGATAGAGGAGTCTATTGAGTAGTAAACGAGAAGAAGGATGCGGTTGGCAAAAAAGGGTATCAGGCGATAAAGGAAAAGCTACAACAAGGTTTACTCACAATTGACGACGACGACAAAATAATACCCTTCATCTAGTACTGATCACACTCCCTCTCTTACTCCCGAACTCTGAAGCAGCATCATCCTTCAATCCCAATCCTTCAAAGTCTTTCATCAAGTTCCCAAACAAACTCTGTTTCCTTCCCAAACTCCCATCTCCTCCTCCTCCTCCTCCCGAATTCGCGATCGGCGATGTTGGTTGAGCGTTAGTCGTACTGGTGTTCATGCCGAATGAACTGAGCGAACTCAATGATCCCAATCCAACTCCCAATTTACCCATTCCTCCGATCCCTACTCCTCCCGCTCCATTCGCACTTTGTAAATTCGTCCCATCCTGTAAAACGCCACCAACGTTATCACCAAATATCTCATCCCAAAACCTCCTTCCAAACTCTCCGTAATCACTTCTCATCATGACGAAGGGACGGAGGAGTCGGTTCTCAATTCGGGCGAGGTAGGATTCGTTGAGGTAGGATTTGAGGATTTCGGGTTGGACGATGAAGACGTTTCCGAGTTGACGGAGCATCTCGAATCGATCGTTGAGAGGGGGAAGGGAGAAGGTTGAGATCGTGTCTTGGTACAGAGCGAGATCCCTGCGATACAATCGAAGAGCGAAAGTCAGTTCGAGCAGTCTTTGAAGGTTGAAGGAAGAGGCGGGAAGTGAAGGGAGAGGAAAGGCGTTAGAAGATGGGGTAACGTACTTTGTGAGCATCAACCCACCAGTAGCGCTAATCGGAAACTTCTTGAAATGATCCAACAGCAGACTGTACATTGACAATCAAGACCTCAGATTGCGTCAGCCAGACCCGACTGTTTCTGAAGTTTCTCGAAGAAGACGTACGTATGAAAAGTCACTCCAACCTCTGTCAAAAACACTTCTCTATTCCTCCCACTCAAACTCGAATCGACTTGTTCTTTCACTTTGCTCAAGAAGTCACACACCAACAAACAAGGTTCGGTATTGATTCTAGAGAACGCGAGGTCATCGTTCTTGGGTTTGAAATCCAATTTCTTTTGTTTCGAGAGTTGTAAACTCAAGAACGAAACGATCGCTACATACCATCCTCTACATCAGCCAATCGAGTTCCCGATGTCCGAGAGAGAGAGAGAGAAGGGAGCAACGTACCATCCGTCATACGTTGGACGATCGAATTGATTTTACCCTCGATTCGTACCGAAACGTGATTACAAAAGATTCCCATTTCTCTTCGAACTGTCACGCTCGTTCCAGCGAGTGGAACAAGGGCAGTAGAGATGTACCGTTGCCAGAGTTGCATAATCATGTCTGCTGGTTTGAGGACTGAGAGGATTGAGAGAGAGGGTTCGAGGCGAGGGTCGTAGAGTGATAATCGATGAATAGCGCTGCAGGAATCTTACATGTGAGCAAAGAGCAGAGAGAAAGAGAGAGAGAAGGAGAGAAGGAGAGAAGAGAGAAACGTACGTATCGAGAGCGGTTTCCAAATAAGCTTTCCCGAATGAATCTGCCAAAACTTTCAACAACGTAAACGCATTCTTTGGTCTATCTCCTCTCAATTGACATCAGCATCATCTCAAGCTCCCCATCATACTCTCGAAGAAAAGACTCACACATCACCGACGGGACTCAATTCAACCATTCTCCCCAATGCCTCCGCATGCCATTCCAACATTCCTTTACTAACTTCCAAACTCAACTCTCCGTCCCCTTCTTCATACATGACCAATCCAGCCCTCTCCTTCCCTCCTTCCTCGTGACTCCCAATCGTAGGACTCCCTCCCGCTTTCTCTACGATATTCGACAACCCACTAAACTTCATCAATCGATCGAGTCGTGAAGAATCTTGTGCTTGAGTTTCGGTAGGTTCTGGGGAAGAGAGAGTGGTGGTTGAGGAAGAAGACGAGAGGTGTGCTTGGTGTGCGGCGGCTGATAGTTGAGTAACCATTCGATCGAAAATCGTATTGGAAGGCTTCGCTTTATTCGTAGCTCGCTGTTCTCTCCAATCTCTTGATCAGTAACT
>Ga0308160_10005752_pt1 | contig 12842 bp, 7 predicted proteins | sample PhyFR1_FD_201036 | JGI IMG/M metagenome (GOLD analysis project Ga0308160, IMG submission 201036) | Phyllosphere microbial communities from UC Gill Tract Community Farm, Albany, California, United States - DLSLF.R1 | ecosystem: Host-associated > Plants > Phyllosphere > Unclassified | place: USA... | reverse complement strand
GGCCGCATGGCGATGCCGGCCTTCATGATTTCGGAATACCGCAACGTCGGCTACGCCAACACCTTCCTGCGTCCGCCGCAGGAACTGTATTCGCAGATGCCGCTCAATAACATCGACGGCGCCGACATCACCTGGCAGCAGCAGTACGCCGACACGACCGTTACGGCGACCGCCGCCTACGGCCGCAGCGACTTCAAGACCTCGGGTGGCCCTACCGCCGAATCCCGCGACCAGTACGCACTGAACCTGACGGCCGAACATGGCCCGTTCATTGTGCGCGTGGGTCGTAGCGGTACCAAGCTGTCGTCGGAGAGCGCGCAACTGGACGCCGCCGTGATCACGTTCAACAACACCGCTGCCGCATTCAACGTCCCGCAAGTGGCGGACATGGGCGAGCTGCTCAAGACCAAGGATCGCAAGTACACGTTCACGTCCGCTGGCCTGTCCATGGACTGGAACAATATCGTCGTGCTGACCGAGTACGCCAAGCGCAAGATGCCGGATTCGTTCCTGGGTTCGTCCAAGTCGTTTTACGTGATGGGCGGCTACCGCGTCGGCAAGTTCCTGCCGTACTACACCCGCGCCAAGATCATGTCGAAAGGTGTGACCAACACCATTCCTGCCAACTGCCCGGCAGGTGCCTCGTTTGCATGCGCGCCAACGCTGGCGGCGCTGTCGGGCCTGATGAACACGCTGACCACGGCCATCGATGGCACGAGCCAGACCACCGACAGCATCGGCGTGCGCTGGGACTTCATGAACTCGGCCGCACTCAAGGTCCAGATCGATCGCATCAAGCCGCAAGGCAACGGCCAGTTCATCAACGTCCAGCCTGGCTTCAAGGGCCCGGTGACCGTCGGCGCCGTCGCGCTCGACTTCGTGTTCTAAGGATTTACCAATGAATCAAATGTTCAAAGCAAGCATGATCCTGAGCGCCCTGTTGCTCGCACTGCCGGCCGCTGCCGAAGTCGTCGTCGTCGTCAATGCGAAAGCCGCCGAATCGTCGCTGACCAAGGACCAGGTGTCCCAGTTCTTCCTGGGTAAATCGACCGCCATGACCCCGGTCGACCAGGCAGAAAACGCGCCGGCGCGCGCCGAGTTCTACAAGAAGGTCACGGACAAGGATCCGTCGCAGATCAAGGCCCTGTGGTCGAAGCTGGTCTTCACCGGCAAGGCCACGATGCCGAAGGAAGTCGGCGACAACGCCGGCGTCAAGAAAGCCGTTGCAGCCGACCCGAAGGCGATCGGCTACATCGACAAGAGCGCGGTCGACGCGTCGGTTAAAGTGGTCTATTCCGGTTCCTGATCATTTATCGGTACCCCGCCGCGCGTGCGGCGGGTTTTGACTTCAGGAGCAGGCAGCATGAGTATCAAACGCAGGATCTGGGCCCTGCCGATCATTTCGGCCATCATTTTTACCCTCGGTGTCGCCGTCAGTGCCGGCATCGCCAACAAGGCACTCACGTCGATCCACACGACTGAAAGCGTGGATTACCCGGCGCTCGACATCAGCAAGGAACTGGCGGGCGACATCGAGTCGGTCACCAATGGCCTGCGCGACGCCGTCAGCGAGGGCGACAAGGCGCGCCTGACGCAGGTGGGCGAACAGGCCAACAAGGTGCGGGCCAAGCTGGCCAGCTTCGGCAAGATTGAGGGGATGGGGCCAACGGGCGAGCGCCTCAGCAAAGAATTCGAACAGTATTACGCACCGGCCGTTTCGGCGGCCAAAATCATGCTCGAGATGGAGCAGGGCGATCCGCAGGCGGTCGTGACGCGCATGCAGTCGACGCTCGCGACACTCAATACCGACGTCGCCAAGGTCAATGAACAAGCGCAGAAGCAATTCAAGGCCGGCATCACGCGCAGCGAAACCAGCGTGACGAATGTCGTGACGGTCACCATCGTCACCGGCCTGATCGTGATTGCCGTGCTGATCGCGGTGTCCTGGTTCATGGTGCGCACGATCTGGCAGCAACTCGGTGGTGAACCCGAATATGCGCGCGACATCGCCCGCATGGTCGCCGACGGCAATCTGTCGATGGCCATCCGCATCGAGCCGGGCGACAACAGCAGCCTGCTGGCTGCGCTGTCCGACATGCGTGATCGCCTGGCCAATATGGTCGCCGGCATCAAGACGTCGGCCGATACGATCGCGTCGGCCAGTGGCGATATCGCCAGCGGCAACGCCGACCTGGCCAGCCGCACCGAGCTGCAGGCCGGTCGCCTGGAAAACACGACCCGTGCGATGGAAGCCTTGACCGACACCGTGCGTACCAATGCCGCCAACGCCAACCAGGCCAAAGACCTGGTGGTGACGGCCAGCGACATCGCCACGCGCGGCGGTGAAGTGGTGGGCAACGTCGTGTTGACGATGAGCGCCATTAATACGTCGGCCACCAAGATCGTCGAGATCATTTCGGTGATCGATGGTATTGCGTTCCAGACCAATATCCTGGCGCTGAACGCCGCAGTCGAGGCAGCGCGTGCTGGCGAGCAGGGCCGCGGTTTCGCGGTCGTGGCCTCCGAAGTACGCAACCTGGCCCAGCGCAGCGCCACCGCTGCCAAGGAAATCAAGGAGTTGATTGGCGACTCGGTCTCCAAGGTCGATGCCGGCAGCGCGCTGGTCGATCAGGCCGGTACCACGATGGAGCAGATCGTGGCCGCGGTGCGCCGCGTGCAGACGATCATGGGCGACATCAGCGATGCCGGCCAGCGCCAGAGCGACGGCATCGAGCAGATCGGCCTGGCAATCAGCGACATGGACCAGATGACGCAGCAAAACTCGGCCCTGGTCGAGGAAGCATCGGCAGCGGCCACGTCGCTGACGGACCAGACCGCGCAGTTGTCGGAAGCCCTGGCCGTGTTCAAGCTCGACCACACGCAGGCGCTGACGGCGCCCGGCAACGGCCGTCCGGCGCCGTTGACACTGGCGCATCACTGACGCTGAAACACAGGAGACGCTGCTGCTTGCAACGTCTCTTGTGTCTGGTTCCGCGCCAGTGAATGATGGCCAGTTCGCAGTAAATTCCCTCGTTTGATCGCTGATGACACTCATGCAGTGTTGCGCTTTTGTGCTTTTTTGGTCAGGCCATTCATATTTGGTCCGGCCAAAATGTAGATGTGGACTAGCCGCATTGGAACGTTTTATGGCATACTAAAAACGATCCTCCCAACTTCAGCCGACAGGCAGACACGACACATGAATCACGACGTTCCGCGCACGATCCGCATGCAGCCAGGCGACAATGTTGCCATCGTCGTCAACGATGGCGGCCTGCCCGCCGGCACCGTGCTGCCCGGCGGACCGGTACTGCTCGAAGGCGTTCCCCAGGGCCACAAGGTCGCGCTGAGCGATCTGGCCGACGGCGAACCGGTGATCCGCTATGGCGTGACCATTGGTTATGCCAGCGGTCCGATAGCACGCGGCAGCTGGGTATCCGAGCGCGTGCTGCGCATGCCGGCGGCGCGCTCGCTCGATGATCTGCCGGTGGGCACCCACGCCGTCGCGGCGGGCCCGCTGCTGGACGGGTACACGTTCGAGGGCTACCGCAACAAGGATGGTTCGGTCGGCACGCGCAACCTGCTGGCCATCACCAGCACCGTGCAATGCGTCTCGGGCGTGATCGAATACGCCGTGCGGCGCATCCGGGACGAACTGCTGCCGCGCTACCCGAACGTCGAAGACGTGGTCTCGCTCGAACATGTGTATGGCTGCGGGGTGGCGATCGACGCGCCCGGTGCCGACATTCCGATCCGGACCATTCGCAACCTGTCAAAGAACCCGAATTTCGGCGACAACGTGATGGTGGTGAGCCTGGGCTGCGAAAAGCTTCCGCCTGCGCGCCTGTTCCCGGCTGGCTCGATCCCGATCGGCAATGGCGCGCCGTCGGTGGTCACGCTGCAGGACCAGCAGCATGTGGGCTTCATGTCGATGATCGACGCGCTGATGGTCACCGCCGAACGGCATTTGCAGGAACTGAACGCACGCCGTCGCGAAACCTGTCCCGCGTCCGACCTGGTGGTGGGCGTGCAGTGCGGCGGCAGCGATGCGTTTTCGGGCGTGACGGCCAATCCGGCCGTGGGTTACGCCACCGATCTGCTGGTGCGCGCTGGCGGCACCGTGATGTTTTCCGAAGTGACCGAGGTACGTGACGGCATCGACCAGCTGACCGCGCGCGCCGCGACGCCGGAAGTGGCTGCCGCCATGGTGCGCGAGATGCAGTGGTACGACGATTACCTGGTGCGCGGCAGCGTCGATCGCAGCGCCAACACCACGCCCGGCAACAAGAAGGGTGGATTGTCGAACATCGTCGAAAAAGCGATGGGTTCGATCGTCAAGTCGGGCAGCACGGCGATCACCGGTGTGCTCTCGCCGGGCGACAAGCTGACGCAGAAGGGCCTGATCTACGCAGCGACCCCGGCCAGCGACTTCATTTGCGGCACGCTGCAGATGGCCGCCGGGATGAACGTGCACATCTTCACCACCGGGCGCGGCACCCCGTACGGCCTGGCCGCGGTCCCGGTCATCAAAGTGGCCACCCGCACCGAGCTGGCGCGCCGCTGGCATGACCTGATGGACCTGGACGCCGGCACCATCGCCAGCGGCGAAGCGAGCATCGAGGACGTCGGCTGGCAACTGTTCCGGCTGATCCTGGACGTGGCGAGCGGTCGCAAGACCTGGGCCGAGCACTGGAAGCTGCATAACTCGCTGGCGCTGTTCAATCCCGCACCCGTGACCTGACCGATGGCCGGGGCTGCGAAAGGCACAGCGTGCAAACGCATCGTGCTGGCCTGCCTTGCGCTGGGTACCCTCGCGGCGTCGGCGCCGGCAGCGGCGCAGGCACGCTACGACGCCGACACCACCTATAAGAAGCTGGTACGCGACTACCCGTTCATCCGGATTGCCAGCGCCGACGCGCCGGCGCCGGTGCAGGTGCGCAAGGACATCGTGTACGCGAAGCGGGACGCACTGACCCTGGCACTGGACCTGTATCTGCCGGCAGCGGGCGACGCGCCGGCGCCCCTGGTACTGCTGGTGCATGGCGGTGGCTGGGCCAGCGGAGAGCGCTCGAACATGGCGCCGCTGGCCGCGCGCCTGGCTGCGCGCGGTTATGCGGCGGCCACCGTCAGCTACCGGCTATCGGGCCAGGCGCGCTATCCGGCGGCAATCGATGACGTCAAGGAAGCGCTGGACTGGCTGCGCACGCAGGCGCCCGGCCTGGGTCTGGATGCGGCGCGCGTCGCCATCGCGGGCGGCTCGGCCGGCGGGCAGATCGCCGCGCTGGTGGGCATGACCCGGCCCGATGCAGTGCGCGCCGTGATCAATATCGACGGCCTGTCCGATTTCACGTCCGAACTGGCGCTGCGCTTCGAAGACGATCCGGCCAAGCGCCCGTCGGCAGCGGGCGCCTGGTTCGGCGGGCGCTATGCCGAGCAGCCGGCACTCTGGCGCGACGCCTCGCCGCTGACCCATGCCGGCAAGGACAGCCCGCCGGTGCAATTCATCGTCGGCGCCGCGCCGCGCTTTTCGAGCGGCCGCGAAGCGCTGGCGGCCACGCTCGCCAGCCACGGCATCCCGACCGATACCGTGGCGCTGGACGGGGCGCCGCATTCCTTCTGGCTGTTCGATCCCTGGCTGGCGCCGACCGTCGATGCGATGGTCCGCTTTATGGGCCAGACCCTCGGGCCAGTGGCGGCACGCGCGCCGTGGTCGCCGGATCTCGGCAACGGCCGCTATCGCAACCCGATCCTGCACGCCGATTATTCCGACCCCGACGCGATCCGCGTTGGCGAGCGCTACTACATGGTGTCATCGAGCTTTGCCAACGCGCCGGGCCTGCCGCTGCTCGCTTCCAGCGACATGGTGAACTGGGAGCTGGTGGGCCACGCGCTGCCCCAACTCACGCCACCGGCCGCGTTCGCCGCGCCCCAGCCCGGCAAGGGCGTGTGGGCGCCCAGCCTGCGCCATCACGACGGGCGCTTCTGGATCTTTTATCCCGACCCGGATCACGGCATCTACGTCACCATGGCCACCGACTTCGCTGGCCCGTGGAGTGCGCCGCACCTGCTGTTGCCCGGCAAGGGCATCATCGATCCGGCCCCGCTGTGGGATGATGATGGCCAGGCCTGGCTGATCCACGCGTGGGCCAAAAGCCGCGCCGGCATCAACAACGTGCTGACGCTGCGCCGCATGGCGCCTGACGGACGCAGTCTGCTGGACGAAGGCCGGGTGATCATCGACGGCAACCGTCTGCCGAGCTACCGGACCCTCGAAGGGCCGAAGCTGTACAAGCGGAATAGCTGGTATTACGTGTTCGCACCGGCCGGTGGGGTCGAACAAGGCTGGCAATCGGTGTTTCGTTCGCGTCGCATTGAGGGGCCCTACGAAGACCGGATCGTCATGGCGCAGGGCGCAACCGCCATCAACGGCCCGCACCAGGGCGCCTGGGTCACGACGCCGCAGGGCGGGGACTGGTTCTTTCACTTTCAGGACCTGCGCGCCTACGGCCGCGTGGTGCATCTGCAGCCACTGCGCTGGATCGATGACTGGCCCCTGATCGGTGAGCCGTCCGCCACGCCGGGCGTGGGTCAGCCGGTCATCGAGCACAGCAAGCCGGTGCCGGGCGTGTTTGCGCGCCGCGAGCCGGCGACGAGCGACGAATTCGATGGCGCAGCGCTCGGCCATCAATGGCAATGGACTGCCAACCCGCAGCCTGGATGGTACGCGCTTGGCGCCCGTCCTGGCATGCTGCGCCTGTTCGCGCAGCCGGCGGCGCCGCTGCGCTCGCTGGCGTCGGTGCTGACGCAGAAATTCCCGTCACCGGCTTTTGGTGTGACGGCCAGTGTCGAACTGCGCGCGGGGCGCGATGGCGATCAGGTTGGGCTCGGTGTACTGGGACTGTCGAGCCAGTGGTTCGGGCTGCGGCGGGTCGACGGCAAGCCACGCATGGTGGCAGTGCGCTGCGAGGGGGAGCGCGAGTGCATCGACACGCTGGGGCCGGTGCTGAACGGTTACAAGGCGCTGCTGCGCGCGCACGTGACGCATGGCGCGCGCGTGGCGTTCTCGTATAGCCAGGATGGGACTGTGTTCACGCCGCTGGGCGAGCCATTCGATGCGGCGATGGGACGGTGGGTGGGCGCACAGGTCGGCTTGTTTGCGACCGGCGCGCCGGGCGCGTGGGCGGACATCGACTACGTGCGCGTCACGCCTTGAGGGGCGGGGTAGAGAGCACTTTGTAGAACGTCTTGTCGTTGATGCGCACGTTGCTTACCGCGGCAGCAAAGCGTTTTGTACCGGTTGCTTCAAGCAATACAGTTTGCGAAAGCAGGCACAGCGCACACAAGTGCGACCGTCTATTTCGACCGAAGCAGACCGTGTCTCTTCGACTTGGTAAGCCGACCCTGGATGCGGCTTGACAACCAAGCAGATCATCAGGTTAGCCCTGACTTGTAACAATCTGATGGATGACACGGCAGGCGCGGACCAACGCGACTCCGGCGTCGCTGGCCTGGGGGCGGGGGCGCCAGCGGAAGTAAACTATCTTGTCGCCTGGCTGGACTATAGACTTCAGATAAATCCATTCAGCGTTTTGAAAGCCAAAAGGCAATTTCGGTATGTCTGGCGAAACCTTCACGAATGCTTCGATTTGCGCCAATTCAGCGCGTTCTATTTCCTGGATGCTATACGAGCGAGAAACGTCGTAGCTCGACCCAAATGCGCAGTTTGTTCGAGTCGCACCTGCATGCGCTGTGGTCGTCATGATCAATAAGCAGAGCGATAACATTTTCGTCATACTAAAAATCCCTTTGAGTTATCAGGCGCTGCCGTCCCGAATTCAAGTACAACCACAGCAACATGAGTGACCGCCCCTGTCGAAGTGGAAATATCGCGGCCTGAACGGCAGCCGCTTGCAACTCCAAGCGGACGGTCGAGTGGTGTCTGATCGCTGTTGCGCACCGATAAATAGCACCAAATCGCGAACCGTATGTACAAAGCACGACAAAGACTTGATTATGGCAATGGGCCATCTTATTGGCAAGCTGGTCAGCCTTGCCCGGTCGCTGCGTCGCACGTGGAAAGCCTGCGTTATCTCGACGACGGCATGTTGCCGCCATACGTTGACGCTCCTGAAAAAGCAAGAACCGTCAATGAAAAAAGCTTTGTTTAAAAGAATGTGATATGACATCAGCGCTCGAGTTGTTCATGAAAGAATATCAGATGACCGGCAGCGAGAAAGCTGACGGTTACAGTGTCGATGCGCTTGTAGGGCTAAGCGGGAAGGAGAAGGAGATTGCGTTTGAGCTGCTACTGAAAGAATTGCCCTGGTCGGCCAAATGGCTATTTGTACTGGATGGACAAAAGGCAGCGTCGGTTACAAGAGAAATAGAAGAAGAAATGCGTAACAAAGATGGAGAAGACGTTTACATATTGCAGCAGCAGCTGCTTAAATTTACCGGCGATTTGGCGTATCAGCAGCATATGATTGAAGATTACGCAAAATACAGGGATAAGGTACGACCCTTGGTCGTCGATGCGATCAATCGAACACCAACGAATCAAGCAAAGATCGATTTCTTCAAACATGTTCTTTTGATCGAAGTGAACAGCAGTGCTGTCACACGCGCAGCACGCCATTTGCTGGATACGATCAATTTTCCGCGTAGTACGGATTCTGACAAGGCGAACTAAGATCGTTTGATCGGCAACTTGCGCAGCGACGGCACACGAGTCAAGGGAAGTGCACTTTGGGTGCGGGTCACCATGGTGCTCGACAGTGATTAACACACCAGCGCCGGGCGGCACGGATTTTAAAGCGATCGACGGGCGCCGTTGGCGCCGCAATCTTACCCGCCGTGACGGGCAATATCGTCGGGGTTATTGCTGAAGCAGCCACGTGCCCGTTCCGCCAGTACGCGTCCGCCCGCCATTCCCGCACAAGCGGAAATGGCGGACCTCACCAACGATCAGAACGTGTAATCTGCCCGCACTGTGAACGCCCGACCAATCGGCTTGGCGATGTTCTGGGCGAACACCACACGCGAGGACAGGCGCTGGTTTGACAGCGGTGGATCGGTGTCGAACAGGTTGTTCACGCCGGCGCCGATCTTGAGCTGCTTCGACACCTTGTACGTCGTCGACAGGTTGTACACACGGTACGGCTCGATCACGTTGTAGAACGGCTGCCCCGGTTGCTGGGTCGGCAGCGCGTTGGTGTCTTCGTAGCTCGAGCTGTACTGCTGCGTGAGCTGGGCGAAGAACGCACCGTACTGCCAGTTCACGCGCGCCTGGTGCTTCCACTTGAAGATATAGGTATTGGCCGAGGTCGAGCCGGTCGAGAGTGCGCCGATGCGTCCGACGCTGTCGACCCACGGGCTGCCGGCATCGTTCTGGCCTTCGTAGCGGTCGGTGTAGGTGCCGTCCATCGAGAAGCCGAAGCGTCCCCAATGCGCGGTCGGAAGCATGTAGTTCAGGCTCAGGTCGATGCCCTGGGTCTTGAGCCCACCCATGTTCAGGCGCGTCTTCGTGATGTACTGCAGCGTGCCGTCGGGATTGCGCACGAACAGGTCCTGGTAGCGGTCAAGGTTATCGAAGATCGAGTCCTCGTTGATCTGGGCGATCGTGCGCTTCATGTCGATCTTCCAGAAGTCGACCGTGGCGACGAAGTTCTTGACCGGTTCGATCACGAAGCCGACCGTGTAGGTCTTCGATTTTTCCGGCTCCAGGTCCGGGTTGGCGCCGACGAGCGTGGTCAGGCGCGTGTTGCAGACGCGCTCGGCGTCCAGGCCCAGGCCGGCAAAGCGCGGGTCGGTGGTCAGGGTGCCGGAGCCGGCCACGTTCGGGGTCGGGCCAGGGCACAGCAGCGGATCGTCCCAGCTCGACGTCGATGGCGTCAAGGTGCGCGGTACGCCGTACAGTTCCGGCAGGGTCGGCGCGCGGAAGCCCGTGCTCACCGTGCCGCGCACCATCAGCGCCTTGATTGGCTGGTAGCGGAAGCTGGCCTTCGGGTTGAAGGTCGAGCCAAAGTCGCTGAAGTGGTCGCCGCGCACGGCGAAGTTCAGGTTCAGGTCCTTCGTGACGGGGGCGTCCAGCTCGGCATACAGACCGGCCACGCGGCGCTGGCCGCTCGGGTTGTTGCCGGGAGAGCCGCTGACGCGCCAGACGACCTCGTTGCCGATCATCGGCACGTTCTCGGCATAGGTTTCACGGTGCCAGTCGCCGCCGACCGCAATCCCGAGGTCGCCGCCGGGCAGCGCCATCAGCGTGCGGCTCAGGTTAAAGTCGGCGCCGTAGTAGCGTACGTCGGCCTGGCGGAACAGCTGGCCGTCGGCCGAGATGTCCTCGAGGTAGGCGCGGCCTGCCTCGTCCTGCGCGCCGAACGGATTGAGGATGCCGTTGGCCACGCCGGCATACACGGCCGGGGTGCGCACGAAGTTTTCCTTGAAGCCGGAGTCGCGGTGGCTGTAGCCGTACGAGCCGCCGACGCGGTAGTCCCAGCCCCTGAACTCGCCTTCATCGGCAATCACCAGGCGGTGGTTGGTCTGTACGTCATGCAGCTTGGCCGCGCCCAGTTCGTCCAGGCTCCAGGTCAGCGCCAGGTCTTCGCCGTTCAGGCCGGCCACGGCCGGCACGCCGCCGCTTCCGCCCGGGTAATACGGGCTGGACTTGGTGATCATCAAGGGCCGGCGCGACGCGGTGAGGCGGTCGTAGTCGGTGTTGTTGCCGAACGGCTGGGGCGGGCTGATGGCGTCGATGTACGAGCGCGACAGATTCAGTTCCACGGTCAGCATCTTGCCGTCGCCGTGCGCCAGGCTGCCCTTGGTAAACAAGGTCACCTGCTGGTTTTCCGGCAGCAGTTCCGGGTAGATGCCCGGGTCGGTGATGCAGGTCCGGGCCCCGTTGGCCTGCGTGCGGGTGGACGGCACCGTCGTCTGGGCCAGGCCAGGGGCCACACAACCGGCGGCGAAGTACGGGTTGCCGGTGATGTTGGCCGGGCGCCCGTTGCGATAGATGGTGAAGTTGGCCGGGGCGGCCGAGCCGCCCGAGGTGTTGGCCGTGAACGGCGTGCCGCCCAGCGAGGCAAGTTTATCGGCGTCCCAGATCTGCGGCCGGTCGCGCTGCAGCAGCGAGCTGCGGCGCTGGGCGCTGAAGGCGGTGTAGACGTTCCAGCCATCGGTGGCGATATCGCCCTTGCCGGCGACGAGCGTCACGCGCTTCTGCTCGCCGCCGCCGGACTGCTCCGGCTGCACCGTGCTGGCGTGGATCGTCACGTCCTGCACCGTGCGCTTGGTGATGAAGTTGACGACGCCCGCGATCGCGTCGGTGCCGTACAGGGCCGAGGCGCCGTCGCGCAACACTTCGACGCGCTCGATGGCGGCCATCGGGATGACGTCGACGTTGACCGAGCTCGCGCCCAGCGCTTCATTGGCCAGGCGCCGGCCGTTGAGCAGCACCAGCGTGCGGTTGGTGTTCAGGCCGCGCATATTGATCATGGTGCCGCCGCCACCGCCGCCAACCGGTTCGTTGGTCGCGGCCACGGTCAGGGCCACAGCCACTTCCGACATCGTGGTCAGGCCCTGGTTGACCAGTTCCTCGGCCTTGTAGGTGGTCAGGGGCAGGGCGTTTTCGGTCGCCAGGCGCTTGATGGATGAGCCGGTCACTTCAACGCGCTGCGGCTGCGCTTCCTGCGCTGCCGCGCCGTTGGCGAGGGTCAGGGCGGCCAATGCGACGGCCGAGAGCAGAAAGCCCGGGAATGGGGTTGTACGGTTGATCTTCACTGAGTGTCTCCTGCCTGTCATCGTGAGAGTGCGTCCGGATGTGTCTCGGGATCGCATGCATGTCGGGCGGTTCGTGATTTCTGTGAATCGTGCGCAACCGTCGACTGGTATGTTCAATTTTACTTTGGTAAGACCACTTAGGCAATCTGGACGTGCCGAAATATGTTCTGGTCTATACAGACATTGTCTTATTTATGTCGGATGACGCAGGAGGCGGCAGGGCGCAGGGGCGGGGAAGGGCGGGCGTCAGGCAGCGCTGGCCCGTGAGGCGGGCGCTGGCGCGGCCCGCTGTGGTGACGAGGCTGGTCAGCCGCGCGAGAAGGTGCGGGTGACGCGGTCGAGGTGGGCGCGCATCGCCTGGCGTGCACCCGCGACATCGTGCGATGCGATGGCGGCGAAGATATTGCGGTGGTCGATCAGTGTCTGCTGGCGCAGTTCCTCGGTCTGGAAGTGCTCCTTGAGCTTGTGCCAGAGCGAGCCGCGCTGGCTCCACAGATATTCGATCACGCCGACCATGGCGCTGTTGCCAGTGGCGCGTGCGATGGCCAGGTGAAAATTGCGGTCGGCCATTTCATTGGCGCTGCGGTCTTCATGGTGCTGTTCCATCTCTTCGACGGCGACCAGGATGGCGTCGATGGCCGAATCATTGGCGTGCTTCGCCGCCAGCGCGGCGACTTCGACCTCGATCATGCGGCGCGCGGCCAGCACTTCGAACGGACCCGGCCCGGCCGTGGGCACCACCGCCTGCGGCGCTGCCTGTTCGCTGACATACACACCGGAGCCGCCACGCACTTCGACCTTGCCACCCAGTTCGAGCGCGATCAGGCCTTCGCGCAGCGACGTGCGGCTGACGCCGAGCTTGGCCGCCAACTCGCGCTCGGCAGGCAGGCGCTCGCCACCGCGGATGTTCTCGGCACGGATCAGTTCTTCGATCCTGGCTGCCACGACCCGGTACAGCCGCGGCTCGGTGGTGCCTGGTTCATTCGGCGCTGGAGTAATCTTCATCGGTCGGTTCGTCCTGGATAATTGGCAGCTCTGCCAAAACTAGCGAATCTTAGTTTGGCCGG
>Ga0308160_10005751_pt1 | contig 12845 bp, 15 predicted proteins | sample PhyFR1_FD_201036 | JGI IMG/M metagenome (GOLD analysis project Ga0308160, IMG submission 201036) | Phyllosphere microbial communities from UC Gill Tract Community Farm, Albany, California, United States - DLSLF.R1 | ecosystem: Host-associated > Plants > Phyllosphere > Unclassified | place: USA... | reverse complement strand
CCTGCCTTGGCTGCGTTGGCCAGTACTTCCTCTACATATAAACACAGATCAGAGGTGTTCGTACTAATTAATGTGCATATTGTGAAATTATCTCGATAGGCTGGATCATGAAGGTATATCTTATTGAGGTTGTGTGGATGATATGAGATTGTGACTTTAAATCGGCCTTTTTCACGTGCCTTGGTGAACTAATTTCGCTGGTGTACCTCTGCAGAATAATAGTTTCGACCTAGAAAGCTAATTCCGTTTGCAGTTACATTCACCTCGGCTGTTGGGAGTAGCGCAAATATGAGTTTGTTTTCAGAATGACGTACGAGGGCTCCCATGCGGTTTTGGCTGCCCCATTTCCAAAGATGAGTCGGTATTGCAGGGATTTCTTGCGCCACCATCGAATTTTCTAGCGGATAGCCATTGATTGGCGTAGTGTTGTGTTCAAGTATGCAGTGAATAGCAATCTTTGTAAATTCATGTAGGGTCAACGAGGCATCAAGTCGATAATCTGGGCCAGTGCGCTGGACAAAGTCTTTTTCTACATATCCTTTTACGTCTGCCGCAAATTTTGCGGGAAGTAGACTGAATTGCCTCTCTACTATCCCTTTCCAATCTGCTCTGTAAGGCGGTGTGTTTTCTACCTCGAGCACTTCGGCAAGTCTATCAGCTTGTTTGGAAAGAAGTTCGCCTCGGTCGCCTAGCAGAACGCTAGCTAATGGCGTATCTGGCCACTCATCCGGATCGATTTCTATATCGAATTGTCTGCAAAATTCCACCTTGTTCAACGTCACGTTATGGATAGCCATCATTGCCGTTGCCCATGACGCCTGTTCTAGCCCGATGTATAGGCCGACAATCAAGCGCGACCAGACATCGATGACGACATAAAATACGGGACGCCCCACAATCGTATTACGATCGATCCTCGAAACTAAGTACACATCAGCAATTGTGGCATCGATCTGGTAACGATAGCCTGGGCCGATTGCTTCGAACGTGCTATTACTAAGTAGCGGTCGTAATGTTTTTTCGAAATACGTCTCACCTTTTCTTGCTTTTACTACATCGTACTCTTCATTTTGTTTTTTATACCAGTAAATAAACTGCTGATATGTCGGAATTTCATCTGGGTATGTAATTGATATTCTTCCCTTGCTGTCTATGGTGATTTTATCTCGGCAATAATGGAGGAGCATTTTGAGATAAGCAAGCTTCAATGTTGCTTTCTTGTTTTTCTTATAGAATAGATTCGTCGCTACCCGTATTATCTTTCTGTGTTCTTCGGAGATATTCATGCCGATACCGGGATTTTTTGACCGTGGAGCGCCGCGTTTGACTTCCACCGTGGTATCGCCTTCAGGGGTGATAAGGTTCCTTGATCTACTTGGCTTTATTTTTCCAGGGGCGCCGCAATTGTTGCGTTTGCCAAAGAGTGCTGAAGGTGTGCAACCCATCTGCCAGTATTCGCATAGCCAATCTCGAATACTGTCGACGTGACAATTTGTTTCAGCGGCTCGTATAGATATTTTATTATTTCGGTAGCGAGACTCAAAGATCGCCGGCATATCCTTCACTAAGGGTTCAATGGCAGTCCAAGCATTTTCTTTTCGAGATATCATCCCGTCAGTTAGCGCGTGGCTGAACGGTAAATCTAGCGCTGGATCTTCGATTATTTCCAAATCACCATTTTCTAGCATGCTCGACCATTCACAATGACTTGAAATTCCTGGCGAACAGCGACGGCCGCGCATCGGTATGAAAACGATTATGTCGTTCTCCTGGGATACATAAAGAATCCGCTTCGTATCTTGACTTTGGGGTAAGCGGATAACGGTGTTTTTAATAAGCGCATTCATCTGGATTGACGAAAGGTATCTAGTTTTTGGTTCACTTTAATTTCTGAGATTGGCGTATTCCATATTTGTTCGCGGTTCAGATTGGTTTGCAGCAGACGTGTTGAGAGCAAGTGTCGAGCTATCATAAGGTGAGCTCCCGGCTCATCTGCAAACTGTGCGTCGAGTGCCTTGCATATATCAGCTAGTCCTGATTCATAACTTCCTTTATGCCGGATGCGAACAATAAGGTTCTGGGCAAGCTTGGCAAAATATCCGTTGCGTGGCTCCACAAACTTAGAAAAGTCATTGTATTGTCGTAGCCATTGCAGGCTGCGCTTGAGGTGGAGGGGTATGTCATGTTCTGTCAAAATTTGGAATTTGACATCTCTTTCCAACCAGTATACTTCCTCAATCTTGAGCTTCTCCCTAATGCGAGGTTTTTCAAGGTGAGCATTAGGTTTTATTGAAATAGCCTTATATGTCACTTTCCCCGCGTTCTTATATGTGATGACTAAGTCTGTGGTCATGACCGACTTGGTATCGCTTGTTGGGTCTTTTGGATGCTTGAAGCCTAACGTTGATGCAATGCGGATGGTGTCGGCTCGGCTCAGGGCAAACTGCTCACGTATATCGATGACTGTCTCATCCATATCGAATGTTAAGCAGTGCGCGTATTCGATATCAGAGAGTAGGTGAAGCACCCGGCCGTTTAGCTTGCTGTATATTCGATGTGACCTGCCACAGCTTGGAACGTCCCGTACGAAAAGATACGGGGAATACTTCCCCCCAACTCCTTGGCCGCGTCCTTGACTTAACAATTTCTGGATATCTGATTCGTTTCGTGTGTATCGTTTTTTAGCCATTTTTTCGGACTCCTTGGCTGATCTGCGTTTGCCGATAATCCTTCACAACACCGTATGAGTCGCTCAGTAATGGCCAGATGATAAATAATTCATCAAGAGAATGTTTTGCAAGTATCAATAAATATAACTATGTTTTTCGCATAACTGCAATTCATTTCATGAGTATGAAATGGTTTGTTGTATAATTGGTAAAATTTAAGTCGACATCTTTTGGAGCAAGGCTGTTAATTGGCAATAATTTTTTCATAGGAACGTGGAATTTAGAAAGTGTAGAGTTCCAAGTGGAGTGTTGTTTGCTGTAGAGATAGTGGTAGGCCTGCTAAAGCAGCATTGAAAGTGTCCCAAGCATTCGTTGCGTTGGAGCCAGTGATCGCTGGCCAAAATCCGCTCAGGTGCGAGATCAGCTGGCTGAACAAGGCGAGCATGCCGCTCGCCCTAGGGCGTGCGCTGGGAAGGTTTTACCTATGGGCGAGCAACGGCCGCAACATAGCGAATAAGCGCAACGATCGCTGCCGCGCGGGCGGAGTGCGCACTTGAACTTGCAACTTGTCAGGCTAACCGGCATGCAGCAACCGTTCACGGTTTCCACGCCATGGTTTGACAATACGACAATTGCGCCCGCCCCAAAGGCGCATGGCACGCCGCTTACCATCGCCGTGGCACAGGCTGAAACCGATGCCGCACGCGCAAGGGGCGATGCCGTCCGCAGTGTGGATTCTCGTCCTCAGTATCAGCGCCAGCAGCCGGCGCTTCAAGGACATCGGCGATTCGACGGCCGGAATTGCCGTCTTGGTTTCTCTTCCTGTGGTTAGGGTCTAATACCTGCCTCTTGCTACTTGTGGGGGTAGCCTGCTTTGAGGCACTTAATGTTGCAAAAAAGACACATCTGGAGATGCTTATCATACGATTTTTGGAACTGACTTCAGATCCACGCGTCCACGCCTTGCTAAAACCTCATCGATCATATACTGTATGAACATACAGTATTGCGAGGTTGATATGTTGTCCGAAATCAATTTGACGCCGGAGTCGATTCATCCGTCGCTATGGCGCGCCTCGCAGCTCGGTCGCTCAAGCACGCGTTGTGTTGACACCGGCCATCCTGTCTTATCTGCCCAGTTGCCGGGAGGGGGGTGGCCAACTGGTAGCATGGTTGAGCTGCATCTTCGTCAGCCTGGCACAGGTGAACTAAGACTGCTACAGCCCGCATTGGCGGCGGCCGGCAAGCGCCGAGTAATGATGATCCAGCCGCCACATGTGCCAAATTCGATTGCGTTGGCGGCAATGGGGTTGAATCCATCGCAGGTGATCTGGGTCCAGCCTGACCGAACGTCTGATGCCCTTTGGGCGGCAGAGCAAGTCCTTCAAAGTGGAGGATGTCATGCCCTTTTATTCTGGCAAGGGCATATTCGCAACGAGAGCCTTCGGCGCTTGAACTTAGCCTCCGCCGCCGGGGAAAGCCTTTTTTTCCTGTTCCGACCACTCGCGGCAGCGCAGGATGCTTCGCCTGCGTCGCTTCGGCTTGCAGTCCGCCCAGTGCTCGGTGGTGTCAAGGTGGATTTTTTGAAACGCCGCGGTCCACAGCGCGAAACTGCGCTGTTCTTGCCATTGTCTCCCTCTTTTGTTCATCGTCATGCGCCTGTGGATCGGTCTACATCTACCCCAGCTCCCGCTCGAAGTCTTCGAACCGAGCTGGTCGAATGACGGCGTGACGGTTGTCGTCGAACGCGAGACCGTTCTAGCGATGTCGCATGGCGCACGCATAGCAGGCGTCAAACCTTCCATGCGCCGCGGCGGCGTGTTAATGCTGGCCCCGGATGCCCGGATCCACGAACGCACCGCTGCTAGGGAAGAGGCGGCGTTACAGGCCGTCGCGATGGCAATGCTCCAATACACGCCGCAGGTAACGCTTGCGGAAGAATCAACGCTGTTACTGGACATCGGCGCGAGCTTGCGGCTGTTCGGTGGCATTCGGTCGTTACGTAGACGCGTCCGTGCCGATCTTCGTGGTCTAGGATTCACCGGAAGGTTGAGCTGCGCTCCAACTGCGCGGGCGGCCTGGATGATCGCGCGAGCTGGAGGCGGGCGCGCTTTAAAGCAACAGTCATCAGCGCGTGCGCTGAGTCGCCTTCCTGTAGTGGTCCTGCCGGCGGCAAGGGCTTTCGCAAGCTGGTTTGAAGGCATTGGCTGCGAGACGATCGGCGACTTGCAGCGGCTGCCGCGCCCGGGTCTTCAGCGTCGATGTGGTCGTGCGTTGCTAGATCTTCTTGATTGTGCCTTCGGTAGCGCCCCCGAAATGTTTGAATGGGTGGAGGCGCCCGCGAAGTTCGAAGCGAAGATGGAGCTGTTTGATCGCATCGAAAATGCGGACCTTCTGCTTGCCGGCGCACAGCGTCTGGTGCTGCAACTGGTCGGTTGGCTGTGTGCGATGCAACTTGCAGCGGAGGGTATTACGCTTAAGCTGGAACACGAACGCGGCCGGGCCGCACGTGCGCCAACCGAAATCGAGATACTTCTGGCCGAGTCGACTTGGCATAGCGATCACATCGTACGGTTGCTGAAGGAGCGGCTCGGAAAAGTGGAACTCGAAGCACCAGTGATCGGGCTGGTACTCCATACGACCCAGCTTCAACCATTGGCCCCTCCTACCGAGTCACTTTTCTCTGAACCGGGCGGTACGGAGGAAGACCAGATGCGCATGATCGAGCTGCTAGTGGCGCGCCTTGGTGAGGATAAGGTTCGTCAGGTCAAGCCGGTAGCGGATCACCGGCCCGAGGTCGCCAACACGTGGGTTCCTATCCAGGAGAAGGTGCGCGAAACGACAGTTGCCGGCCAGTTGCCGCCGAACCTGAGCAGCATCCTTCGCCCAACTTGGCTGCTGGTAAAGCCGATTCCCCTTCTCGTGCGAAACCACAGGCCGTTCTATGGCTCTCCGCTGCGAATGGTCTCGGGCCCTGAACGTGTTGAGGCGGGATGGTGGGGAGACGCCGCTGCCAGAGATTACTGGATTGCCGAAGGTCAGGAGCATGCCTTGTACTGGGTCTATCGAGAACGGGTTGCTGGCACCAGTGAGGATCCAGAGCCGCGCTGGTTCCTTCATGGACTATTTGGATAGCTGCGCTCTGCTGCCAAGCAGGGGCGGATTTTTTCAGGCGTCATTATGTGAGGAGAGGGTTAGGAGATCAATCGATTTCAGACAGAAGTCAGCCGGCACAACCTACTGCCAGCAAGAGGTTAATTCATGAGGAGGTCGTCAAGTTTCTTCCCGGTTGCTAGCTCTTCTGCGATCCATCGCGGCTGGCGACCGCGGCCTGTCCAGGTCTGGGAGACGTCCTTGGGGCTTTGATACTTCGGCTGTACTTTTTGGTCGCTCCTCGCCTTCACTTTCTTCTCAGCATTGCCCAGCAATTCCTCTACAGAGACCCCAGCCTGCTTGGCGATGGCAAGGATATGCTCGCGTGCTTTCTGCACCTCTTGCTGCTGACGTTCCTTGATCGTTCTTTCGATGTCATGCTGAAGGCCTTTTAGCTCGCCCAAGGTGTAGTGCATATCGTCACAGTTAAGCTCACAGATCATCACACTTAGAGCTTAACCATGACGATATGTGAGCTTAACTGTGACGATTGCCTGGGTCGACGGGCCTGTGAGTCGAGTACATCGCTAAGAAAAGTTGATATGCCGCGACCGCTTCTTGACGGCGATCGGCAACGTGCCGCGTCGCGCAAATTGCGCAAGCTCGTCGTTCCTCCTTGTCCGAAGCCCGAGGAGCTAGTCGCCCGGCATTCGCAGCAGCGCGCATACTGCGAATGTACGTGGCTCACCAGTGCTAGATTCGGCATCTGCACCGATCGCGACACATGTATAAGCTTGAGGCGTGCAAGGAGTCGCCAGCAGCCGCCTCGACCAGGTGTCTAGACAGTATTCAGCCACCCACCTATCCGCTAATACAGACCAAGCCATCGCGGATCGACCGCGCCGCATGTATGCACACTCGACCTGTCGCGAACACCTCTTCATTTTCAACCCAGCAACCTGCTATGCTGGCATGAACGGCCGGATTCGGCCAGAAGCAGATTCATATCTTCCATAAAAAGACATGATATGACAGACGAACCTACCAATTGTCAGGCCGATCTTTCCCCGACGTCGGAACCATGCGCATGCAGCCTACGTCAACGCAGCATTGATCATCAAAGAATTGCTTGGGCCGCGTCATGCAGAGACAATGCTTGCGGATGACGGTGTATCGCAAGAGGTCATCGCTAGAACGCTTAATGGATCTTGCAAAGTACGTTAGTTATCAGGCATTCGGTCGTACACGAATGCTAGCGAACATCCGCAATCTGCCACAACCAGACATTGCGACAATGTATTTTGAGTTCGAGACCGCTTGAAATTTATTGTTTGTATCGTACCGGAACGCTAGTCGTATTTGACGCGCGCTAGCTGGACTCTGTATGGAATTGCTCGTCTACAAAGACCGAGCAGTGAAACTCAGGTGGTCGTGACGACGATACTGGTGTACTCGTCTGTCTTTTGACACGCTTGTGAGTTGAAGACAGCTAGGATTTTGCATCATGTCTACTTGGAGCGAATCCATGTGTGCCATGTTCTATACCCTTTCTCATTCCACGCGCGCATGTCAACGCTCAATAACCTGACGCTCCTGTTACTCGATGACTCCAACTCAATCCGCCTATGACATAGCCAGTAACCTCGGCCTGCCAGCTGAGTACGTCGAGTTTTTAGCTACCCGTAACGGAGGCATTTGCCGGCAAGATCGCAGCATCAGGCTGAGTGATGGAACCGAAGTGCTATGCGACTGCCTGTTCGGGTTCAATCTTGAACCAGGTATTGATTTCCAGTTTTGGCAGAGCGAGCTTGCGGATGACCTTCCGAAAGGCTCTGTAGCTATTGCTAGCGATCCTGGCGGAGCTTTTTTTATTTTGTTGATGGAGGGCGGAATCTGGCGGGTCATGTATTACGATCATGCGCATCAGCTGCCCTCATCTGACGACGAGGGGAACACCTACGATTGTGACATCAGCTTGCACGACCTTCTTACCTTCGTGACCGAAGACTTTCGAGCTAAGGCTTGAGTCTGCTTCGTCCGCTTTGGGTCGAGAGCTGACGATCTTAGCTGCGCTCTCCCGGCCACGAACTCGCTATGTCCGACCTCGTTCGCGACCGTGACCTTTAATCGTGAACGAGTCCTACTGGATTGAACAGATAGTATTGTTGACCTTAACTAAGGGAACGAGGTCCCAAAGAGTTCCCGCTTACGCAGATCAGGGACGCGCGCTTGTCGGAAACGGCCAAGAGGCCAGCACTGAGCGGCTAGCGTTACCGCTGGGGGATTTATCTTGGTCCTGGGCAGAGGGTTCGATGAATGCAAGAATGTCGTTGGCATTGACGCGACTACCTTGGGCCACGTTGATCCGGCGGACCAGGCCAGCGTACGGCGACGGGACATCGAATGACGTTTTGGTCGTTTCAGCGCACAGCAAGGCGTCCCCAGCCTTCACTAACTGTCCTTCACTTACAAGTATTTTTTCAACAGTACAGGCGTCATCGACTTCGGACATTCTGACCTCGCGCCACTCCTTGGGCATTGCTTGGCTTCTACCGGAAGCCACCAGCGGCTGCGCAAACAGTTCAGCGCCCTCGGCGCGCCCTTCGAGAAAGGCGTGGATGCGCTCCCAAGGAATGCTTTGACCTTCCGCCAGCACATGCGCAACGAGCTGGTCGAGCATTTGGTGCCGGGCACTGGCGCAGATCTGCTTAAGTGCGCTAGCTTCCGTAGTAGTGTCCAATTGCAGGTACGAGAGTGCAGACACGATGGTCGCACGTCCAACAATGGTGGCGCTGAGCCACTCTGCTTTGCCTTCGCGCAAGCGGTTCTCTGCGTAGTCAACCGATTCCTTGACAGTCAAGACATAGGCCAATGAATCGCTCGCTTTTCCAAGACGGATGAGGAAGCCGAGGTTCTGGATGCGCGATTGCAGTTGCTCGAGCTTGTCTGATTCGATCTTCCCAATGATCGCGTCACGTGACGCAGCAGCGATTTCTCTCAGCCGATCAACCGCGCAGTTGAGACTTTCGTCAAGTGCGACATGAGCAGAGACGGGCTCGGCGCTTAATACGTTCTCGACCGTCTGATCGAGAACACGTTCGGCCATGCTGATAGCCTTGCTGGCCAGATACGAGACTGCGGATGAAAAAAACATTCGTATAAATAGTAAAGGTTGATAAATGTCGACCTACATAGCCGCATAACGGACAAAGCAGCCAGCGATCCCGCGCCGCCCGGAGAGTACGAAATATTAATTTGATGCAACATCATGCCAGCTCTTTATTCATTGATCAACATGCCGAGTTGTCAGCCTGGCTGGTGAGCGTTATTTAGAGCGTTGTATGCAATGTCCTTTTGTGCTCCTTGCTTAGTAGAGCGAGCTCCCAGCAAAGGCGCGCGTCTTGATTCGACAGTCGAACTTCCGCTTTGGGTCGGGAGCCGCCGGTCGTGATAGCCCATGACCTTTCCAGGTCGGTATCCTGCTATCCTGTGGAGACCGGCCGAGATCGGCCGGAAGCAGCCGTCGCTGAACATTTCCAAATACCCTGTCAAGGGAGTGCTACCGGGAGAATTGGTTTGGGATATGTAGCTGAGTACGCCTTGTTTGGAATGGGACTATTACTGTTCCCAACGACCATCGTCATACTCTGCATTGCAGCCTTTCGGCGCAGTCGTCGCCTAGCTATCGTAGGCGGGGCTTGCCTCGTCATCATGCTCGTCGCATTTGCACGTGTACGGTACGGACAATTCTGGGCATACGAAACTTGCCTAGATGACGGATACCGATGTGAGGAGGCCGGGATTAGCTCACACCTCTGATTTCATCGTCCGCAATGGGGCGTAGGCGGACCCTACAATAGGTCCACAATCGGCCAAGAGCAGACCTCGCACTGCCATTCAGCGAACTCGTGGTACTTAACGATAGGAAGTTATGAAAAAGGTACTGCTCTCGCTTGCCTTGGTGGCATTAGTCGTCGCACTAGCACTATCAGCAATCTTCAGCATTTCCGTCTGCATGTGGGGCTGTCCTCAAACCCTTGAGGTGTATTCGATGCAGGCCTCGACTGTGGTCTTGGTCGGCTTGATCGGGTGGGTGGGGTGCAAATTATTTAGGAAGCACACTTAGAGTTTGCAGACGACTGCGCATCCATTACAACGTCTGCTCTGGGTCGATAGCGGACGCTGCAATACGTCTGCAACCAGTCAGGAGCGGATGATGACAAGGTAGTAGTGGCGAAGCCCGAAAAGTATTGCCGGAGAGGTACTGATGAGTTTTCTAAAATGGTTACTCGGCAGGCTGACGGATAAGGCGAAACCACAGCTGGGCCAAGGAATGAAAGCAGAAGGTCGCAAGCGCGCGATGCCCCTGAACGACCTTGAAGTCGCTTTCAAAAAACAGGATTCGAAGGAACTCGAGATTGCGTTGGGAGACGCCTTCAATGATGGATTATTGGAAGTTAGTATTCCAGTCCTAATAGACCTATGCGGGGCGAGATGGCATACATGCCATGAAGATGTTGTGAGCGCACTTCAAAAGGTAGGCGACGTTTCAGCAGTGAAGGCTATTGAAGAGGTCGCATACGCCGATTTTGCATACCTGAGCTACGATAATTACTTTGGGCTCGCTCGTAAAGCGACATGGGCACTTGCTGATATTGGTGGTGTGAGCGCCAAAGAGGCGTTAAACCGCATTGCAACTTCACCGAACCCAGTTAAGGCAGCCTACGCAAATAAGCGTCTTCAGAACTGGGATATTGAACTGAACCGAAAACGCAACTAGCAAAAATTGAAAATCGCTCAGGAAAGCGGATATTTACTATACGTCTGCTTCCGGGCAGAAGCAGTCGTTAAAGGTTAGGATTTCAACGAGGATTCTATGACTCCGCATCGCGCCAACATCACCAATCTCTTGAATCTAATAGCCTCTCAAAGTAACCAGCTTGAGTATCAAAAATTAGCTCCCGTGAACGTGGCAAACGAGTTGGTGAATCAATGGTTTGACGACTTCTATCACCCGACAGATGAACAGTTCAGACAAGAGTTCTCAAGCTATGAGCTTGCATCGCTGGATAAATTCCATACATGCTACGAAATACGATTGTCTTCGCTGCCGAATTCGCTGGACCAGATGCTGGAGACCAGAGCTTGGCGAGAAGTCATGGATTTTGCAACCGAAGTCCTTGCTGAGCATAGCTGGCAAGGTATTGAAGCGTACTATGATGATCAGACGGAATAAGCAGCGAATGCCCGCTCTGGGTCGCGGCCGGTCGTGACAGTCAAAGAGTTTGTTGCCTCAGCAACCTGCTATGCTGCTTCGAACAGCCGCTTTCGGCCAGAAGCGGACGGTCGCGCCCTCTACTCCTTTGAAACCGTTCTATCCTGCTCAGTGGAATGCGAATGAAACCCGAAGTTCAGCAAAACAAGATCGTCGTTCTATCCGGCTCCGGGCTCAGCGCGGAGAGTGGGCTACCGACGCTTCGTGATTCTAACGGGCTTTGGAATGAATATTCTTGGCATGAAGTTGCGTCTCCTGAGGGCTGGAAGGATCGACCAGAAGCTGTACTGGCGTTTTACAACGAGCGCCGCGCAAAGGCATCACAGGCTGTACCAAACGCTGCTCATGAAGCTATTGCATTACTTGAAGCGGCATACGACGTCGTAGTGATCACACAAAATGTTGATGAGCTGCACGAACTGGCTGGCTCTACCAAAATAATTCACCTCCACGGCCAACTTTCATACGCAAAAGGTACATCGGATTCGCCTAAGCGCTATTGGATTGGTTCAGCCCCGATCGTACTGGGGCAATTTTGCGAAGACGGTACGCAGCTCCGTCCAGACATCGTGTGGTTTGGTGAAAATGTTCAGCACATTGAAGAGGCACGCCAGCACGTCGCTTCCGCTGCGAAAGTTCTTGTAGTCGGCACTTCACTTTCTGTCTATCCAGCAGCTTCGCTGGTGAAGGTTGCGCGCGGGCGCGCCGAAAAGGTTCTTAACTGTTTGGATATCGGCAAAGTCCCGTTCGGATTCAACTTTTTACGCGGCAACGCCACAAGCGTCATTCCGAGGTTAGTCGAAAAATGGTTGAGCCAAGCTCGCTAAACTTCTGTCAGAGATAACTTTGCTAGGTCCGCTTTGGGTCGGATCCGGGCTTTTGTGACAGTCTCCGATTTTTCGGTCCAGGCGACCTGCTATGCTGAGCTGAACGGCCGCCTTCGGCCAAAAGCGGACGTTCGGATGAGCGAAAAAAAATTACTCTAAATAGCTGGAATTTGGTGAATCAAGATGAATAATCCCGACTTTGAAGCTTGGATTGATGCTTACATTGAGGCCGAATCATTAGAAAGAGTTGTGGAACCGAATGATCAATGCTGGTGGGCCGTAGAACGATTTTTAGACATGGATAGCCTTGAGCAAGCGGAGGCAGGATGGTGCGCAATCCTCGGCATTCTTGCTCGCAGGCCGTCGGAACAAGTGTTGGGCATGCTGGCAGCGGGCCCATTGGAAGATCTAATTCACTACTGGGGGCCAAATTTCATCGACCGTATCGAACGTGCAGCATGGGAAGATGTTCAATTTCGGAACTTGCTGACCGGGGTCTGGGAGAGCAGTAGTGCCGAGATCTGGAGCCGTATCCAACGTGCTGCATTTGGGCAACGGCCAATGCAAATCTAATTCTGTAAGAGATGTCCGCTATGGGTCGTAAGCAGACGTGCAACTGCTCCGTTATAAGTCCAGTTCACCGCTGCTTGCAGCTCACGGTAGCACAGCATTACCAGTTGTAAATTACGCGACCTCGGGCATTGAATACCACGCGAGGTGCTCCAGCAGAATCCAGCTCACTTGACGCAGGGTGGACGTAGAGGTAAGTAAAGTCTTGGGCTTCTATACGCTTTTCGATGACGCGTACAAAGGCTGAAACTGCCTTATGCAGTTTGAGGTACTTCTCAAACTGGGAGTCATCAAGCTGAACGATGAACCCGATGTAAGCGCAGTCTTCTAGCAAGGGTTCTAACGATGCCTGCTCTGCCAGCGATTGACATGTGCGTGTGGCATGAGAAAGGGCTGTATAGAACATGGCAT
>Ga0308160_10005750_pt1 | contig 12848 bp, 16 predicted proteins | sample PhyFR1_FD_201036 | JGI IMG/M metagenome (GOLD analysis project Ga0308160, IMG submission 201036) | Phyllosphere microbial communities from UC Gill Tract Community Farm, Albany, California, United States - DLSLF.R1 | ecosystem: Host-associated > Plants > Phyllosphere > Unclassified | place: USA... | reverse complement strand
CCCTCCGTCCCCTTCCCTTGACTCGGATTGGCTGCTGCCTGCCGCGTACCCGACCAATGCTTCCTGTCGCTGAAAAGGATGACGAGCTCAGTGTATTTTGATAGAAGCGCCTCCCCCCCCCCCTCCGTCGCTCTGCGGCGGAAGGACCGACGAGGGTGGTTTGGTGAAGGGTGGGTTGCAGCGTCAGCCCGAAGTCTCTCGCGTCCTTTGTCATGCTTTCACCGGACACTCGCTGTGGACGAGTCAAGCTCGTCTCCTCCCTTCCAAGCTGTTCGAACCCCCCTCCTCTCCCCTCCTCTCCCCCAGTCTCCTTTCGCACGCCCTGCGCCGACCCCACGAGAAGGCCAGTTCCGCAAACGACAGTCCGACGCTTTTCTTTCATCGGCCCCGTCCGCCTTCCTCCCTCTGCGCCACCCCTGGCCCGGACCGGCCGACGGCCAGCATCTGTTCCTCCCGGACAAACTTCTCGGCCCTCTTGCCCTTCCTCACGCCCTCAGCCTCCTCGGCCGCCTCGACCCTCTTCCACGAAAGCCAGTCGAGCACGCGACCCTCCTTGGCGGCCGCCAGCAGCTCGCGAGGGAGACCGTCGTGAACCCCCGTCGCCCGCCCTCCTCCCCTGCCGCCGCCGCCGCCGATCGACGTGAGGGTGGGAGAAAGGGTTGACGACGTCGTCGCCTGGCGGTCCGAGAGGAGCAGATCGGCGACCGAATACGAGTCGTACATCGTCTGAGCGATGACGCCGATCGGGCCCCGGGCGAGCCAGCCCGAGGCGTAGACATTGGGGACCTGTTCCGGGCGCAAAGTTAGGACAGGGAGGGCCGCGAGGAGAAAAGGTTTCGTCACAAAGCTATTCAGGACGCGCGCGACGCCAGGCCGGGAGGTGACGGCTGTGGGGGACGTACGATCTCGCCGTCGGCTGAAACGACCCGGCCGCCGACGTTGCGGACGCGGCCCCTCCTGTCGTCGAACCACCCCTCCGGCCAGACCGCCGCTTCCTGTTCTGGCCGCTCGTCGCCCTTAGCAGCAGCAGCAGTGGCCTGCAGGACGAGCGGCTCGCTCCGGTAGCCCACGCTCTCGATCACCATGTCAGTCGCCGTCTCGAGCTCGACACCCGTCGGGACCGCCGTCGAGACGGGGTTGGACGGCGCAGGCGTGTTGGGCGGGTCGCCGGCCGTCGCGCTCGCCGCTACCGTCGGCGCATGCGTCGGCGTAGGAAGGAGGCCGTTCAGCGCCCATCGGATTGACTTGACCGCCGGCGGCGGTGGACGGCCCTCCGCACCGGCAACGGCGTCGTCCGATGTTGGGAGAAATGCCTTTGGGCTTCGGAGGAACGAGAGCTTGAATGTCTTGCTCGGCTTTGATGTGGTCGTCGACGACGACGACGAGCCCTTGGCCATGAGCCCGAGCAAGCGCTTGCGCATCCGCTCCTCGCTCCCCCCGACCCGCGCCACCTCTGCGAGCGCCTCGGCCAGCTCGGCCTCGCCGGGCCCCTCGAACCGGACGTCTTCTAGCGCGAGCATCTCACGGAACTCCTTGGTCGTGAACGCGACCTGTGCGGGGCCTCGTCGGCCGACGACCTCGACCGTCTCGACGGCCGAGCGGCGCAGGACGTCGAGCACGTGCTCAGGGAGGTCGCTCGTCGCCAGCGCATCGACGTCCTTGACGAGCAGGCGGGCACAATCGAGCGCCACGTTGCCTTGTCCGACGACCGTCACGTGCTTGACGGTCGAAAGGTCGACCGCGAGGTCGGCAAAGGCCGGATGGCCGTTGTACCAGCTGACGAAGGCAAGCGCCGGATAGACATTTGCGAGCGGCTTGGCCGAGGAGGAGGCGCCCGGTGTGTGGGGTAGAGGGGCCGAGAGGGACGAGCCGTAAGAGAGGAGGACGTGCGAGTAGTGGGGCAGGAGCGACTCGAGCGGCAGTCGGACGGCCGCGGGGTACGGGTACGCCGCCGGGCTGGAGGCAGCGGCGGCGAGCTCAGGCGGCGAGCTCGGGCCGACTGCGACGTTGCCAAAGAAGCTGAAGCGCGGATCGTTGGCGAGCAGGTCAAACTTGTGCTGGACATTCTGAAAGATCCGAGCGAAAGGGGTTTGAGTTGTCAGGGGGGAGGCCTGGATCTCCGTCTGCGGGCGAATACGCACCTTGACCTCCGGGTGGTCAGGCGCGACGCCGTAGCGGACGAGGCCGTGGGGCGCCGGCAGCCGCTCGTAGACGTGCACCTGTGAGCGATCGTCCTCGGCTGGCAGCTGAGCGAGGATCCGTGAGGCCGCATAGAGCCCAGAGGGCCCGGCGCCGATGATGGCGAGCTTGAGCGGAGCCGGCCGTGCTGATGATGATGATGCGGAGGGCGGGGCGGCGGTGGCGAGCAAGCGGCCACCGAGGATGGCAGCAGTGGCAGACCGCCGCCGAGTGCCGAGAAGCGGGGTCGACCGTAGCATGCGAGACACTGCTAGCTCGACGAAGAGGATTCCTCTCGTCGACAGAAAGGGAAGGGTGCTGTTGGGCACAAGAGGGCGTGAGTGTCGGCGGGCGGCGGCCAGGGTACGACCGGCGGCTCGAACTCGTCCGACGGAACCGGCCGACTGCCACCGACGACGGCGGCAGCGGCCAGTCGACGAGGCGCTCACAGCTCGCCTTCTACCAGTCACTCCACTGTATCAGGGACGGAAGGCGCCCTCGAGACGGCCGACGAGAGCCGTCGTCCACCCGCCCTTTGATGCCACTCACTCGAGGCAGGCCGACCCCACCGCCCGACGGGGCTGCGGGCGGGCGGGCCCTTCGGGCGCGCGCGGGCGCCGTGGCTGAAACGACGAGAAAGGGGTACCGGCAGCTCGGTCCACGTCTCGCCGGCGTGGGCGGCGCTCTCTTTGATGGCCTGTCGACCAGCCACTCGACCAACAGCGACGGCGTTGGCGGCCGCCCTTTGACGGGTGCGCAAACTCCACCCTCTCGGCCTTCCCTCAAGAAGAGAACCGTCCGTCGGCCGCTTGCCTCCTTCTTCCACCGACCACGACCACGACCATAACCACCACCAGCGGCAACCCCTCCGCCCTCTCTTCTTAACCCGATCTTCTGTTCTCGCCCTCCCGGATCACTCGCTCCCTTCCTCTCGGCTCTTCTCCATCATGTTCGAGCTCGCCCAGGGCTGCATCATGGTCGCCAGCTGGCTCAAGTGAGCGCGCCTCATCCTCCTCCTCGGTCTGCAACCGTCGGCGCCTGACGGCCCGTCAACCTTCTTCCCTTAGCTGCCCGCTGCTGGCCATTGAGATCTTTGAGTGCATCAAGTACTTCAGGCGAGTCGCGAGGCCTCCACGGCACCTCATTCTAGAGCTGACGGGCCCCCTTCGCTTGCCCGGCCGGCGTCCTGTAGGCGCTTTCCTGACGATGTTTGGGCGTACCGGGCCGCCGTCGTCTCGGCCCTCGTCATCGACGTTGCCACCGTCATTAGGTGCGCTCTTCCCATACACCAGTCCATCTCAAACGCTTGCCGACCTTGCGTATCTGACTCCCTCCGACAGCGTCTTTGCCGCAGTCTGGATGTACACCCTGTCCCACTGGGGCGACCCCGACTATCAGCTTACGCAGGTGCGTCTGCTCGCTTTGACGTGCAGCAGCAGCAGCAGCAGCTCAGTGGACTCACAGAACTTCCTGGAAGCCCTGGCCAATCCCCTTCTACCTCTTTGCCGTCGCCCTCTCGGCTGCCATCTGCCAGGCCTACCTCGCCTGGCGCGTCTTCCGCTTCTCGCGCCAATGGTGGCTGCTGGCCATCCTCGCCATCCCCATCACCGGCTCGGTCATCGGCGCCTTCCTCACCGGCCAGGGCGCCATCACCGTTACGCTCGAGACGCGGTCGACTCTCACGTTTTACGTCACGCTCTGGCTTTCATTCAAGGCTGGAGCCGACGTCTTGATCGCTGCCGCCTGCATTTGGCAGCTTCGGCGCGTCAAGGCTGTCTTCGGCGACACGCAGAGGTAAGATGCCCCTTACCCGTCTACTTCTGCACCGGGGGTTGATCTTCTCCCCCTTCCCCCTTCCTACTTTATGGCTTGACAGCATCATCCGCCGACTGTCAATCCAGTCAGTTGAGACCGGCTCGATCACGGCTGTCCTCGCCATCGCTGCGCTCATCCTGTAAAGCAAATTCCTCCTGCTCCGGTCCTCTGTGACAATCGCAACCTGCTCGTCAGCAGGAGACTGACTCCCCATACTCGTCCCATTGGCAGATACAACGTCTTGCCGAACACGAACCTCTCGATCATGATTGCGATGTGCCTCGGCCGCATTTACTCGATCACGATGCTGGCCAATCTCAATCGTCGGCAGGCGACCGGTCCGACGGCCGGAGACGAGCTCTCGCGGACGAACGGCGGCCGGTCGGGCTTTGGCGCCATCTCGGGCAAGCACCACTCGCACGGCCTCGGCTCCAAGGGCGGCGTCACCGTCCAGCGCGAGACGCACGTCAACTATGACTCGCCCGATCTGCATTTCGACCATGTCCAGGTGCGTTCTTATCCAGCCTGCTCATGCAACGCGGAGGAGTCTCACACGGCCGTCCTTTTCCTCGACGCTTTTCGCAGCCCGCCGCCGTCATCTATCGTTCCAAGCACGACCGCGCTCCGACGCCTTCGCAGAAAGTCAGCCCCACCCCATTTCCCCTCCTGCACTTTGGCCCTTTTGCTGACGCTCTCCCTCCGCCCCTTTGCTCCTCAGATTGCCGCTTGGGGTCAACCATCGCAGGGCCCTGGAGCGAGCGACATCGACCTCGCGAGGGCCGAGCCTCTCCAGCACGCCTGATCGAACCAGTCGACCGAGCCCTTTCCTCTCCTCCACACCCTCGAAACCGCTACCCTTTCCCCTCCTAAATGTCTGTCCGTCTCGCCCCGGAGCCGATGTCGGTGAAGGCCGCTGTCGAAGGTGCCATCGATCGCAGTGATCCTTGCTCCGAGCCCGTCGGCCCCACTCGTGTGCGTTTGCAGTCGAAGGGCTGTCCAGCTAAACCGCTACCGGCTGAGAGAAGGACGCCTGAAGCCGGCGATGTGTAGCGGTGGCGTTCCATCTGGCCGTTGGGGGCCGGCCAGTTGACGTCGACCTCGCAAGCAGCAAGCGCACAGCCTAGCCGTGAGAATTCTGCGTCGTGGCTGTCTCTGAAGAATTCTGAGGAAGAAAGGGTGACCCAGAGCGTTGCGTCGTACTCGCGCCCGACAGCCTCCCTTGGGTCTAGCCGCCAGCGGGTCAAGTTAGGGGCTCGACAGATGTCGCGTAGCTCAGCTCTCGCTGTCGCGTGCGAGATCGCGGAGTCTCCGGCGGAGGATCTTGCCCGAGGCCCTAACTCGTCGAGGCCAGAAGGGTGTCAGCGTTCTTCCCCCTTGAGCCCCTTGCGACAGGGGGTGCGGCGGGGGGGGGGGGGACGGACGACTTGGGAATCTGATCGATCAGATGGACGCCGCCTCGGAGATACTTGTGCGGTGCGACCTAGCCGTCGCCAGACACCCCCGCACTTGACGTCAGTCCGGTCTCGAATGAGCTCGTTGAAGCAGGTGGAGCGGGAAGGGGGGGGGGGGGAGGAGGGAAGGAGGGGAGGGGGAGGCGCACCCGCTGCTGGACCCATTTAACCGCGGCCTGGGCAAACGCCTGCTCAGTCCCGTGATCGATCGCCTCCGGCTTCAAGACGACGTACGCCCTATGAAAGAACAGCGCGCTCCAATAATCTCGTCAGCCAACACGACCTTCAAGAACGCCCTTAGCAGGGAGAGGAGGGGAGAGGTAGGGTGGCGGTCGAGGCGGAGAACCGACCTTGGGACCTCGACCTTCTCCTCGGCGCTGAGGACGCCGATGACGCCAACGTCGGCTACTTGCGGGTGGGTCAGGAGGAGCGCCTCGAGCTCGGCAGGGGCGACCTGGTGGCTGTGAAAAGGCGAGCCAATCATACAGCCGTTGGAAGGAAGGACGCCGGGGTCCGGGGGTAACCAGGCAAGATGGTGAGAGTTTGGAGAAGGCAGGGTCAGAGACAGGAGCTCGCGGCCAGGGGGGCTCGCCGGGCATGCCCCCCCGGAGGGTCAAGCGCCCCGGCGTGAGCGCCGAAAGGGGGACCCCCAAGGCAGGCGAGCGCGGGAACGGACCCGTTGTACTTGATGAGCTCCTTCCGCCGGTCGATGATGTAAAAGTACCCGTCCGGGTCGACGGCGGCAATGTCACCCGTTTTGAGCCAGCGCCGGCCGCCGTCGGTCGAGCGCGCAAAGGTCGCTTCGGTCGCGAGCGGGTTGCCGAGGTAGCCCCTGAGGCGAAGCAACGAAGGAGAAGGATGACGACGACGACGACGACGAGGGAAAGGCGGATTGTCAGATGGGTTGCGCGCACGTGTGCGCGGGGGGAGAGGGGGAGGGAGGAAAGCGTGGGGCATCGGACGGTAAGGAGACAGACGTGGGAAGGAAAAGGGCCTTACTTCATGACGTTGGGGCCTCTGATCCAAAGCTCGCCCTCGGGCCAGCCCGTCTCGCCCTCTCCCGCAACGACGTCCATCCCCTGCTCGTTGACGAGCCTCGCCTCGACGTTTGGGATCAGCCGGCCGATCGAGCCCGGGTGCGCTCGGGCATCCGTCCGTTGGAGAATGTGCGTCACCGGCGAGGTCTCCGTCAGGCCAAACCTTGAGTGAAGGGGGGGGGGGCGGGAGTCCGAAAGATGAGAGCATGGATGGCGGTCATTCATGGAAGGAATGAAGGGCTGGGTAGAAAGGGAGGATGTGGATGTGAACGTACCCTTGGAGGAGCGTTAAGTTCTGGCTAGCAAAGCGGGCCTCGACGGCCTGGGCAAGCTCTTTGCCGAGCGGGCTAACATGGGTTTTCGGACAGACGCCCTCTCCGTCAGCCTCCGGATCACGCGAAACGCGTCGAGGAAGAACGAACGCAGCAGTGTGTGCTTGGAAATAAAAAGAAAGGGGGGGGAGGGGAGAGGAGGGTGGAGTGAGGACGTACGCCGCGCCAGAGAGGAGCCAGTCGAGCGATGAGAGATCGAACCGGTCAAGCGCTTTTGACTGGGCAAAGTGGATCTAACCGAAGCAGCATCGTCACGCCGGCCCACGCAATCGGTCAGCACGGACTTTGACCTTCCAAGAGCCTCCCCCCAAGTTCCATGGAAGCCCCCTCGCGAGAAGATAGAGCAGGGAGGAGGAGGGGAGGGGAATCAACTCGAACTGACGAGGATGGGCGGGACGAGGATGGCGCAGCTCGGTCGAAAGCGTTCGACGGCGGTGCCGATCGTCCGGAGGTCAACCTTGGGGCCGACGACGATCGCCCGGAAGCCGTCGACGAGCGGGAGGAGGACAAGCTTGAAGAGGCCGTAGATGTGCGAGAAGGGGAGGACGGCGAGCATGCCGCCGCCGCCGTCGCCGCCCTCTCCTCCCACGTTATCGTCATCGGCGGCGCCGGCCCCGCTCGCACGCTTGGTCCCAGCGCTCGCCGCTGATCGAACAGGGGAGGAGGGGATGGTCGGGAAGACGTCTGGTGGATGGACCATCGCGAGCAGAGCCGTCAGGTTGGCATGCGTCGTCTCGACGCCCTTCGAGAGGCCCTCGGTCCCGCTCGAGAAGCAGACGACGGCCGGCGGCGCCAAAGCCGGTGGGCCGGCCGCCGCTGCCGACATCGTCTGCTGGCGGAAGGCGTCGACAACGGTGGCGGCCGACGAGGCGGGGACAGAGGGGGACGAGCAGCCGGGTGGGTCGAAGAGCGTCGGCCAGGTCGGAAAGGTCGCATCGGCAGCCGCCGCCGCCGCCAGCTCGGTGATTGCCTCCGGCGTCGTCGTTGGACCGCCGCCGGCGGCTGAGCTTGTTGGTGGCGAGGGCAAAACAAGCGTCCTTTCAGCAGCAGCAGCAGCAGCCCTGTCGGCGGCGACGGCCTGATCGTCGCCGTCGCTGTCGACCAGCTCGAGCGCGGCCGTCAACGTCGGCGCGAGCCCAGCCGAGGTGAGCGTGAGACCGGGCCGGGCGAGCCGGAGCTGGTGCGCGAGCTCGGTCGGCGTCCTGAGAGAAGGAAGGGGGGAGGGGGGGGGGGAGGATAAGCCCCATTGGATCCAGACGGACCGACAGGCCAGGCGAGAGCGCACACAGCGCGGTTTCCGTAGATGAGTGTGACCGGCGGGAGGGGGTTAGCGACAGGCGTCAGCGAGAGCACGTGTCGAAGGGTCAGAATCTGAGCTGAGGTCGCATGGAAGCCCGGACGGGAGACAAGGCGTTCAGATTCTGATCGTCTCTGATGCTCGCACGCCCGCTCTCGGGTGAAGCGAGCTTACGGGCCGAAGGAGCTCCTCGACCAGCTCTTCCCACAGGCAGGGCTCCGACGGAGGGCTGCTGAGACGGCAAAGGGAGTGGCAAGGAAGGGGGAGACAGGAATTGGGGGACGCACAGGCTCGCGGCGAACAGGGCGGTCGGCAAGCCCGCACGCTGGCAGGCGAGGAAGGCGACGGGCCAAGCGAGCCCGTTGGCCAAGAAGAGGCCGACCGTCGGCGGGGGCTCTGCCGCTGCTGGCGGCTTCTCAAGCTGATCGGATGCTGCGGGCGTTGGGCCGTCTGCTTCCGAGCCCTCTGCTGCTGCTGGGCTCCGACCGGCCGTCGACGTCGGTGATGGCGGTAGGGGTGAGTAGGATGAGGCGGCGGCGGTAGCCGGGACGACGAGGCCGAGTCGGTCGAGGACCTCCCTCCCAAGCAGGGCCGACGAGCGCTCGAGCTCGGCCCGGGTGAGACGGACGGCGCTGGCGCTGTCGACAAAGACCGGCAGGTCCGGAGCGAGAAGCGTCGTCGTCGTCGTCGTCCGTGCTGGGCCGGCGGCGGCGGTGGGGAAGAGATGGTCGTAGAGCGAGCGCGTCGGCGGCGGGAGGTCGACCGGCCGGTGCGGCGAGCGGTAGATGCGCGGGTCGTCGTGCCCGGCGGCGGCGGCGGCGGCGGTGACCGCCGTACTGGCCGCCGTCCTCGAGAGGATCAGCGATGCTGGTCGGGATCGCACGAGCGACCGGACGAAGCCGAGCGTCGACATTTGCGGGCGGCTCAGAGCGGGCGCGCGAGTGGGGTGAGGGCGGGCGGGCGGTCGCTCGTCGACGGTCGGTCGGGTCGACGGCGACGGGGCGGGCGGCCGGCTGGCTGACTAAGCAGGCGCGCGATCGACGCACGAGGGGGGCGGCGCTGATGACCCCTGCTGATGACGACCGCTGCCGCCGGCCGGGCCCGGGAGGAAGTCGCGCGAAGATGCGCAGCCAGCCCGTCTGTGCGCTCGCCCGCCCGCCGCTCAAAGCGCCCCCCTCGCCCTTCGTCCTTCTCCTTCTCCTCGCCATCTCCCATCCCACACCGACGACCCACACGCATACACCCTCCCTCATCTCCCGCCCCTCTCTCGCTCCCACACGCCCCTTAGCATGTCTCTCAAGACCGTCGCTCAGGGTCAGTCCACCCACCGGCCCTCGCTTTCTCCCCCGGACGGCGAGAGAGAGCGAGAGGCTTGCGCATCCTCTCGGGCTGACGATGTCGCCTCCCATCGCGCTCTCTCTCTCTTCGCCAGCCGAAGGTGGCTCGTTCGAAGCGACCCAGTTTGACGGCCGGACGCCGCCCAAGCCGTCGTCGCTGCCGGCCTCGGTCGTCGACCAGCTGCTCGTCAAGCTCGACCTCGACGCCTTCAAGGCCAAGGCCGAGCTCGACCTCGACGGCATCCTGGCCTACCAGCGGGCGTCAGTCCGCTCCGCCGCGAACCGGCCTCCTCCTCTCCCCAAATCGCGAGCTCGGGTGGCTGACGTGGCTGTCGTCTCCTTTGCCTCTCGCTCTATCTCCCTTCCGTTCTATTCCTGCAGGGCCAACTACATCGCCGCTGCCATGATCTTCCTCCGCGAGAACGGCCTGATCGAGGACAAGATCACCCATGACCACATCAAGCGCCGCCTGCTCGGCCACTGGGGCAGTACGTCCCTCGCGTTCGGAAGGCTCCCGCGCCTCCCGCAGAAGTCCGAGTGGGCGGCGACGGCACAAAACTGACCTTGTGCCCTCTTGTCGTCCGTCCCCCCTCCCAGCCTGCCCCGGCCTGACCTTTGTCTACGCCCACACAAACATCCTCATCTCCGCCGCGGCCGACAAGGAGTACGTTGATATGCTTCTCTCCTGCTTCATCGGGCCCCGATCCTCCCTAATCTTTGCCTTCCCCGGTGCTGCGCAGCTTCCTCTTCATCACCGGCCCCGGCCACGGCGCGCCCTCGGCCCTCGCCTGCCTCTACCTCGAAGGCGCCATCACAAAGTTCTACCCCCAGTACGCCGGCGACCGGGCCGGCCTCAAGGCGCTCATCCGCGCCTTCTCGTTCCCGGGCGGCTTCCCCTCGCACGTCAACGCCGAGACGCCCGGTGCGATCCACGAGGGCGGCGAGCTCGGCTACGCCCTCGCAGTCGCCTATGGCTCCGTCCGTGCGTCTTCCTTCGCCCTCATTCGCATCTCTCCCAACAGGCTCGCCCCGGTCTGACCCCGCGCCTTTGCGTTCACCTCGTCACTTAGTCGACAAGCCCGACCGCATCTCTGTCGCCGTCATCGGCGACGGCGAGTCGGAGACGGGACCGACGGCGTACGTTTTCTCTATCTTGCTGATTATTTGAGCTTAACGGTTACTGACGGATGCCCACTCCGCTTCATAGCACCGCCTGGCACCTGCACAAGTACCTCGACCCCAAGGAGAGCGGCGCTGTCCTGCCCATCCTTCACGTCAACGGCTTCAAGATCTCAGGTCCGACCTTGTAGCGTGCGCCTCCGCATCTCCTCAACGCTGATCACTGATGGCTTCGTCGACGCTCCCATAGAGCGGACGATCCCGGGCTCGATGGACGACCTTGAGATTGCCTGCCTCTACACGGGCTACGGCTACCAGGTCAGGATCGTCGAGTACGGCCTTGGCCTGCCCGAGAACGCCTCGCTCGAGCAGCTCGAGCACGCCGTCAACGTCGACATGGCAGCCAGCATGAGCTGGGCGATGGGCGAGATCCGGACGATCCAGCGGGCGGCCCGGGACGAGGGCGCCGAGCCGATCGTCAAGCCCCGGTGGCCGGTCATCATCCTCCGGACGCCCAAGGGCTGGACCGGCCCGCCCACGCTCGACGGCAACCCGATCGTCGGCAGCTGGCGAGCTCACCAGGGTAAGCGAGCGCGAGCCTTCGCCCTCGACTTTGACCGGGGCAGGCCTGACCCTCCAACCGTCTCCCTCCCTTCCTTCCCCTCCGGTCCCCAGTCCCCCTGCCCAAGGCGGCCGACAGCGACGAGCAGCTCGGCATGCTCCAGACTTGGCTCGAGTCGTACGGCCCCGAGGAGCTCTTTGACACGTCGGCGACCGACGGCGCCGAGCTCGACCAGTCGTCACTCCCGGCCGAGGTCATCAACGGCACCGCCCTCCGCATCATTCCCCGCAAGGAGGACCGCCGCATGGGCTTCAACAAGGTACGGCGCGCTCGCGCTCGCGCGGAGTGGACAAGTCCCCTCTTATCCCGCCCCCCACCCCGCCCCCCCACCCCTTCCCGCGCTGCCGCCAAGTTCTCGTCTGACGCTGCTTTTCGGGTTGTGCCCCCGCTCTCCCTGCAGGCCCTCACCCAGGGCCACGAGGCTCTCGACCTGCCTGACTGGCACGACTTCACCGTCCCCCAGGGCGAGGACGACGTCTCAGCCATGAAGGCGATTGGCCAGTACCTGCTCGCCGTCGTCGAGCGCAACCCGACGTCGTTCCGCATGTTTTCGCCCGACGAGCTCGCGAGCAACAAGCTCGACGCCGTCTTTGAGAAGGTGCCGCCTTCGCGGCTCGGCTTTCCTCCGCCTCTCTTGAGGTCGAAGCTGACGGGCTCTCGTCTTGGCCGACCCGCCCCTGTGTGCAGACCCACCGCGCGTTCCAGTGGGACCCCGAGACGGCCAACAACGGTGGCCGCGTCATCGAGATGCTCTCTGAGCACTCGCTCCAGGGCATGCTCCAGGTACGCGCGCCCGCCCCCCCCCCCCCCTTTGGCAGGCTTTACGCCGGACCGATCCCGCTGACAGGGCTTCTCTGGTCGTTTCCCCCCAAACCCTCAAAGGGTTACACCATCACCGGCCGGACCGGCCTCTTCCCGTCGTACGAGGCCTTCCTCGGCATCGTGACGAGCATGGTCGAGCAGTACGCGAAATTCATCAAGACGGGCCAGGAGACGAGCTGGCGGACGCCGACGAGCTCGCTCAACTACATCGAGACGAGCACGCTCTGGCGGCAGGAGCACAACGGCTACTCGCACCAGAACCCGGGCTTTATCGGCTCGCTGCTCGCGCTCCCGAGCCAGCAGGCCCGCGTCTACCTCCCGCCCGACGCCAACACGAGCGTCTCGACCATCGCCCACGTCCTGCGCTCAAAGTGCCAGGTCAACCGTGCGTTCCCTGCCTCGCCCCCCCCTTCCCTCCTGCCTGCCCTTCGTCCCCGATCCGACCTGTGCGAGGGCTCCCGTCCCTTATGCTGACGCCCTGCCCGGCCGCCGAAAACCTTCATCCTTTGCAGTGATTGTCGGCAGCAAGAACCCGACGCCGTGCTGGCTTTCGCCCGAGGAGGCCGAGGAGCACTGCGTCGCTGGTGCCTCGGTTTGGGAGAAGTACTCGACCGACAAGGGCGTCGCGCCCGACGTCGTCGTCGTCGGCTGCGGCGTGGAGGTGACGTTTGAGGCCATCGCCGCCGCCGCCCTCCTCCGCAACGAGGGCGTCCGCGTCCGCTTCGTCAACGTAACCGACCTGATGGTCCTCGGCGACGAGGGCTCGCACCCTCATGCGCTCTCCCCCGCCGCCTTTAACGGCCTCTTCACCGCCGAGAAGCCCGTCATCGTACGTCCC
>Ga0308160_10005747_pt1 | contig 12853 bp, 11 predicted proteins | sample PhyFR1_FD_201036 | JGI IMG/M metagenome (GOLD analysis project Ga0308160, IMG submission 201036) | Phyllosphere microbial communities from UC Gill Tract Community Farm, Albany, California, United States - DLSLF.R1 | ecosystem: Host-associated > Plants > Phyllosphere > Unclassified | place: USA... | reverse complement strand
CTCGCGCGCGCGCATCCCTCCGGCCCGCCTGTCTCCTCAAGCGACCCGGCTCATCTCGTCGGACCGCCGCTGCCGCCCGCGCTCCCTTGCCTGGCAGCAACCCAGCCAACCCACCTCTCCCCCTCTTCCCAACCCGACCGCCGGATGCCATCCGCCCCGTCCGTATTTGCCCCGCCCGCCGGCGCCGGTCCGTCGGCCGGTCCTCTCCCGGCCGGCGGAGCAGGCGGCGGCGGCGGCGGAGTCAGCGGCCAGCAGCAAGCGCCGTCGACCGTCCTCGGCCCGGCTCAGCAGGCCCGCCTGGCCGACCTGCTCGAGACGGTCCGCAAGGAGTTTGAGCTCCTCGCCGGCGATGCTGGAGGCTGGAAGCGCGAGCGGGACGACATGGAGAGCAAGAGTACGTCCATCCCTTCACTTCTGTACGCTCGGTCGCTTCGACTCCCCAAGAAGTCTCGCGGAACCGGACGGCGGGCGGAAGGGCAACATGCCCGTCCCGATCCGTCAACTCCCCTCGCCGGGGCAGTGCGAGCAGGCAGCACCCTTGCAGGCCGTCATGAGCAGCGAGTGCTGACTCTCCCTCCCTTCTGCCTCTGCCCTTCTTCCGCTTCGCCTTGTCCTCCGCTGGATGGTGCCTGCTGTCTCCCGTCGACTCGTACGCCGGGTCCGAAACAGTCGCCCTTCAAATCCAGGAGACGGCGCTCATCCGCCAGAACCTCTACGACCTTGAGGCCCAGCACGTCAAGATCCGGCAAGAGTACGTCCCTTCTCCTTTCCCGCTTGCGCTTGGGCCGTATCTTGGTGCTCGTCGCGTCTGCCGCACAGACGAACGTCGAGCCAAGGGAGGACCACGGAAGCCTCCCACAGGCAATCTCGGGAAGCGACGGGCCTGACGCGTGACGTCTCCCGCCGATCTGCGGACTGACCCTCCCACAATTTTCCTCCTCGTACGTGTCGCTCTGCCAGCTATGAGGCCGAGATCACCCACCTGCGGCGAGAGCTTGAGCTCTCGCGCTCAGCGGCGGCGTCCGCTGGCTCGGGCATGAAGGGCGGCCAGCAGCACGGCGGCCACTCGCTCCAGCAGCACCCTCACATGCAGCAGCAGCCATCGCACCAGCAGCAGCCGCTGCCGGTCCTCCCCCAGTCGTCGGCTGGCCAGCCGCCGCAGGGCGGTATGCACTCGCCCCGGCGGGATCACCGCTCGGGCGACGGCAGCAACGCCGACCGGCGAGGGCTCCAGGCGGGGACATTCATTTCTGGCCCGCTTGGGAGCTCGTCAGCCGGCCCTCCGGCTGCGCACGGCAGCGGACCGGCACACCACGCTCTCGGCGGTGGCTCGTCCTCGCACCCGCCGCCGTCGGCCGGATCGATGACTGGCAGCGGCGGCGACCGCAAGAAGGAGGGCGGCCAACAGCTTGCTGCGATTGGCCCGGGCGCGCATGCCAACGGCGCTGGCGGCCACTCGCTCCCGTCGATGCAGGCCTCGGCGCCGCCCCTGCCGTCGGGCGGTTCTGCCGTCGGCGGCTCGTCAGCCCCGCAGACGACGGCGGGCTCGCCGCCTCCCTCGTCAGCCGCCGTCGCTGGCGCTCGCCCGCCCTCTAACGCCTCGTCGCCGAGGACGACGCCGGGACCCAACGCCGGCGGCACCGCTGGACCCCTTCCCTCGATCCTCTCGCCCTTGCCGGCGTCGGCCGCCGTCGTAGGTGGAGCGACTCGGACGCCAGCCCCATCGACGCCCCAGCCTTTTGCCTCGAACCCGCCGCCGCCGCCATCCCGGGCGACGCCGGCCGCGACCTCGTCGACTGCGGCAGGAGGAGCCGCTGCGCCGTCCGCAGCCGTGCTTGCGCCTCCGGCTCAGTCGCAGCAGGTCGTCGTCTCATCCGATATCGACCCTGAGGCGGCGCGGGCCGAGCTCAAGAAGGAGGGCTCCGACTGGGTTGTCTTCTGGTCGCCCAAGGCGGGCAAGCAGGTCGACGTCGGTCTCGTCCACACGCTCCCGCACGAATCGATCGTCTGCTGCGTCAAGTTCAGCCATGACGGCCGCTGGCTTGCGACCGGCTGCAACCGGACGGTCCAGATCTACGACGCCGCGACCGGTGTCAAGTCGTGCGTCCTTCAGGACGAGAGCACGGCCGGCCAGGGCGACCTCTACATCCGGACCATCTGCTTCTCGCCCGACGGCCGCTTCCTTGCGACGGGTGCCGAGGACCGCCAGATCCGGATCTGGGACGTCGGCAAGCGGGCCATTAGGCACCTCCTCCAGGGCCACTCGCAAGAGATCTACTCGCTCGACTTCTCCTCGGACGGCAGGCACCTCGTCTCGGGCTCGGGCGACCAGTCGGCCAGGATCTGGGACATCGAGAGCGGGGCGTGCACGTTTGACCTCCGGGTCGAGGACCTCGTCCTTGGCGACCAGGGCCCGGTTGACGCCGGCTTGACGTCGGTCGCCGTTAGCCCGGACGGCAGGCTCGTCGCTGCCGGCTCGCTCGACGCCGTCGTCCGCCTGTGGGACGCCCAGACCGGCCAACAGCTTGGTCGCTTCCTCGGCCACTCCAACTCGGTCTACTCAGTCGCCTTCTCGCCAGACGGCTCGGTGCGTCCCCCCCCCCGCCCCTGTCTGCCCGGCCTTGCGCCTCGTCTGACCCTTGCTCACTTCTTCCCGCCAGATGCTCTGCTCGGGCTCGCTCGACTGCTCAATCCGAATCTGGGACCTCTCGGTCCCGCCGCCAGCCCGGCCGGCCGGTGCGCCCGCGCCGAAGGCGGAGAGCCTGCCCAACGGCGAAGCCGGCTCGGGCTTTGGCGCCTGCCAGACGGTTCTAAAAGGCCACAAGGATTACGTCCTTTCTGTCGGCGTCACCAACGACGGCCGCTGGGTCGTCTCGGGCTCTAAGGACCGGGGCGTCCAGTTCTACGACACAAAGTCCAAGGCCGTCCAGCTCCTGCTTCAGGGCCACAAGAACTCTGGTGCGTCTCCCGTGCTCGTCACTCGGCGTTCTTACACCGACCTGCACGCCCGACTGATTCCTTCGCTTGCTCGCCGTCGGCTCTAGTCATCTCGATTGACCTCTCGAAAAACTCTGGCCTGCTCGCAACCGGCTCGGGCGACCTGAACGCCCGTATCTGGAGCTACGGCCCGGCAGCGGCCCCCGGCGCATCGACGGCAGCATGAGCATCTTGCTCGGCTCTCCTCTCTTCTGTCCTCTCAGGCCTGTACACGCCGGGCTCGGGGCTTTGTGCCCGTCATCCGGTCGCGGCCTCTCCTTCCGTGCGTTCGGTCCGTCGCATACCCCACCTTCGTCGTCTCGCATCCCATTTTCGGTCTCCCAGCTCTCTTGTGCATAACATGCTACTTTGCTCAGTGCTATGCTCTCGTGCATTCATCGGCTTGAAGACACGGTCGAGCGGGCGAGGGCAGTGAATCTGCGCACGGACCGACCTCGTACGCGTCCGTGCGCTGCGCGCCGTCGCACCGGCCTGCTGTCGGCCCGTCGCTCCCCGCCTTTGCCCTCCAACCACCACCCCATCGCCGCACCTCTCCGCCTGCCTTTTCTAGACCTCCGCGATGGAACAGTCTCCATCTCATCTTAACATCGCCTTGACGGCCCACGACGGCCAGCCGGCGGACGAGCGCTGCGCGGCCGACTGCGACACCTACGGGCTGCCTGCCTCCGTCGAGCTGCAAGCCGCCAGGCAGCCGTCGACCATCATTGCCAAGCGAGCTGCCACAAGTGCAAGAGCCTTCATCGGCCGTGATGGCAGGACTCCGTGAGTCGTTCCGTTGATCGATGGGGGCGGACCGCCTCAATGGACTCTGGCTGACTACCATCGGCCGTCACCGCGACACCGGCTCGCACTCCGACAGATCGGCCGACCCGCCCATGCGGAATCTACCTCCAGAGATCGGAGACGAGACCCTGAAAATTCTGTTGGCGACCAGGCCTGCTGCGAAGGGGCGCACCTGCTGGGGCGACAGCCTGGCCCCCTGGCTTTGGCGCGAAGGACGGAAAGGTCAGTGCCGTCCCCACTGCGACGAGCGCTCATACGCTCCTCCCAATCGACTGTCGCTGACTATCGAAAACATTTGATTCAAGCCAGTCTCGCACTACTGGAAACGCTGCATCGAGACGGCTGCCAGCACGTTCTGGCTGGTCGACATCCGGATCGGCCTCATTTTGACCGACAATATGATAGTTGGTCTGATACATTCCATGCTCTGCTTCGTGTCGACGTTGACGAAGGATCTTCTCAGAGCTTCATCTACGAGAAGATGCTGCAGCAGGTCCAAAAGCTCTTGTACTACAAGCTTGAGGGGGATGGAGCCGTCTTCATTTTCGACCACGAGAATCAGCGCGAGCTGTACGGGGCTTACAGCCTGTTCAATGCAGGGGCGCGATTGGACCGCTTCGAGCTGGTCGTCATGGCCGACCAGAAAGAGCGTTCGTAGTACCGCGGAGGTCTCGGGGTGAGTGATCAGTCCATCGTCTGAACTCGGTCTGAAGCTGGTGCTGAAGGGTGCCCTCTCAGCTCCTGACCCTCCGGCCGGTCATCGAGGACCGTCTCCTGATCGTCCGCCTGCCCAGGCGGGCTCTCGTCTCACGCATCTGCCGCGAGGAAGCACGCCGTTTGAAGGCAAGGGAGAAGGTATCACCGTTCCAGTAGGGAGCTGCGGTGAGCGAAAGCGGTGCGAGCGGGCGGTCGGGCGGGAGACTGGAGCTGTCGATTCAAGTGGAGGAGGGTCATCCACTATTATGAGAGTAGTGTGTCGTGATTCTTGTATCCGTTCGTTAGCTGGTCGCCTTTCCCACTTTCACTCGAAAGTCGTCACCTCTCGTCTGGGCGCGACCCGAGGCAGGCCGAGCAGGGGGCCGACAGGGGCGAGAGACGTACCCGCTGCGCGCCGACGGTCGCCGCCGCGAAAGGCAGGCGCGTCCGCGGCCTCGCTCGCGCCTCAGTCAACGTGCTGCTCCTCCCGTTCTCCACCACCCTTTCCTCAAGCTCTCTCGCTCCCGGGCAAGATCGATCGGTCCCAACCCTCCTCATCAAGTTGCTGACATCCTCTCTCGGCCGTCAAGCTTCGCCGTCTTCCGTACCGGCCCAATGTCGACCCGCGCCGGCCGGCCTCAGCGGCCCCAGCCGCCGCCGCCGCCGCCTCGGCTCAACGACTTCCAGTTGCACTACCTCAACCAAGTGATCCCCAAGTACCAGAGTGGGCCTTCCTTTACGGCCTACGATGAGAGCCTCGAGGCCGCCTACGACTGGCTCTGCAATTTTGAGGATGCGCTCAAGAACGACGCGTACGTCCTGCTCGGAAGCGGGAGGCGAGGGGGCTGGCGGCGCGTGTTGTTGGTCCACCCCCCGCCTGGCGGCGGCGATGACCCTGACGAGCAGTTTAACGACTTGCGAACACGCTTCTAACCCTGCCCTGCTCATCTCCTCCTCTTCTCCTACAGTGATGCCGCCCTCCTGGCCAAGACGCCCGGCAAGGCGACGGCCAAGAAGGCCAAGGCGGCTGTCAAGCAGCTGCCCGTCAGCCGGCCACCCCTGTTCGAGCTCCCGTCCGCCCGCCAGGTTCGTCTCGCCGACCCTCGCTCTCGTCAGCTTCACACAGCATAAGCTGACCACCCGGCCCTCCCGAGCAGAATCTCCCCGTCAAGGCAAAGACGGTTGCCATTGCCGGCGCTCCGGCCGCCGTCGCGACGCTTGCCCCAAAGGCGAGCAAGCCTGCCGCCGCGCCCGCGGTCCTGTCATCGCCTGTCGTCGTCGTCCTCGACACGCCTGCGCCCGCCCCGTCGATTCGCTCGCGTGCGTCATCCTTCGGCGAGGAACAGACAGATGACGACGACAAGGTCAAGACTGGTTTTGGGGGCAAGTCGCGTCCGGCGAGCCTCTTCAGCCAGCTGTCTCTCGCCAGCACGGCCGCGACCTCGGCCTCTGAGTGGGAGGCCGCGCAGGATCAGGAGGCCGGCACCCGGCGCGAGAGCAAAGCCGACGTCACCGACAAAGCTGCCAAGGACGTTCCGGGAGACGACGCGCCGCCTGTTGTCCCGTCAGAGGACCGCCTGTCGGTCGTCGAAGAGGTTGTCACGCCTCCGGTTCCTTCCGAGGCCGCACCCTCCCTGCCGACCATCGCTCCTCTAGCCGAGACGCCGGCCGTCGAAACACCTTCAGCGATCCCATTTCCAGAGCCCATCAGGGAGTCGGCCCCTGTCGTCGCAGTCGTCGAGCCACCTTCGTCGCCGATAGTCGCCACCATCGAGAGCGCCTCTGATGTCGATGCATCGGTGCCGGAGGCGGCGACCGTTCAAGCGCCCGAGCCGGCCATCGTCAAGGCCGTCGAGCCGGCTGTCGAGACCGCGCCCGCCGCGCCTTCCAAGCCGTCGCGACCCGTCCGGTCGTCCTGGCTCCGGTCAGCCCTCGGTGCCGAGATCGGAGCACCTGCTGGTCCCGGTGCAGGCGGAGCGCGCAAGAGTCAGGGGGCTGCACTCGTTGCCGCCGCCCGCGAGCGCGAGAAGGAGCGTGAGCGCGAGATGGCGCCCACTCCCTCGTCAGCGGTGACTGCCGCTACACCGGCCGCGTCTGCGGGCGTCAAGCGCAAGTCGGACGAGGCCCAGCTCGTCGAGGACACGGTCGACGACGAAGAGGACAACACGATCCGCTCGGCCCTCCAGCGGTCGACCAAGATGCTCAAGCTCGACGAGCGACCGCTCCCTTCGTCATCGACGCTCCCGACCGCCCAGAACTCTTCGACGACGCCCTTCAAGCGGGCCCTCTTTTCGCCTCCGGTCGAGAACGAGCAGCCCGAGGACGGCATGTCGCGCGTTCGCAAGGCGATGGAGGAGCTCAGCGCTCGGACGAAGGGCCGCGGCATGAGCACTGTCGGCCTCGGTACGCTTGGCGGCTCGATTCTCGGCAACCAGTCGCTCGTTGGCCGGTTGACCATGCCTGCCGGTCAGACCGCGGCCGGCACGCCGACGTTCGGCTCCATGCTGAAGCACGGCCTCGGCGAGGACGTCGCTACTCCGACACCGGAAGATGCCGACTCGAAGCGTCTCGAGGAGAAAGCGACACCTATCGCGACCGCGGCCACCGCTGATGGCATGGTCCAGGAAGACGCAGAGGCGGACGAGGTCGAGGCCGTCGTTCCGCGTGCGCCGTCGCCGGTCGTGCCGGAGGTCGTCGAGGCGCCGGTCGCGCCGGTTGAGGCTCCTCCGCTGCCTGCCTCGCCCGACGTCCAGGAGCGATCGTTCGAGATTATCGACCTCACGCAGTCAATCAACTCGCTTCCACCGACGCCCAACCGGCTGTCGGTCCCGTCACCGGCAGACGGCCAGGCCAACGCGCCCTCGTCATTCGGCTCGCTCATGGGCGACCTCGAGCACGCGACGGCCAGCCCCTCGCCCCCTCCGACGCCTCCTCGGGCCGCGCTAGTCACTAAGACGGTTCCACCGGCCAAAATTACGGCCGCAGCTTCCATTTTCCGCGGATCGACGCCTCCTCGGCCTGTCAAGACGGCGAGTCTCGACAACTCAACGACGCCAATGGCCTCGCCCCCGAAGAAGCGCGTCTCATCCAACGACGGCGATCTGACACTCGAGGATCTCGAGCAGTCGGTCGTCGTTGACGACGAGGAGGAGGTTCGGGTCCTTGTCAACTCGCCCGAGGACCGGCTCGCGGCCGGCGTGCCGAACATGCGGGAGGCCGACGGTGACATGGAGGAAGAGCTGATCATGGACGTCGAGCAACCCAAGGTGCGGCCAGTATCTGCTCTCAGATTCGCCGAACGAGAGACTGAGTGCGACTCTGATCATCCGTTTCAAACAGCAGCAGTCTACGGCGGCCAGCTCGCGCGAAGGCTCGCTCGCGCCGGGCGGCGGCAAGCTGAAGCAGTCGCTGACCCGGTCGATCCGGCCCGAGAGCGGAGTGCGTATGTCGACGACGACCGGCACCCGCCTCGCCGCCTCCTCATCATCGCAAGGCTTCAGCCGCCTCGCCGCCGACAAAATTGCCGGCAAGAAACCCAAGGTGGACGACGTCAAAAGCCTGCAGGCCGCCGCCGAGGCCGCCAAGAAGGTCAGTCTGCGCCGCGCCGTCGTTGATCGATGGGCAGGTACTGACGAACACATCGTGCTCCTTCTATCTGTAGGAGCAAGAGCTCCGGGAGCGTCGTGCGGCCGTCTCCAAGATCGCCGAGGCCAACCGGCTGCGCTCGGCCGCTCAGAAGGCCGCCGAAGACAAGGCCAAGGAGGAGGAGGCCAAGCGGCAGAAGATGGAGGAGATCAAGGAGCGCCGCGCCCGAGCGGCCGAGGTCGAGAAGCGGCGCAAGGAGCGCGAGGCACGAGACAAGGAGAAGCGCGACGTGAGTCCGAGCAGAGTGTCTGCGAGCAGCTTTCAGCGCTTTGTTAAACTGACCACGACATCTGCCGTCTGCCCCACCCTTGCAGCAGCTCGCGGCCGCCAAAGCTGCCGAGGAGGAATCAAGGAAGCGCAAGCTGGCGCCGTCCACCGCGAGCGGCCCGCAGCCGAAGCGCCAGCAGTCGACGGCCGGCCCATCGTCGGTCAAGGTGCCGACCGGCAAGATTGCGACCAAGATGGGTATGGCGCCCTCTGGGTCGGCCCCGGGCAAGGTCGTCCCATCGTTCAACCACCTCCCCCCGGGCCCCAAGGCTGGTGGCTCCTCGCAGGCCGGGCCTTCAACGATTCGCCTCATTGGCTCGACCATGGGCCCGCCGGTCCGAACGTCAGACATGGGCAAGTCGATCGTCGGGCCCAAGGGAGGCCAGGCCAACCGCGTGTCGCAGGCGCAGAGCGCGCAGGTCCTCCAGGCGCAGCGCCAGGCGCTCCAGTCGCAGATCCTCTCCAAGTCGCAGGGCCAGCAGTCGCCCCGCGGCGAGCGACCGGGCGAGTCGGAGGCGATCGAGCTCGCCGACATCGACTCGGAGTACTCGGACTCGGATGACGAGGACCGGCCGCGGTCAGGCAAAGACGCGCCGGCGTGGGCCCAGTCGCCCGAAATCCGGAGCGCGCTTCGCAGCCAAGAGATCCACAACCCGGACGAGATTTTTGGCCGGATGAAGCCGCTCAGCATGGAGGAGGTCTTCCGCGCCCGCGCCGGCAAGTTCCGCGCACGGACGTCGTCGGCCAACTGGACCCACGACGGCGTCACGCCTCAGGAGGAGATGGCGTACGGCCGCCGCATGGGCTGGACCGACAAGTAGGCCGACAGACTCTAGCTCGCTCCATGCTTTCCTGCCTCTGTCACGCTCTTTTGCTCTCCTCTCCTCTCACGCCGGATTCACGATCGATGGATCGTCTTCTCATATCACCCCGGGCACGGAGAGCCTGCCTGCCAATTGGAGAGATCTGAAACTTCATGAGAGATGATGAGCAGGGGTGGTTGTGGGGCCGGAGCGTGCGAGAGAATAGGGGAGGAAAGGGGGGGGGGGGAAGCAGAGGAAGGGGGACCGGCAGCGAAACCTGCGCCGGTCTTTTGGTGCGAGGGGGAGATGCGGGAGAAGGGCGGATGCGGATGGTATACAGGTGCGGGTTTGTTTCGGGTCGAGAAAAACAGTGCTGGGAGCGAATGGAGTCCAGGATCCGAGAGGGAGCGGGCTGCCGCACCAGAGAGGGGAACGGATTCGAGAGAGGCCGCCCTCTACTCCTTGGCGGCCCGCTTCTTGTTCTTCTTGTCCCCCTGGCCACCGACAAACTTGACGAGGTCGTCGATCTCTAGGTGGCCGCGGCTTCCGATGCCCGACTCGCCAGCGCCGGCAGCGGGCGCGGCAGCCGTCGTCTGGGCCCGCTGGGCCATCTCCTGACTCGTCAGCCGCTGGTTGCGTCGGGCGCTCGGCGCGGTCGCGCTCGATGCCGGGGCCTGCTGCTGGAGCATGCGCCGGGAGCTCGACGAGGCGGCGGCGGCGGCAGCAGGGATGCTTGCAACGCGGCGGGCGTTCTGGGCCTCGGCCAGGGCGGTCTGGGCGGCGTGCGTCTTAAAGGCGTCGAGCAGCTGCTTGGCCTCCTCGGTCGACGGGTCGCTCTCGCCGAGGCGCTCGAGGTAGATCTTGTACGCGGCCTCGGCGTTCACGGTCGCACCCTCGAGGTCCTGGACGCAGAAGAGCGTCTGGCAGAGCAGGTTATGCGTCGACGCGACCTGAATGGACGACGGGCCAAAGACCTGGCTCGCGAGCTCGATGTGCTTCTCAAAGAGCTTGACCGAGGCCTGGAACTGCGACGCCATCGACAGCAGGTTGCCTGCGGAAGCGAGACACATGGTCAGCGATATGTCGATTGGCCCAGGCCGGGTTTCAGCGCGCGACGAGCTACGTACCGACGTTGGTGAGCAGGATCAGCTGCTCCGGGTGGCCCTCGCCGTAAACGATGGTACCGAGCGCAAGGACGTGGCGGAAGATCTTGAGCGAGGTCTCGACATCCTCCGACAGGCTCTCAAGCATCGCCAGGTTCTGGTAGAACGAGATCGTCTCGTGGTGGTCGAGGCCGAGCGTGCGCTCGGCAATGATGACGGCCTGGCGCTGGAGCCGGATGGCCTCGGCGAGCTCGGCTCCAAACGCAGGTGGCTGGTCCGTCTTGGGGTCGGCCGTCAACTGCTGCTGGAGCGCCTGGCGGTAGACCTGGTGGACCGCGATCGCGTACGAGTTGTACGCGCGGGCGACGTCCCTGTGGAAGATCGAGTGAATGGTCTCGTAGAGAAGGACGCCCTCGTGCATGAGCTCAAGACCGCCCTGACGGTCGCCGCGGTTGATGGTGACCTTGCCGGCCTCGAGCGTCTCCTCAGAAGCCGAGCTCTGATCAAAGAGGACAAAGGTCAAAGGGTCAGCGATCGAGCGTCAGGACATCAGCTGGCTTAGGTCAGACGGACCTGAGGCTCGGCGTCCTTGACCGCGGGCACAAAGGCGACGACGTCCTCAGGGACAAAGGTCGTCGTCCGCTGAGCGATGCCGGCCTTCTTGCTGGCCTTGCGCTTCTTGGCGGCAGCGACGGCCTCCTCGGACGTCGGCTCGCCCTCGGCGGCGGCAGCAGCCTCGAACTGGTAGTCGCGGCTGGCGAGCTGGAACGCGTACCGGCTGGCGAGCTCGCGGACAATCTGGGGCCGCTTGAGCTCCTCGCCGAAGTACGAGGCCGACATCGTGTAGCGGAAGCGGGCTTGAACCTCGGCGATCACCTCAGCCTGGAGCGAGGCCGGCGTGAGCTTGGTCCAAGCGGCGGGCTCCTCAGCCGCGAAGGCAAGCGCCTCGACGACCGGCTTGGGGTTGGCCTCGACGGCGGTGCCGACGAGGCAGTTGAGGAAGTGCGAAAGTGCAGCAGCCCACTCGTCGACAAGGAGGCCCTTGATGAGCGAGCGCAGGATGCGCTTGCACGCGCGGAAGACCATCTCCTGCTTGAGAATGACCTTGAGCGCCTCGAGGTTGCCGATGGCCTCGCCCTCCTTGCGGTCGGCGGCGATCTTCTCGACGGTAGCGGTGACGGCACCGAGGTAGCTGAAGGGGGAGCACAAGGGGCGCACGTCAGCAGAAGTAACCAGAGACAGAACGAGGCTCGCGGGCGCACCGCATGTTGATGCCCCGACGGTGGAGCGAGCGAGTGAGGGAGACGCCGTCCATGCTGCTGTCGCGGTTCGTTAAAACGTCGAGGACGAAAGTCGGGATGACGGTGCTCCGGAGGAAGATGGAAGCGTTGCGGACGGCCTGGACCGACGCATCGGCCTCGTCGGTGATGGTCGAAGCGATCGTGTCCTTGTCGGCGTCGGCGCCGGCCTTGAGGTCGACCCAAGCGTCCGGGTTGAAGCGGAGGTCGAAGCGCGCGCCGGGCTCAGCCTTGACAACCTCGATCTCGCCGTTAGGCTGATGAACGTGGATGTCGCCGTTGAGCTGGACAACAACGCGCTCCTCTTCCTCGGGCTTAGCCTCAGCCTCGGCGGGGGCGGCCTCGTCCTTGGTCTCGCCCTCAGCGGCAGGCTCCTCGGACGCGGCGGCGTCGGCCTTCGGCTCGGCAGCCTCGACAGCAGCCGGCTTGGCCTTCTTCTCGCGCTTTGATGCACGGTCCGTCGCCCACTTGCGGAATTCGGCCTCCCAGAAGCCGTCAAGGAGCTCCTGGCGGAGCAGGACGAGCCGGTGCGGGTAGGCGGCGATCTCCTGCTCGTCGGCCGGGACGGCCTTGTCGGCGACAGCCTCGTCCTCGCCCTCGGCGGCCTTGAGCGCACCGGTCCGGTCGGCGACGTTGGCGGCGGTGAAGGCGGTGCCGGCGGCGTCCTTCTGCAGGAACTCGACATCGACCGGGCTCAGGCGGAAGGCGTCGAGGACGTACTTGCGGCCGTCGGTGCCGAGCAGGCCCTTGACGTCGAACGACGACCAGAGCTCGACCTTGTCCTCGGCGGCGGGGCCGGTCGGGACCTCGTGCTTGGCGAGCCTGAAACCATCGGCAATCTTCTGCATCGATTTGTGAAACGAAGCGTCCCACTTGATCGAGGTTGGGCCAGCCTCAAAATCAAGGCCGTAGACGATGAGCGGGTTCGAGGTGTCCTTCTTGGCCTCGGCGCCCTCGGTCTCGGCACCCTCGGCGGCGGCGGCAGCGCCCTTGTCATCCTCGCCGAGCCGCTTCGAGAAGATGCCGGGCAGGTAGGTCTGGCAAACCCAGCGCTCGCCCGCCCAGTCAACGACGGTGTGGCCGAGGCAGCAGACACCGTCGACGTCAAGCTGATTGAGCGCGCGGATGCCGGCAGCGTCCTTGCCCGAGGCGGCGTGGGCGGCGGCGTCACCTCCGAGGTGCGAGAACGACTCGATCGAGTCGCAGCCCTTGGTAAAGAGAATGTTGTGATAGAAGAACATGTGGGCGTCGGCCTTCTCGT
>Ga0308160_10005746_pt1 | contig 12854 bp, 8 predicted proteins | sample PhyFR1_FD_201036 | JGI IMG/M metagenome (GOLD analysis project Ga0308160, IMG submission 201036) | Phyllosphere microbial communities from UC Gill Tract Community Farm, Albany, California, United States - DLSLF.R1 | ecosystem: Host-associated > Plants > Phyllosphere > Unclassified | place: USA... | reverse complement strand
TCAAGCTCGTGCAGTCCGAGAGCACGCCGCTCGTCTTCGTCGGCCTGCTGGTGCTCGGCCTGGTGCTCGTCACGTTCACGTCGACCATGCCGTCGACGCTGCCCGCGCTGTTCCCGACGATCATCCGCTACGGCGCACTGGCCATCGCGTTCAACGTGTCCGTCTCGCTCTTCGGCGGCACCACGCCCCTGGCCACCGAGGCGCTGGTCGTCTGGGCCGAGGGCGAGGGCTTCTCCTGGGCCCACGACATCCCCGCCTTCTACCTCATGGCCGCGGCCGTGATCGGCCTCGTCGCCGTGTGGTTCACGAAGGAGACCGCCAACGAGCCGCTGCTCGGCTCGGGCCCCTCGGTCGCGACCGACGACGAGGCGCGCGAGCTGGTCGAGGCCTACGCCGACGAGTCGAGCGAGGTCGCGAAGTCGGACTGGGCGCTCGAGTGGGCGCAGTCCGGCCTCATCGACGTGGTCGACCCGAAGGCCGCCGAGGCCGACGCCGCCCGCCGCGGCTGAGGCGGCCGCGGGCCCCGGCGGGCGGGGCCGGGTCCGCCCCGGGGCAGGGCCCGGCTAGGGGCAGGGCCCGGCTAGGGGCGGGCGGCGAGCAGGGCGCGGGTGTGGGCGTGCTGCGGGGCGGAGAACACGTCGGCCGTGCGGCCCTGCTCGACGATCCGGCCCTCGTGCATCACGGCGACGCGATCGGACATGTGCTCGACGACGTCCAGGTCGTGCGAGATGAAGACGTAGGCGAGCCCGTCCTGTCGCTGCAGCTCGTCGAGGAGGTCGAGCACCTGGGCCTGGACCGAGACGTCGAGCGCCGAGACCGGCTCGTCGCAGACGATCACGCGGGGCCGCGGGGCCAGGGCACGCGCGATCGCCACCCGCTGCCGCTGTCCGCCCGACAGGGTGTCGGGCCGACGCGTCACCGTGTCGGCGTCGAGTCCGACCCGTGCCAGCAGGGCGACGACCTCGGGCTCGACGGGACCGAGGCGCGTGCTGCGGCCCGACGTCAGCGCGTCGGCCAGCAGACGGCCGACCGTGAACCGGGGGTCGAACGAGCTCGCGGGGTCCTGGTAGACGGCGCCGAGGTCGCCACGGCGGGGACGACGGTCGCTCTCGCGGGCCGGGGCCCAGGACGTGCCGAGCAGATCGACCGTCCCGGCGTCGGGGTCGTCGAGGCCGAGCAGCAGGCGGGCCGTCGTCGTCTTGCCCGAACCCGACGCACCGACGAGGCCGAGCGTCTCGCCGGCCACGAGCGAGAGCGAGACGTCGTCCACGGCGACCCGGTCGGGCCCCCGGCGCCCCGGGAAGACCCGGCGCAGGCCCGTCGCCAGGAGGACGGGGCCGGACGGGGGAGTCGTCGCCGCGACCGGCGTCGACGGGCCGGGAGCGCCTCCTGGGCCGGGCGCGTCGGAGGCGACCGGCGTCGTCGACGCGGGCGCGCCTCCTGCGTCCGCGCCGTCGGAGGTCGCGGGGGCGGAGAGGCGGCGACCCCGCGGGGCCCCGCCCGGCAGGGCGGCGATGAGCATGCGCGTGTAGTCGGCCTGCGGCGAGTCGAGCACGGTCGCCGTGTCACCCTGCTCGACGACGTGCCCGTCGCGCATCACGACCACGCGGTCGGCCAGGCGCCGGACGACCCCGAGGTCGTGACTGATCGCGAGGACGGCCGTGCCCGCGTCGCGCAGGGCGGCGAGTCGGTCGACGACGAGACGCTGCACCTCGGCGTCGAGGGCGGTGGTGGGCTCGTCGGCGACGATCACGCCGGGTCGCAGGGCGAGGGCCGCGGCGATGAGCGCCCGCTGCCGCAGTCCACCCGACAGCTCGCCCGACCGCAGCCCCCGGCGCACCTCGGGGTCGGGCATGCCGACCTCGGTGAGGGCCTCCCGCACGCGGGCTCGGCGGGCGGCCGGCGAGAGTCGCGTGTGCAGTCGCAGGGCATCGTCGATCTCGCGGCCGACCGGGCGCAGGGGGTCGAGCGAGACCAGGGCGTCCTGCAGCACGAGTCCGATGCGCGGTCCCCGCAGCCGACGCCAGCCCCGTTCGGACAGGGTGAGCAGGTCGTCGTCACCGAGCCGCAGGGCGTCGGCCGTCACGGTGCCACCGGTCAGCCCGAGCAGGGCCCGCGCGGTCACGCTCTTGCCCGAGCCGGACTCGCCGACCAGGGCCACGCACTCGCCGCGACCCATCGAGAACGACACGTCGTCGACGGCCGTCACCCCGCCGAAGGTGACGTGCAGGCGGTCGACGACCAGGTCGTCCGAGGAGGCGCGGTGCCGGTCGCGGGGAGCGGCGCCGGTCGCCAGCGGGTCCGTGGTCATCGTCGTCCTCCTCGTCCGCGTCGTGCGAGACCTCGCCCCAGCACCGTGGCCGACGCGGCCGTCACCACGACGGCGAGCCCCGGGAAGACGGTCATCCACCAGGCGACCGCGAGGTACGTGCGCCCGGCCGAGAGCATCGCGCCCCACTCGGGTGCCGGGGGCGGCGACCCCAGCCCGAGGTAGCTCAGCGACGAGGCCCAGACCACGGCCTGACCGAGGCCCAGCGTGGCGAGCACGACCACGGGGGCGAGGGCGTTCGGCAGCACGTGACGCACGAGGACGAGCCCGGGGCGTCGGCCGAGCACGGTCGCGGCCTCGACCATCGGCGACCGGCGGACGGCCGCCACCTGGCTGCGGACGATCCGCGCGTACCCCGGCGCGGTCGCGAGGCCGACGGCGATCGTCGCCGGCACGGCCCCCGGCCCGGTGAAGGCGATGACGACGAGCGCCAGCAGGAGGCCGGGCAGGGCGAAGAGCACCTCGAGGGCGCGGCTCACGCCGGCGTCGGTCGCGCGGCCGACGAGGCCGCGACCGCCGAGGCCCGCCAGGACGCCGAGGACCACGCCGAGTCCCGTCCCGATCATCGTGGCGACGAGGCCGATCGTCAGCGAGGCACCGGCTCCGTGGACGACGCGGGTCCACACGCCTCGCCCCGACTCGTCCGTGCCGAACGGGTGCGCGAGCGACGGACCGGCGAACGCGTCGGTCGGCGACACGGCGAGCGGGTCGGCGGGGGCCAACAGGCCCGGTGCGACCGCCATCACGACCAGCAGCGAGAGCAGTGCGGCCGCCACGAGTTCGGTCGGGCCGAGCGGCAGGCGCCGCCGGGCGGTGCGGGACGAGGAGGCGCGGGCCGGGTCGGCACCCCGGGGCAGGTCGGGCAGCGCCGTCATGCCGCGCGTCCTCTCGGGTCGATCGCGCGTTCGGCCAGGTCGCCGAGCGCGACCACGACGACGTAGGCGAGCGCGGAGACCAGGGCGACGCCGGTCACGAGCGGGATGTCGCGCAGCGTGACCGCGCCGAGCAGGGTGCGACCGAGACCCGGGCGGGCGAAGACCGACTCGACCACGACGGCGCCGCTGAGCAACGAGCCGAAGGCCCAGCCCGACAGGGCGAGCCCGGGCAGCGCCGCGTGTCGGAGCAGGTGGCGGACGAAGAGTCCCGACGGGCCCTCGCCCCGGGCACGTGCCGAGAGGGCGAACGGGGTGGCCGCCGCGTCGAGCAGCGAGTCGCGGGTGACCTGCCCGAGGAACCCGGCGACGGGGATCGCCAGGGTGACGACCGGGAGGACGAGTCCCGCGGGGGTTCCCGTGCTCACCGGGGGCAGCAGCCCGAGCCGGGTGCTGAAGACGAGGATGAGCAGACTCGCCAGCCAGAAGTGCGGCACGGCCGAGGCGACGACCTCCAGACCCGACGACACCGCGGAGGCGATCCGGCCGCCGAGGGTCGCCCACCAGGCCGTCACGATCGCGATCGACCAGGCCACCACCAGGGCGAGGAGCGCGAGACCGATCGTGCCCGGCAACTGGTCGAGCAGCAACCGGCCGACGTCGGTCCGCAGCGAGTACGACGTCCCGAGGTCGCCCGTGGCGAGCCGTCCGAGCTGCGCGAGGTACTGCACGAACAACGGCTGGTCCAGGCCGTACTGTCGACGGACGGAGTCGAGGGCCTCGGCCGAGGCCTGCGACCCCGGACCGCCGAGGATCGCCTCGGCCGGGTCGCCCGGGACGAGCCGGATGGCGAAGAAGATCAGCGTCGCGACGGCCCAGAGCACGAAGAGCGCGCCGAGCAGGCGGCCGACGAGCCACCGACCCGCCCGTCGCCACCGCCCCGGACGCACTCGATCAGCTCGTCTTGTAGGCGTCGTACATCGTCGGTGCCTGGACCGTCGGCAGGGCCCGGACGCCCTGGACGGCCGAGCGCACCAGGTAGTGGTTCTGCTGGTCGTACAGCGGCAGGACGTGCCATCCCTCGAGGATGGTCTGCTGGGCCTGCTGGTAGAGGTCGGCGCGCTCGTCGGCGTCGCTCGTCCGGGAGGCGCGGGTCAACAGGTCGTCGAGGGCCGGGTCGCTCGTCTGCGAGAGGTTGGCGAAGTAGCCGCTCGGGGCGGGGGTGATGCCGTCGCTGTCGTAGAGGATGCGCAGCACGTCGGGGCCGACCTTCGTGTAGGGCGCGCTCACCAGGTCGTACTCGTTCGCCGCGAGGGCGCCGTACCAGCTCGAGAGGTCGAGGGGTTCGAGGGTGACGTCGAAGCCCAGGTCCTTCGCGCCGGCCTGGACCTGCTCGAACAGCGACTGCTCGGCGGGGATCGACTGGTTCGTGCTCACGGGGAAGGTCGCGGCGAGTCGCACGCCGTCCTTCGTGCGGTACCCGTCCGCGTCGCGGGTGGTCCACCCCGCCTCGTCGAGCAGGTCGTTCGCCGCGTCGGTGTCGACGTCGAAGAGCGACTCGTCGGAGAACGCCAGCGGCTCGACGCTCGACAGCGGACTGTACGACCGCTTCGCCGTGCCGAAGAACAGCGAGTCGATGCCCGAGTCGACGTCGACACCGCGGATGAACGCCTCGCGGACGCTCGCGTCGTCGAAGGGTGCCTTGCCGGCGTTGAGCTCGATGCGGTTGGAGGCGCCGGGGCGCGGGGCGTCGATCTCGTCGAGCGAGTCGTCCTTCGCCGCGGCGACGAGGGTGTCGGGCTGCGCGTTGTCGATCACGTCGACCTGGCCGGCCTGCAGCGCGGCGTAGCGGGACGCCGAGTCGGGGATGAAACGCCAGATGACCTCGTCGAGGTGGGCAGGCCCCTGGTGACCGGCATCGGCCGGCGGCGAGCTGTAGTCGTCGTTGCGGGTGAGCACGACCTGTTGCTGCTTGGTCCACGACTCGACCGCGAACGGGCCGGTGCCGACCGGTGACTCGCAGTTGACCTCCTGGCTCCGGGTCAGGGCCTCGGGTGACTCCATCGCGAGCCAGGGCTGTGAGAGGGACTCGAGCAGGGCGCTGTCGGGCTCGCTCAGGTCGAAGCGTGCCGTGCGCGCGTCGACCGCCTCGACGCCGGTGACCTTGCCGAGGGCGAGGTACCCGGTCGACGACAGCGTCGCGGGGTCCTGGAGATGGGCGACGTTGGCCGCCACGGCGGTGGCGTCGAAGGGGGTGCCGTCGGTGAACGAGACGCCGTCCTTGAGCGTGAAGGTCCAGCTGAGGCCGTCGGAACCCTCTTGCCACGAGTCGGCCAGCCACGGGACGATGTCGCCGTTGGCGTCCTTCGAGACGAGCGACTCGAGGTACTGCGTCGACACGAGTGCCTGCGGGTAGTTGCCGCCGACGTGGGGGTCGAGGCAGGTCGGCTCGGCGTCGCCCGAGGCGTAGGTCAGCGTCCCCCCGGCGACCGGGGTGGACGAGGTGTCGGGGTCGCCCCCGCTCGTGCAGCCGGCGAGCACGAGGCTCGCGACGGCGGTGGCGGCGATCAGGACGGGCAGGCGGCTGCGCATGGGGCTCCGGGGGAGTGACGGGACGTCGGGTGGGATCCGGCGACGCCGAGACGAGGCGGCATTCGTGGACCGGGTGCAACAAGTGCGCCGTCGAGTCTAGCGGCATGATGGTGGCCATGTCAGATGGACCAGACGCCACCCGCCCTCGGCGGCCGGTCGGCCGACCGCGCCGCTCGTCCGCCGAGATGCTGGCGGACGCCGCGGCCGAGTTGTTCCTCGAGAACGGCTACGCCGGGACGACCGTCGACGACATCGCCCGTCGGGCCGGCGTCAGCCGTGGCACGTTCTTCAACTACTTCGAGGCCAAGTCCGACCTCTTCTGGCTCGACCTCGACCAGAGCCTCGCCGATCTCGGCGACCTCCTGCGCGCCTCCTCCGAGCTGTCGCCGGTCCGCGCGGTCGAGGCCGCACTCGTCGCGCTCGCCGAGGCCCACGACCCCGAACGCGTGCCCTGGGCCCTGACCCAGTCCGAGGCGATGGCCCTCGGCGACGACCTCGTGGCCTCGGCCGCGGTCCGGTTCGTGCGTCAGCAGGGGGCGGTCGCCTCGTACGTGGCCGAGCGGTCGGGGCGGGATCGGTCGGATCTCGCGGCGCAGGTGGTCGGTTCGACGTTGATCGCGGCGGCGGCGGCCGCCATCGCGAACTGGGCGCGTGCCGGGGTGTCGCGCGGCCCCCTCGGGCCGGTGGTCGCGGCGGCCGTGGGCCCCGTCGCGGACGGACTCGACGCCCGGGAGGCGCGCTCGGCCTAGACCGTCGGCGTCGGTGACGTCGACGGGGACGTGGGCGAGAGGACGTCCACGAGCTCGGCGCGCTTCGGGAAGACCCACTTGTTCATCGCCCAGTACCGGAACACCATGGCGAGCATGGTGCCGATGATCGGCCCGCTGACGAAGTCGGCGATCTCTTGCGTGGTGCGCGAGACGTTCGGCACCTCGAGGCCGAATCCGTAGCGCGAGAGGTAGAGCGGCGCGGAGTTGAGGCCGACCCCGATGACGCTGACGATGACGAAGAGCAACATCTCGTGGGCGGTGTGACGCTCGCCTCGGTCGTCGAACGACCACTTCTTGTTCATCCAGTACGAGAAGACCGTCGCGACGATGATGCCCAGCGCGAGGGCGGTGACGGGGTGCTGAGGGATGACGAACAGCTTGAGCCCGTAGTTGATCACCATGGTGATCACGAAGCCGATGCCCCCGACGACGAGGAACCTCGCCGCGGAAGGGTGCTCTCTGATGAGCTTGATGACTGCTTGCACTGCATCACGGTAGCCGAGGGCGCGATGAAGCGGCTGAAAGCGACCACGGGATGCGTCACAAATCACCCCCCGAACGAGAGGGTGAGCCCGTGCAGCGCCGAAGGGTTGAGGGCGGCTCACTCTTGCGGATGACTTCTCGTCACGGCCTGGTCACGGCGTGAGTATCCGTCGCCCCCAGTGGCTAACGTCGTGCTCGTCGGACCGGATCACCGGGACGGCGACCGGTCGCCCCGGGGTGGGTCAGGGCGACCGGTCCACCCTGACTCACTGAAGAGGACACCACTCATGAAGAAGACCGTGTCGACCGCCACCGCGCTGTCGACGGCCATCGTCATCGCCCTGGGGGGCATCGCGCTGAGCGGACAGGCGGCGTCTGCGGCGTCGGTTCCCGGGAGCGTCGAGGCGCAAGTCGCGACCGCCTCGCCCCGATCGGTGGGGGAACCCCAGGACGGACAGGGAAGCACGGAGCAGCCCGTTGCCACGGCCGGGCCATCGGCCGAGCCGGTCGACCAGGCCGCTCCGGTAGAGGGAGCCGCTCCGGTAGAGGGAGCCGCTCCGGTGGACGAGGCCGCTCCGGTGGACGAGGCCGCTCCGGTGGACGAGGCCGCTCCGGTAGATGAGGCCGCTCCGGTGGACGAGGCCGCTCCGGTGGATGAGACCGCTCCGGTGGACGAGGCCGCTCCGGTGCATGACGGGGCGCCCCTTGCTGCGCAGGCCGAGGCGTTTTCGCTCGTGAGCCCGGTCGAAGGCGCGGTGTACCCGACGCTCGGCTACGAACTGGTCATCGACACGACAGAGGACTCGATCGCCGTCGTCGTGTACGACGGGGCCGGACAGCCGATCGTCAACGAGCCCACGGTCGCGGGACCGCGTATGACGCAGACGATCTACCTGCCCGACGAGGCGCCGGCCGATCAGGCGATCACGGTCGTGGTGTCGGACGCGCGAGGGGCCCTGCTCGGATACGAGACACGGAACTTCCGGATCGACGTCCCGACGTCACCGGCCGTGACGGTGAGCACGCCCCGAACCGGTGCGATCGTGACGGCAGACTCCGAGTACCCGGGTCTGGGTATGTTCGCGATCGCCGGAACGGGCGTCCCCGGATCGGCCATCGCCTTCACGGTCGAAGCCTTGAGCGGTCAAGAGGGGTGGGGTCACGACTACGACCCACCCCGCGTCGGCGCCGACGGTACCTACCGCTTCTTGGAGGTCCTGCCTCACGGGTCGTGGCGGCTGCTCGTGAGTCAGTACGTGCCTCGCGGTGACGGCCTGGCCGGTCTCGAGGGTCCGCCGTTCAGCCGCATGTCCGTACCCGTCGTGGTGGAATTCGCACTGGTCGCTCCGGCTGCGACGGCTCCGGAGGTGCCACCGGTCGCTCCCGCCGTCATCCCGGTCGTCTCGCGGCCCGTGAACCCGGTCGGCGTGGATGTCGTCCCCGTGGCGCACCGCTCCGACCTCGCCTACACGGGCTCCTCCGAGACGACTCCGTGGGCGGGTCTCGCCGGCATGGTCCTCGTGGGTCTGGGGGCGGCGACCGTCCTCGTCACGCGGCGCCGCGCCTCCCGGGGCTGAACCGCAGCGCGGCCGTCAGCGACGAGCCGGGTCGGACGCCCTCCGTGGCGTCAGGCTCGGCTCGTCCGGCGTCGAGAGGGTGAGCACGGCCTCCTCGACGGCGTCGTGGTCCTCGAGCTGCCGCTCGACGCGGCGCAGGGCGACGGCGACGTGCTCTTCGCGGTCGTCGCCCGTCATGTCGACGGCGGCGACCAGGTAGAGCCGGCCCGGACCGACGAACTCGGTGTGCAGGTAGGTGACCCGCTCGATCTCGGGGCGGGCGAGCAAACGTTCGAGCACGGTCGACTCGAGCTCGTCCGAGGGGCTCTCGCCGACGAGGAACCGCCGGTTGCGGTCGATCAGCACCAACGCGACCACCCCCAGGAGCACGCCGACGGCGATGGACCCGATCGCGTCGAACACCGCCGAGCCGGTGACCTGGTGCAGGAAGATTCCGAGGAAGGCGATCAGCAGGCCGATCAGGGCCGCCGCGTCCTCGGCGAACACCGCCCGCAGGGTCGAGTTCGAACTGCGGAGCACGTGCCGCAGCGTCGGCACCTGCCGTTCGGCCGCCGATCCGCGGGCCTGACGGAACGCCTGCAGGAAGGACGTGCCCTCGAGCACGAAGGCGATGGCCAGCACGACGTAGTTGATCAGGTAGTTCTCGGCCTCCTCGTCGGCGGTCAGCTGGGAGATGCCGTGCTGGATGGACACGACGGCCCCGACGGTGAACAGGCCGAACGCGGCGAACATCGACCAGACGTAGGTCTCCTTCCCGTAGCCGAGGGGGTGCGCGTCGTCCCGTCGCTTGACGCCCCGTTTGTCGGCGACGAAGAGGAAGATCTCGTTGCCCGTGTCCGCCCACGAGTGCGCGGACTCCGCCACCATCGACGCCGAACCGGTGAGGAAGGCGGCGACCGTCTTGGCGACGGCGATCAGCAGGTTGGCGACGAACGCCACGATCACGGTGACCGTGCTCTCGGGCTTGACCGGGGGGTCGGACGGGGTGGAGGACATGGCCTCGATCCTGCTCCTCGGGACGGCCTCGCGCCTCCTCGGCTCTGACGGTAGGATCGAGTACGCATCGATCCGGCCATCACCGGGGAGCACCCGGAAGAAAGCGACCGGCGGGCCACGGCCCGGTGGTCGTCGGTAGAACCGGGCGGGGCAGGCCCGTCACAGCCGCAGCAGAGCGGTCGCGGTCACCGTCCGAGAGGGCGACGACGGCGGCAAGCGGGGTGGTACCGCGCCACCCGGGTCAGGCACCCGGTCGGCGTCCTCGTGGTCAGAAGGTCCCTCGGCCAGAGCAGCGGGGGCGACCCACCGCACGACCTGGAGAACCGATGACCTACCCCAAGGGTTCCGACGCCACGGGCGTCCCCGCCTCACCGCGCTTCCCCGAGATCGAGACCGGCGTCCTCGCCTTCTGGAAGCGCGACGACACCTTCGCCGAGTCGATCCGGGCCCGCGAGGGCTGCGACGAGTGGGTCTTCTACGACGGCCCGCCGTTCGCCAACGGCCTGCCGCACTACGGACACCTCCTGACGGGCTACGCCAAGGACGTGTTCCCGCGGTACCAGACCATGCGCGGCAAGCAGGTGCACCGGCGTTTCGGCTGGGACACCCACGGGCTGCCCGCCGAGCTCGAGGCGATGCGCCAGCTCGGGCTGACCGAGAAGCACGAGATCGACGACATGGGCATCGACGTCTTCAACGCCGCCGCCCGCAAGTCGGTGCTGCAGTACACCGACGAGTGGCAGCAGTACGTCACCCGTCAGGCGCGCTGGGTCGACTTCGACGACGACTACAAGACCCTCGACGTCGACTACATGGAGAGCGTCGTCTGGGCCTTCAAGCAGCTGCACGACAAGGGGCTCGCCTACGAGGGCTTCCGCGTGCTGCCCTACTGCTGGCACGACCAGACCCCCCTGTCGAACCACGAGCTGCGCATGGACGACGACGTCTACAAGAGCCGCCAGGACCAGACGGTCACGGTCGCCTTCCCGCTCGTCGGCGCCAAGGCCGAGGCGCTCGGCCTGACCGGCGTCGAGGCCCTCGCCTGGACGACCACCCCGTGGACCCTGCCGACCAACATGGCGCTCGCCGTGGGGCCGGCCATCGACTACGTCGCCGTGCCGCACGCCCTGCTGCCGGGCGAGCGCACCGGCGACCAAGAGTTGCTGACCGGCAGCGTGTTCCTGCTCGCGGCCGACACGCTCGCCGCCTACGCCCGCGACCTGGGCTACGAATCCGCCGAGGCCGCCCAGTCCGCCGTCACCGCGACCTTCACCGGTGCCGAGCTCGAGGGCGTCGAGTACGACCGCATCTGGGACCTCTACGCCGACACCGAGGCCTGGGGCACCGAGAACGCCTGGCGCATCCTGGTCGCGGACTACGTCGCCACCGGCGAGGGCACCGGCATCGTCCACCAGGCCCCGGCCTACGGCGAGGACGACCAGCTGGTCTGCGCCGCCGCCGGCATCCCCGTCATCGTCTCGGTCGACGACGGTGGGCGCTTCCTGCCGATGTTCGACGAGCTGGGCGTCGCCGGCCTGCAGGTCTTCGACGCCAACAAGCCGCTCGTGCAGCGCCTCCGCGCCGACGGTCGCCTGGTGCGCCTCGCCAGCTACGAGCACAGCTACCCGCACTGCTGGCGCTGCCGCAATCCCCTGATCTACAAGGCCGTGTCGAGCTGGTTCGTCCGCGTCACCGAGTTCCGCGACCGCATGGGCGAGCTGAACCAGCAGATCACCTGGGTGCCCGACAACGTCAAGGACGGCCAGTTCGGCAAGTGGGTCGGCAACGCCCGCGACTGGTCGATCTCGCGCAACCGCTACTGGGGTTCACCGATCCCGGTGTGGAAGAGCGACGACCCCGCGTACCCGCGCGTCGACGTCTACGGCTCGCTGGCCGAAATGGAGGCCGACTTCGGTCGACTCCCGACGAACGCCGACGGCGAGCCCGACCTGCACCGCCCCTTCATCGACGAGCTCACCCGCCCGAACCCCGACGACCCGACGGGGCAGAGCACCATGCGCCGCATCGAGGACGTCCTCGACGTCTGGTTCGACAGCGGCTCGATGCCGTTCGCCCAGGTGCACTACCCGTTCGAGAACCAGCAGTGGTTCGACGAGCACAGCCCTGCCGACTTCATCGTCGAGTACATCGGTCAGACCCGCGGCTGGTTCTACACGCTGCACACGCTGTCCACCGCGCTGTTCGACCGCCCGGCCTTCTCGAACGTCATCAGCCACGGCATCGTGCTCGGCTCCGACGGTCAGAAGATGTCGAAGAGCCTGCGCAACTACCCGGACGTCAGCGAGGTGTTCGACCGCGACGGGGCCGACGCCATGCGCTGGTTCCTCATGTCGAGCTCGGTGATCCGCGGCGGCAACCTCGTCGTCACCGAAGAGGGCATCCGCGAGGGCGTCCGACAGTTCCTGCTGCCGCTGTGGAGCACCTGGTACTTCTTCTCGCTCTACGCCAACGCCGCGTCCGGAGGCGCGGGTCGGCATGCCGCCCCCGGTTACGACGCGCAGTGGCGAACCGACTCGAGCGACGTCCTCGACCGCTACCTGCTCGCGAAGACGCGCCTCCTGGTGTCCGACGTCGAGGCCGCGCTCGACGCCCTCGACACGCCGCGGGCCACCGCGACGCTGCGTGACTTCGCCGACGTGCTGACCAACTGGTACGTCCGACGCTCGCGCGACCGGTTCTGGTCGGGCGACGACGTCGACGCGTTCGACACCCTCTTCACGGTGCTCGAGACGCTCACCCGGGTCGCGGCCCCGCTCGCCCCGCTCGTCGCTGACGGGGTCTACAAGGGCCTCACCGGGGGGCGCTCGGTGCACCTGACCGACTGGCCCGACGCCTCGGCGTTCCCGGCCGACGACGCTCTCGTGACCGCGATGGACGCCGTCCGCGCCGTCGCGTCGAGCGGTCTGGCGCTGCGCAAGTCCCAGGGGCTGCGCGTCCGTCTGCCGCTGGCCCGTCTGACGGTCGTCACGCCCGACCCGGCAGGCCTCGAGGCGTTCGCCGACATCGTGCGCGACGAGCTCAACGTCAAGCAGGTCGTCGTGACCCGCCTGACCGAGGAGAGCCTCGGAGAATACGGCGTCACCCGCAAGCTCACCGTCAACGCCCGGGCGGCCGGTCCGCGCATCGGCAAGCAGGTGCAACAGGTCATCCCGGCGGCGAAGAGGGGCGACTGGCAGCCCGCGGGCGAGAACGTCGTCGTCGGTGGCGTCGAGTT
>Ga0308160_10005745_pt1 | contig 12855 bp, 12 predicted proteins | sample PhyFR1_FD_201036 | JGI IMG/M metagenome (GOLD analysis project Ga0308160, IMG submission 201036) | Phyllosphere microbial communities from UC Gill Tract Community Farm, Albany, California, United States - DLSLF.R1 | ecosystem: Host-associated > Plants > Phyllosphere > Unclassified | place: USA... | reverse complement strand
CTTCCCTCCGCTCGCCTCGGCTCTCATCTTTTGGTGATTCTGCTCTGAGCGCAGGCTTGTCCGCTCACGTCGCGTCTTCCGTCAGTCTTTTCGCTTCTAACCTCGTGCTCGCCTCCGTTGTCGCGTGCTGCTCCTCTACCTTCTCGTGTCGTCGCTGACCATGCCTGATGCCCGACGTCCCGCTCCCGCAGCCGGCCTCCCGCAGCTTCTCGGTCCCTACACGTCCTCGCTCTCGCCATGCTCGGCAACCATCTCACCGTCGTCGCCGGCCTCGGCCTCCTCTTCACTCACGTCTCTGGCGCGCTCGCTGCTTACACCGGACCGACGTGCGGAGACGTTCGTGCCGGCACCTGCCCTGGCGAGCCGTTCCCGGGCTCCTCGTTCACAGGCGTCTCATGCTCTGCGAGTCAGTCCGTCTGTTTTCCGAGGGCTGCTGTCTTCGGTTCGCCCTGATCATCATCCTTTCGATGTCCGTTTCAGATGTCAACCAGGTCAACTTCGTGGGACGCTTCGCGATCGGCGAGGTTGCTTCTGCCCAGGCGTGCGCTCAAGCTTGCCGCTTCTATGTTCGTCGACTCTTGAATGCCTCAATCACCTGCCGCGCCTGACCCAACCCCTTGTTCCATGGATCGATAGTCACTCGCTGTCACCCGAGTGGTCTCAGGATCAAATCCTACCCGCTACACCTGCGCCTGCGCTGACGATGGTCTGTTCTTGGACCTCGGCATCTGATCACTCTCGAAGAAGCTGACCCTTACGCTCAACCATCAACAGCCGTCAACCAAGCCGCTGTCAACTGCAACCCCGAGCGCCCGGGCTACGTCGCTATCTACTTCCACTCTGCGTCTGCTCAGGCTTCAGGCAACAGTAAGCGACGCCTGGCGGAGCGTGCTCGTCTGGCCAAAAAGACGGTCTGCCCTCGCGGCCTGACCGCTTGCAAGATCCCTGGCTCTGACGATGGCTTCGAAGTGCGATCCCTCTCCTTCTTCTCCTTTTCAGCTCCGCGACTGACAGTCCGATGCCTTCCTCTCAGTGCATCGACACCATGACCGAGCTTGAGTCGTGCGGCGGCTGCCGGCATGGCGTCTACAAGCCAGCTTCCCCCAGCTACCGTGTCCCCTCGCCATTGTACGTCACGACCCGCGACCCGCTCACCTGAACCTGATAGGCTGCTGCAAACTGACGTTGTCGTTCGATGCATCCGTCAGCAACGAAGAGCTTGTTCTGCCCGATGCTTCCGAGTCTGTTGAAGAGCCTCGCCGCGGCGCCGAGTGCGTCAAATGGCCTCTCATCTCCGCAAGATGTGTCGCTGACGTGCGCCGCTCCTTCGGCCGTCCATAACCAGCTGCACAGACCCTCACCGCTTCGGCCTCGGTATCACCTGCCGCCAGGGCGAGTGCCTACCTTATGCTTGAGGACAACCGAGAACCTCTTGCTGTGTCGACAGACGCTTTTCCCTTCTTCCCTTTGACTCTCGGCGATGCCCCCCTTGATACCCTTGCTCTCTGCTCCTGCCTCCCGCGCGACTTACGCCATGCCGATGGCGTCTCTCGCCGAGCCGCCCGCATACCATGACGCTCGTTCCTTTCTCTGTCACGACTCGAAAAGGGCCATGAGAGACCTCAGGATGAACGGAAAGGGGCCTCTCGTTGCGCGTTGACTCGAGAAATTTGCGCGGACGAGAGCGAGGGCGGTCAGGTGCATGTGTAATGATCGGGGCTTGACATGTACGGGGAGGCAGTCAGAGATCTCTTGTTGTGGGCGAGCAAACAGACGAAGGCGAGGAGCGGTGCGCTCCGGACGGGCGAGCGAGACATGTGAGTGGGATGAGGGCGTTAGGCACGCATGTAGTGTTGGGAGAGTGAGAAAGGAGCTGTGCGGGGCTGTGGGATTAGAAGGGAGGAAAGGTGAAGCGGGGTCGGGCCGGTGAGGCTCGCTTGGGGAGGGAGGTGTGTATGGCGAATGCGACGAGAGGTGCTTGGTGAGAACGGGAAGGCGGCGAGCAAGATACAAAGGCGACGAGCGAGCAAACGGGGGACCAAAAGCGGAAGTTCTGAGGCAGGATTGAGACATGGAGGTGGGACTGAGTGGGTGAGGAGGATGGGGTAAAAGGCAGGCGTTCGGTCCGTCCATCAGGCGGCTTTTTTACGGGCCGTGTCCGAACGGGCTGAACGAGGGCGAGCTCCAGGCGCTGTTAGTGGCAGCAGTCGAGGAAGGCCCGCCCCGGCGCGACTCGGGTGGGCTGCGGCCAAGCGACGCCGGGAAGGTTGGCATCTGGCCGGCAGCTTTGGCCGAAGGGAAGGCGTCAGCCGCTGGGTACGAGGGAGTGCCTGCCGGGGACGAGTGCCGACCCTGTGACCGGTTCTGCGACGCAGGACGCGAGGGCACGGGTAGACCACCAGCGGCGGCGCGCTGCTGCTGCCCGGCGCCGGCTGACGAGTTCTGGCCAAAGGAGGCCCCGAACGGCACCGGCGGCCGGGCGTGGTGGCGATGACTACCGGCCGAAGTTGAGCCATCCGACAGGTCGATGTTGAACGAATAGTCGATGACTGGCGAGCCGATCGTCTGGCCCGTCTGGGGCGGGCTGCCAATTGAGCTCGAGCTGCTCGTCCACGAGCTACCGCCCGGACCGCCGTTGTGGACGGAGGCCGTCGGCGTGCTCGACGGCCCTCGCTGACCGAGCGGGTGCTTGGAGAACGAGAGCCGGATGCCGCCCTTGACGAGACCGTTGATCGTGTCACCGTACAGCGTCTTGAGCGTCGCCGAAGCCGCATCGACGTCTTCAAACTGCGAAGTGCGATGGGCAGCGATGGTCAGATCAAGAAACTCTAGGAGCGTTCTGAGCGGTGCTAGAGAGTGACGGGCGCGAACCTCGACAAAGCACATCGGTCCATTCGTCTTCTGGCGGTAACTCAGCCGCCGGAAGCCGTCGCAGCGCGAGAAGAGTGCGCGGAGGGCGTCCTCAAGCTGCGTATTGGACGACGACGGCGCCGACGAGGTCGGGAGGTTGCCGACGTACAGCGTGTTGATCTGATCGGGCCAACAAGCGGAGGCGGTCAACACAATCAGTAAGGCCGCGACGCAAGCGAAGGGCAACCTTGGCGTCTGAACGCACCGGAGGGTTCATGTCGGCCGGATTCGCTGTCCGCGGGACGTGCTTGCCGCCGGCCGCCTTGCCGAACGAGGACGAGGCGCTGCCGCTCGCACTGCCCGGGTCCGAGTCGCGGGCCCCGTCGTCGAGCGGCGGCCGAAGCTGACCGCCCGGGCCGGCCTGTGACTGCTGCTGCTGCTGCTGTTGTGATCCAAGCGACGGGCTGCGAAGGTGAGCCGGCGTGAGCGCCTGCTGGCCGACGCCGAGCCCGCCCGGCGTCAGCGGAGGCGAGAAGGCGGCGAGCTCGTCCGCCCGTCGGAGATCCATCGGTGGCGGCTGGGTGAGCGACCGAGCGAGGCCGAACGACTCAGGCGAGAGCGGGTACTCGCCGTCCTTGCCGTTGCCATTGCTGCCGTTGCGGAGGCTGCTAAAGTGGCCGCCGACGCTGCTGCCTGCGCTGCTGCTCCCTCCGCCGGCCGAGTGCAGCGGGGGCGGGTGAAGGAACGGCGTGTCGTTCGGGAGACCGAGCGTCGGCGACTGGAGGTGGCTCGGCGGCGTCGAGGAGAGCGACGAAGCCGACAGCACTAGCGGCGACTCGCGCCCAGGCTCATCCTCCCCTCCGGCTGACGGTCGGTCTGGCCTGACCCAGGGGCTCGTGTTGGACGATGGCTCGACCGAGCGACCGACGGCGCCGAATGGCGGCGGCTGAGGCGCGAGCCCAACGGCAACACCACCTCCGACGACGCTGCCGCTGCCAGCTGCTGCGCTCGGGCTGCCGGCCTCATCGCCTCCGACGCCGCGCCGCGTGTGCAGATTCTTTTTTGCCATCTCGGCCTTGAGGACGCTCGCCCGCTCGACGTCGACCTTGCGGCCCTGAAGGGCATCGCGCGCGTCGAGTGCGGCCTGCCGCGTCTTGAATTTGGCGAAGCCGATGCTCTGCCGCCGGGGCGGGCCGCTTGCTGCTGCTGCCGCCGCCGAGGATCCGCTCGAGCCGCCAGCGCCGTTGGCCGCAGTCGACGGCGGCGCGAGGAGGAAACCGCCGAGGCCGAGCGTCGATGACGCGAGCGGCCCAACAGCCGCGGGGTCGCCATAGTCATACGCCGTCGGGTCGAGGAACGGCTGCTGGCCGCCGTGCTGTAGCAGAAGCGACGACTCGGTCGTTGAGCCGCCCGACTTGGCCCCTCCGCCTGCGAGTGCGCTCAAGGCCGCCTGCGCGACGGCGGCGGCTGTCGCAGCGGCGGCTGGGTTCTGCATGCCCGGCTGCTGCTGCGTACCCGGCGGGATGGCGGCCGACTGGGCCGGCGGCAGCTTGAGCGTCGCCGCTTCAAAGCCGGCACAAAAGGTGAACATGTTCTGAAACTCGCGCTCCTGTTATATACGAACGATCAAGGGTCAGCGGCCAAAGGATCGACGCTCGACCCTGGTGGCACACAGCGTGACGCACCTGCATGTCGTCCGGAAAGCCGACGACAAAGATCGTGCTAATCTCCTCCTCGGCTTCGGTCCGCCCCCCGGGGCTGCCGTTGCCACCGGAGCCGGCACCGCCGCCACCGAGCCGCGGGAAGCGGCCATTCTGGCCAAGCAAGGGGTTGACGCCGCCGAGGCCGACGGGAAGCATGCTGAGCGCGAGCGACGAGCTTTGGACGGGCATGCTGGCCTGCCGCAAGGGCTTCTGCTGCTGCTGCTGCTGTTGCTGTTGCGATGGCGGCAGCGAAGGCGGCAGCGAAGGCGGCTGGCCAAACTGCATCGGCGGCGCGCCGGGCGGACTGAGCATCTGGAAGGCCGCCGGGCCGAAGCCGCCCTGCGACACCGATGAGGGCGGCATGCTCGCCTGCCGCAGTGGAAGCTGCTGCTGCTGCTGCTGCTGCTGCTGCTGCTGCTGCTGCTGCTGCTGCTGCGAGAGATGGCTGCCAAAGAGCGAATCGGGCGGCAGAGTGTGCTGACTCGGAGGATAGTACGGACCACCTGCGCCGGGCGGTGGCGGCGGGTAGCCGTCGGGCTCGCCGTAGGGGCCGAGGTGGATAGGCGTCGTCGGCGAATGGGCCTCAAATTGGCTCATGGGCGGGTACGGACTGCGGCTGGCCGGATGCGGCTGCTGCTGCTGCGAGTAGGAGTAGCCCTGGCCGACACCTCCTGGCTGAAGATGGCGTCCATAGCCGCCGCCGCCGTCGTCGAGCATCGGATGGCTCCGGTCAAAGTCGGCCGAGCGCGGACCGTCGTACATTTGCTGCTGGTGCGGAGGCGGACCTCGCTGGTCTGAACCCTCGGCAAAGCCGCCGCCGTATGCCTGCTGCTGCTGCTGCTGCGGGGCGAAAGAGCGGTGCTGGAGATGGAGCGCCGGCGGGGCCGGCTGCCGGCCGTGGTGGCCCATCATCATGCCCGAGCTCGTCAGGCCGCCGCTCAACGCGCCGTCCGAGGACGATGCCGGCGGGTGGTACGCGCCGGACGACGACGAAGGTCCGGCCTGCTGCTGGGGTTGCGTTCCGCTGCTCCCGCCGCTGTCGAGCGACTCGAGCAGGCCGCGCGAGAGAAACGCGAGCGGGTCGTCGGCCGGCGTGGGTGCCATCTCTTGGGCGATGGGCGAGGCGTGAAGGGACGATCGAGTAGGGCCTCCTCTGCCCCCGGAACCAAGGCTTGCGAGGTGGATGGATGTGAGGATCGGCTAGCGGGCGAGCTCGGCGGACGGAGGATAAGGAGCGAGCGAGCGAGCCGAGGAGAGGCGAGGAGGGAGGGCCGGCGACGCGCGCGTCTCTAGCGGAACGACCGGTGGATGGCTCGGGAGGACGGCTGCTGCTGCTAGGGCTACAGCCGGGCGCAATCAGGAAGGAGCGAAGCTCTGGCCGGATCGGATGATATGGGCTGCGAGAGAGAAGGAACAGAGGGGAGAGGAGGGGAAAGGGCCCGGCGCCGCCCAACAACGGGACGACGCCTGGCGAGCGAGACCGAGACGCGCCGCGGGCGGGCGGGCGGGACGGCAAAGTGCAGATGCGAGTGCCAGGCGCGAGCGCCGGTCGAGCTCAAGGCTGTAGCGAGCTTCATGGGAGGAGGCCCCAGCGAGGCGGGCCCGAAAGCAGAGCGGAATGAGGAGGACGTACCCACCGGCTGCTTGACCGGGCGCAGGGCTTGGGAGGCCGGTCTGAAGAGACGCGGGTCTGCTCCTCCTGGCAGTGGGCGAGCTGGTTGAACTCGTAGCGCCGTTCCCAGCCAAACAGCTAGGAGGTTGAGCATCGCAGGCCGGCGAGGGCTCTTGCTGTGACCTTCCAACCGGGAGTTCTGGAGGGGTACAGGTCAGTCTGGACCCTCGTTGGTGAGAGCGCTGCTTGAACTGCAGGGTCGAGAGCCGGCGAGATGGGAGGAAGGCTAGTCGAGGCGTCGCAGCGTGCGAGCGGAGGAAGGCGGCGAGCTCTCGTCGAATTCGCTGCAGCGTGCGACGTTGGCCGTCGTGTGCTGTCGTCGCGCAGCTCTCCTCATGGACCCGCAGCTCCCAGACTTCCCCTCTCGCTCGCTGTCGAAGCCATCCCAGATCGACGCCTCGTTCGGTACAGCGCTCGTCCAAGCCCATTTGAGCGCTTCACACAAGGGTGGTCGGATGGCAGGCTCTGCTCGGGGGGGTTCTTGCTGCTGCGCGCGCCCCGCTCTCCTTCGCCCAGCAGCCCCAGCACCAGTCGGCCTCCGTCGAGATCATCCTGTGGCCGGATCTCACAGCCCCCTCGTTCTTAAAAGAGCAAGGAAAAACGGCATTGTCTGAAAGCAAGATTGTGATCGTCATTGCAAAAGCGGGCGAGGAGAGGGCTACATGCGTAAGGAGTCGGGGACGAGTTCGGGAACGGACGAGGGCCTGGAGGGCGTTGCTCTAAGCGCCGACGTTGTCGGCCGACTGGCCGCGGAAGGACGGGTTGCGGCCTGTGAGAGCAGAGAGCGTATCGGAGACGCATGGGAAGGCGAGCGACAGGTCAACAGGCGTTCTGGATGAAGAGGCTTTCCAAAGCTGGAAAGGGGCGCACCGTTCGACTCGCCCTCTGTTTCATACAGGCAGAGATGGAGAAGGAAGGATGAGCAGCATCGCTCGTCAGTCGACCAGATCACACAACACGGCACGGGGACCCCTTGCGAGGGAGGGCCTAGGACTGACCGTGTCCAGCGCCGGTCGTCGCCGACGAGCTCATCTCGAAGCCCGAGCTCGCGCCCGGCTGGCTGCCGCCGTACTCGCTCCCAGCCGAGGAGCGGAAGCCTTCGCCGTTAGCGGTCGGGTCGTCGGCATTGCTGTCGCCGGCCGAGGCCGAGGCGCTGCTGTTGTTGTCGGCCCGGCCGCCGAACTGGCCGCCGGAGCCAGAGTTGGAGCCGCCCATCTGGTTGGCGCGCGAGAAGGGGTCGCCGCCGTAGCCGCCTTCGGAAGTGCCTGGATAGGGAACGAACAGAGGTAAAGTAAGCGGCCGCCGGGCATGAGAAAAGGGATCCGTTCAAGCGGCGTTGATGAGAAACTGCGCGATGAGTGAAATGGACGCACTGTCGTGCGAGTACTCCTGGTAGTTGCCGTCGGCGTTCTGGTTATCTGTTGAGATCGATCAGAAGGCAGTGAACGCCGCTTCAGCTCGGTCCTCCACAGCAGGAGAGGGGGGAGGAGACTCGGGCGGTGAGCCAGCAAGAGGGTCGCAAGCGATGCGATGGAGTGAGAGGCATCGGAGGGAGACAGAGGACGCACCGTTGCTGCTCGACGACGGACGAACGTTGCTCGCCGGCGGCGCGCCGCCGCTCTGCTGCTGCTGCTGGCCGGGGACGTACTTCTCGATGTCGATACCGGTGGTCTGCGAAAGGGGAGGTCTGAGCGTCAGCAATCGTCCTCGGTGAGCAGGGCGTGGTGTGCGTCATAGGCGCGCGAACGGACCTTCTCGAATTGATCCTCGAGCTGTCCGAGCGCGGAGGCACGTGTCATCCTCAGAGTCAGCTCGGGTGGCCAGAGCAGACAGGGGTGTCGCCCAACCCGAACGAGATGGGGGTCGAGTCCCAGTCTCCGACGCAGCGCGCTCAGGCGAGGACTGACCTTCTGGCCCTGCTCGCTCTGGAGGAACTTCTCGGCCTGGGGGGCGTACTGCTTGGCCTGGTTGAGGCTGAAGGAGGACGGGCGGCGCTCGCGGTCAGTCTTCTGCCCACGCCCGAGCTAGGACAAGCTCGTGCAAGAGGGCGCCGGCGGTGTGATGGCCAGGGCGCCTGAGGCCAGGTGCCAGCCCTTGTGCCCGGGAGCGGCGGGTGCGAGCTGGCCAGAGCACGCAAAGCTGAAGCAGAGACACGCACAAGTCCATGATGGGTCTAAGTATATCGTGTAGGTAGGAGTCTGAGAGGGGAGTCGGGTTGGTTGGGGTTGCTGTCGGAGGGGAGCGACTGGCAGGCTCGTGCTCGGACGGACGAGCGAGTGACGCGGCTCCCAAAATGGGCTTTCTCCTGGACGGCGCCGCCTGCCTCCCCGACCTGGACATTAGCCTCTAGTACTCCTCCCAAGTACGACACCTCCTCGGCGGGCCTCTCTCTCAGCAATCCGAAGGAGGAGCCTATCTCGCGACTCTCCTCATGCCGCACTCGTCCTCGGCCTCGTCTGGCTCGCAGCCCGAGCCCAATGCCCAGGACGCCGACCCCTACGGCCCGTCCGGGACGTCCTCGCCCTCCGACTTTGGCACGACCGACTGGACCGAGGGCGCCGACGAGAGCGAGATTGCTGAGGCGCTCGCTATCCGCGGCCAGCAAGGCCGCGGCGGGCGGCGCGACAGCATGAGCGGCTGGGCCGGCGAGGATGCCGGCCACCAGACGTCCATCTTTGACGGCCCGGGCGCGTACAGCATCCCGTCCTCGGTGACGTCGATGCACCACCACCTCGAGGGCTATGCCGGCCGGCGGTCAATGACGCTCGAGACGGGCAACCGCAGGCGGTCCATCTCGCGCCAGTCGATGAGCTCGCGCCGGCAGAGCACCGAGAGCCGGCGGACGACAGCGGGCGCGAGCGTCGTGCTCTCGGACGACGCGCTCGGTGACGGCCCGACCGAGGCGGAAGGCGAGGGTCTTCTCTTCCAGCGCCGCCCACGCAAGACCGACGGCGCGAGCGACGACGAGAACGACGCCGACGAGGCCGGCAAGCGGCGAGGCGGCGTCCTCGGTGGAATCGCTGCCGCCTTTGGCTTCGGCAGCAACCGGGTCGCTGACGAGGAGGACGACCTGGCCGGCGCCTTCGGCCGATCGTTCTCGTCCCAGCGCTCGCGGCCGTCGCTCCTCCACCGGTCGTCGTCGCGCTCGCGGCGATCCCTCCAATCTGAGGCGGTCTCGGACGGCTCATTCCGATCCGACGACGAAGGCTCGGATGATAACTGGGGCTACTCTTCCAACGAGAGTGACTCTGACTCGTCGCGGGGCTCGATCCGGTCCGAGAACAACGACTTGATGCCCCTTCACCATCGGTCGAGCCGGCATCCCGAGTCGCCCTCGGAGCCGACGATCCCCCTCCTTCCCCAGGACCCCGTCTTCAACACTGGCGGCGCCGGCGGCGCCCACCTCGAACCGACGGCACCCGGCAAAGGCGGCGCTACCGCCGAAGGTCCCGCCTCGGCCTTCGCACCGATCGCGGCCGATCAGGCTAGCTCGCGCCAGATTATCTCGCTCCCGGACGAGGACCTTGCTCTTCTCTTTGTTGGATTCGAGACGGTCCGGTGGCGTGAGCTCGTCTGGTGGCTCGGTGTCATCCTGACCGCAGGCGGGCTCGGCCTCGTCGGCCGCTGGGTGCCAAGACTCTGGGTTCGCTGGGTCGGAAAGGAGACCGACTTCGCGGCCGAGACGAACGGCCGGCGTTGGATCCTTGTCGAGGTCCGCCAAGCCATTCTTTGCCTCGGGGCCCGTGCTCACTGAGCTGACGTCCGGCACGCGTTCACATTACAGACGCCGTTTAAGGACCTCAACATCGTCCCGCTCCAGAGCATCGCGTATCCCTACCCGCTATCGACTGTCTTCCCGTCTGCCTCCACCTCGGCCGCCCGCTCTCAGAACGGCAGCTCGGCTGCCTCAACCAACGGCACAGCCGCCGGCGCGACCGACGCCAAGGACATGGTCGTCGCGCTGGACGGCAGCGACGTTGAGGCTGGCTCCGTCGGATGGGAGGACACGATGGGCTTTCTCAAGGTCGTCGACTACCGTTACACGCGCTTTGTGCTCGACGAGCGCGTGTCGAGCAAGGCTCAGTGGCGGATGGTCCGGTACGTGCTTGAAGCCTTGACGTCCGGACGTCGCTCCGACTGATCCCTCGGACCGGCGACCCTCTCTCATCCGCAGCGACTGGCGCGACCGGCATTGGTCGGCTCTGCGGACGGTGCAGGCCGGGCTCGACGACTCGACGCGTGACCAGCGCCGGATCCTCTTTGGCCTCAACACGATCGATATCGAGGGCAAGAGCGTCGTTTCGCTCCTGCTCGACGAGGTCCTCCACCCTTTTTACGTCTTCCAGGTCGCTTCAATCCTGCTCTGGACGCTCGACGAGTGCGTGCCTCGACCGCACTTCCACCTGCGTCGGGTCGCTGCTGACCAACTCATGCCGCCGCCTGTGCAGCTACTACTACTACGCCTTTGCCATCGCGCTCATTAGCGTGTCGAGCATCACCCAAACCCTGATTGAGACGAAACGCGTGCGTCGGCCGCCTTCAATCTGGCTTTGTATCTGGCCTATATTGACGTTTCGCAACCGCCTTAACGATAGACGATCGAACGCATGCGCGAGATGTCGCGCTTCTCATGCGACGTCCACTCGCTCGTCAACGGCGAATGTACGACCACCCTCCCGATAAGAGACATCGGCTGCTTTGACACGTGGTCCTGACAACCCCCCTCCCCCCCTTCAGGGCAAGTTGTCGACTCGTCGTCACTCATCCCCGGCGACGTCTTTGACGCATCGGACGCCTCGCTCACGCTCGTGCCCTGTGATGCCGTCCTCCTATCGGGCGACGCCATCGTCAACGAGTCGATGCTCACGGGCGAGTCGGTCCCGGTATCCAAGATGCCGATCAAGGACGACGGCCTCGGCGAGCTCGCGGCTGAGCAGAAGAATGGCAGCACCGACGTCTCGCCCTCGCTCGCGCAGAACTTCCTCTTCTCTGGCACCAAGATCATCCGCGTCCGGCCCGGCTCGGCCGGCACCGGCTCGCCGGGTGGTCAAGGTCGGGCGCTCGCCATGGTCGTCCGTACCGGCTTCAACACGACCAAGGGCGCCCTCGTCCGGTCGATGCTCTTCCCCAAGCCAATGGGCTTTAAGTTCTACCGCGACTCGATGCGTTTCATCGGCGTCCTCGGCCTCATCGCTGGCTTTGGCTTCCTCATCAGCGTCGGCAAGTTCATTGAGATTGGCATCAAGTGGCACACGATCCTTGTCCGCGCGCTCGACCTCATCACCGTCGTCGTCCCGCCGGCGCTGCCGGCGACGCTCTCGATTGGCACGACCTTTGCGATTGACCGCCTGCGCAAGCTCGGCATCTTCTGCATCTCGCCCAACCGCGTCAACATTGGCGGCAAGATCAACGTCGTCTGCTTTGACAAGACGGGCACGCTGACCGAGGAGGGCCTCGAGGTCCTCGGCATCCGCTCGATCGACAGGCACACGGGCCGCTTCTCCGAGCTCCACCCGGACATTGCCGAGGTCCCGCCGACGGGCGGGCCCGACGGCAAGACGCCGCTCCTGTACGCGCTCGCGACGTGCCACGGCCTCAAGAAGGTCAATGACGAGGTCATCGGCGACCCGCTCGACGTTGAGATGTTTGATTTCACCGGCTGGGTCCTCGAGGAGGGGCGTGCGGGCAAGCCGGCCGCGCCTGCTAGCCAGGACAAGGCTAAGTCGAATGGCAAGACTGTCGAGCGGCCGCAGACGCTCGTTCAGACGGTCGTCCGTCCCAAGTCGAGCGAGGCTTTCGAGGTTGAGGACGCTCTCAGGTCCTCGGGAACGAGGGTCCGTCACTCGTGCCCTCATCTCGACAGCAATCGCGCTCTAGCTGATTGCCGCTCTCCGCCTATCTCGCAGCATGCCGCCTTCCTCGAGCTCGGCGTCATCCGCACGTTTGAATTTGTCTCGAGCCTGCGTCGGATGAGTGTCATCGTCAAGCGGCTGAAGGCGCCAAGCATGGAGATCTACGTTAAGGGCGCGCCCGAGGTGATGGCCGACATCTGCGACCCGGCGTCCTGTACGTCTGCCGGATCGGCCTCGTCTGTTGAAGGTGCAGCGGGAGCTAATCGATGCCCTTCCCCCTCCCATCCCGCAGTCCCCAAGGACTACGAGGACCTGCTGTCGTACTACACGAAGCACGGCTTCCGTGTCATTGCCATCGCCGGCAAGTCGGTCCCCGGTTTGACCTGGCTCAAGGCTCAGCGCATGAAGAGGTGCGTCTCCCCGTTCGCCGTCCTCATCGTCCGTCGCTGACTCGTTGCTCGTCGTAGAGAGCAAGCCGAGTCGGGCCTCAACTTCCTCGGCCTGATCGTCTTCGAGAACAAGCTCAAGCCCGGCACGGCACCGGCCATCAGCATTCTGCGCGGCGCCCACCTGACGTGCCGGATGGTCACCGGCGACAACGTCCGCACGGCCGTCAGTGTCGCTCGCGAGTGCGGCCTCGTCACCCAGTCGGCGACCGTCTTCTTGCCGTCCTTCACGTCGGGCTCGCCTTCGGAGCCCGAGTCGCACATCGCTTGGACGTCGGTCGATGACGACGACATTGCGCTCGACGAGTACTCACTCCGGCCGCTCGACGCGC
>Ga0308160_10005743_pt1 | contig 12859 bp, 16 predicted proteins | sample PhyFR1_FD_201036 | JGI IMG/M metagenome (GOLD analysis project Ga0308160, IMG submission 201036) | Phyllosphere microbial communities from UC Gill Tract Community Farm, Albany, California, United States - DLSLF.R1 | ecosystem: Host-associated > Plants > Phyllosphere > Unclassified | place: USA... | reverse complement strand
AGAACTTCTTTGATACTGCTGGCGCCAGCGGCTCGACACCCAACAATGACGCGGGTACTGAACAATGGGATAGTCAGCCCGCAACGGCTGATCAGTCGAATTACGGATCACCTTCCCAGCAGTTCACTATGGATGCTCAGGGCAATATCACCGGTCTACAGCAAGGAACAGGCGACAGCCCATTCGATTTCCAACAACTCATGCACCTCTACCTCAACACCAATACCACCGCCAATCCCTTTACGCACATCAACCCGAATCAGGTCCTAGGCGCTATGCCAGGCTACACGGGTGGCGACCTGTCGAATGCTGTTTCTCCTCCTTCAGCTGGACCGACTCCTCACGTCGCCATCCGCCCACTTCCAAAGACGGTCGGTGGCAAATCTGTCGAGAAGCGTCTTCACCCACCTCCAGCACCTATACGTTCCAACTCGTCACCTAATCTGCAGTCGCTCAGGTTGCCGGGCATGACACCGCATCACCAGCATCAAGTTCCAAGGCAGACTCCGAGGGAGCACAAACGGTCTGGATCACTCAGTGTACCTGGGAATACTGGTAAACCTGGTCCAAGCAAAGGGATCAGCAAATCGCGAGCAGCGAGTCCTGATGACGATATCATGCCGCCTGGACCGAATGGCGAGGGACCTACGGCGTGCAGTAATTGTCATACCACCAATACTCCTCTGTGGAGACGAGATCCTGAAGGTCAGCCCTTGTGCAATGCGTGTGGTCTGTTCTATGTCAGTCATAATCTTTGGCGTACTGTATCTCCGCTGACTGAATAGAAACTGCATGGCGTGGTGAGACCGCTATCATTGAAGACGGACGTCATCAAGAAGAGGTATGTTTCTCATACAGCCCTTGTTGCATGAGCTGACAAAGTAAGGAATCGTACACAACCACCTGCAAAGGAACCTCAAAGAAAGGGCTCGGCAGCAAGTAAAGCCCAAGCTCAATCCCGTTCGAAAGCTTCTTCACCAAACACCAGTGGAGGCGGGAGTACAGCAAGCAATTCTTCCAGTACGACAGCTGGCAAGAAGGCCCGTAGGGCATCGGATGGACCTGATCAATCGCAATTGAGGGGGTTGAGTATGTCTTTGGGCAAGTAGAATTTTGGGTATCAAATTGTACAATAGTCATCACAGCTATAGATCTAATCGTTTTGTACTAGTATGATTGGCTTCGATTCTAGATTGAATATTTCATATGCATGATTGCTGGAAATGGTTGCAATTAATCTACTCTTGATTGTATGGGATGTAGATCTGACTACCGTCAGGCTGGAATACGTATCTCCCACTCGGTCCCTGCTGTTGTTGCTGAACATGAGGCGCGTACCCCATGTCTTGAGTGCCTTGGTATCCCATCATCGAGTTGGTCGACCCCTGATATTGCTGTTGCACGCCCGGATTCGTTTGCGAGAAGGATGGCATCTCGAAGCTCTGCGGGCCGTATTCGTGGGCAAGGACATTGTTTGGCGGCGGCATCGACGAAGAATTGCCCCATCCATAGTCCTCGACAGTCTGCACTTGGACACGAAAACTCTGAGGTATATTCGATTGGGAGCCGTACGGTAGGGGTGGACCCATGGACGGGTCGTATACGGGAGAAATCAAGGACGGGGATGAATTGTATGGCGAGTTGTCTAGGGATGAATCTGTCCCGTGGGATCTATTGAGCGAGTTGCTCATTGGCTCGTTTCGGCTCGGAATTGGAGCGGCGGTGAAGTCTGTGTTGCTTGCCGCCATCGAGGTGAGAGCGTTGAGCAGAGATTGCGATTGACCATCAAAGCCTGTGAGACTTTGCTCGGTGGAGGAATGGGCAGAACGGATCGACCATTCACGACGAAGACTAATTGTCAGCTCTGCCTCACAGGTTGTGAATACGATAGCCTACTCGGCAGATCGAGACCAAGCTTTGGCATGTGCCCATCGAAGCTCGTTCAATGCTTGAACACAACACGCGATGTCGTCGTCTGACCCATTGTGTTTTGCCAAGAGCATGGCGGCATAGTACGTTCCATCCCTGACCAGACTAGCGTCCCATTCAAAGAACCTGCCGATCAGTCCAAGTGACACGACGGTGTACTCACCTGGTGCCGAGATGTTGTCGGATAATGGCCAAGATCTGCTTGGTCTTGACATCACATTTACTCTTGGCGATTTCCAAGAGATGCATGACATTCAAGATCTGCAGGTCGAGGACATCGTGTTGAGGCTGAGCATTGGCATCCGAGATCTGAGCTGTAGTTTGAGTGTTTATGACTTTCTCTAGACGTTCTTCGAGATTCGATCTAATGACATTTTGCGCTTCGAAAAGAAATATTTTCTACACGTCAGCGTCGCGGCCCGTCTGGAGATTGATTTAGCTCACCCAGCCGTCGACAAATCTGGGAGGATCAGCTCAATTCACAGTGATAGATATTGCAGACCCACCTAATGACTTCGTCGTGCGAGGAATATTGACCAGGAGCAATGTTTCGTATGCTTTCGAACTCTTCCCAGCACCCTTCCAATGCTTCCCATGCTTCCTTTACATGATCGGCATTGACGGCATTCCGGCGCTTTGCCACGGGTCCAGTCAAGGCGCGATTGATCAGGCGGCACGCGAGCTGACTATCAGAGACTATATGACTTTACTCGTACTAGGACTCACCGCCAGGTTGATTGGAGCTACCGCCATTTTCGAGACCGATCGGAAATTCTGGGATGCGGCAACGAGGGTCCGATTCGAGATCGAGTCTTGTATGGTTTCGAGGTCATCGCCATCAAGCAAAAGTCGTCCACCTTTGAGTCCGGTAGTGATACCCTCGTGAACAAAGGCATCTGCTCGTCAGCACATCGCTGATGGGAACATTAACGCTGACTTGCACCAGTATGTCCGTATTCTGACAATGTTCAAGTCTCGACCGAATCCTTCGTCAGATCCTCCATTTACTCCAGACGTTCCTGCTGCTTTACCATCGTAACCGAGGGCGCCGTAGGAACACAGCATGAATACTTGTGATAAGGCACTTTCGTACATGGCCAATCGCTCCACTGGTGAAGAGATGCCTGCGGTCAGCAAAATCATCTCAGTCGACTCACCTTCTGTAAGTGGCAAGAGAAGAAGCAAGACTCTGACACCGTCCCATGTCGGTTTTCGTAGGATTCCAGCAGCGTCAATTTCGTCCAAAATGACCTCGACAGCCGAACGCATCTTGGCGAAACGAGTCTGTCGGTCCTGCTCTCGCTTGACTTCGGCCAGACCGGGTTCGAGAAGACTGATCCCCGTCATGGTCTCGCCTCCACCTTCTGGGATATCCAGTTGGCCATGCTCGTCCACTCCGTATGATGTTGCCCAAGCGTACAAGACGTGACAGAGAAGCGCGCCTTCAGGACCGAGATTTGCAGCGCATGGCTCGCTGAAAGACAGGTATCGTCCTACAAAGTCGGTTGGATCGAGAATCGGGCCTAAAATCAGCAAAGAGAACGTAGACGGGACTCACGTTGGACCTGAAAGCGTCTGAAGAAGGGGGACTCGAAGAATTCCGGCGACAGCTCGGGGATGCTGGTTTCCTTCTTGACCTTGTCCTCGGGCGGAGATCTAGCAGTCCCTGTTGCCAAGCTCACTGCGTTCTTGCCGTACCTCGACTCGATTTCCGATATCCTCTTGCCTCGACGTAGTTGTTTGGCCGCTTTCATTGGGGCGTACTCGTCACTGCATGATCAGTTGAGCTCCTCGGTCAGAACGTACACGCAATTCATCCCACGGTCCTGACAATTGGTACAAATGATCCTTTTCCTCCTTGTCGCCGAGTCTGTACGAACAGGACCCACTCCACGCTGGGCATCGGCAATCGCATCTTGGCGGTCCAGCTGCTCCTGCTTGTCCTTCAAGTCGCACTTGACTCGTCGATGTCGGCATGCGCCGCAAGCTGTAAACTGTTGTCGAGAAGTCTTTGGACCGTGACCAGAGCCGGCAGATTGACTAGATCCTGCTGCTGAAGCGGGCTCTGGCCGTGATCCGGGTGTTTTTAACGCAGTCGACGGTGCCGTTGGCCATGTGGGCGAGGGAAGCGGAGGCGAGATGAACGCCTGGTGCTGCTGAGACGGTGGCTGATACTGTTGCTGTTGCGGTTGCTGATGCGCCAGAGTACTGTCGGAGTATGGTGGAAAGTATTCAGACATGGGAGCGGACTCGTTTGACCCGTTGGACGATGCCGTGAGTACATGAGTTTGGGTGTAGGGTGCGTAATAAGGGGAGAGTTGGGCCTGGTGTTGATGTTGAGGGGCTTGGGGCTGTTGTTGCTGGTAATATAGTGGTCCTGGTCCAGATGGGTAGGTGGGTGTGGGCTGAACGGGATACGGCGAGGTTGGCGGAGGTGGCTGGAAGCCGCCAGGTGTATAGGAGGGTGGATACATTTGAGATGTCGCATCCTGGGCGTGCAGAATGTTGTTGGGTGGATTTTCGCCATACGGAGAATAGAGCAGAGTAGATGGGCCGTATTGGTTGGGGTAGTCGTTGGTGACTTCGGTCGCGAAGACTGGAGGCGGCGGTAGGTCAAGTCTCATTGGCGTGGACCTCGGCTGAGGAGCGTGCGTGAAGGGGTAATCGGTTCGGCCATCGTTGGGTCGATTGGGAGGCGGAGGCTGTTGAGGCTGCTGAGGCTGACTGACATGTTGCTGATAATTGGCGTACGGAGTGGGATGACTATTGTCGTTTTGTTGAGCCATCTGAAGTGCCAGGAGATAGTGGTAAGCGAGCTGCTTATCCGTTGCAAAAGAGGTGAGAAGGAAGACGAGAGCAAGGAAGAAAGAGGGTGATAGATGGATGTTTATAACATACCTGGTATCACGAATTTCTTTGGATCCCTCGTCCCGTCGTTCGAGATCTATGGATCTGATGTTTATTGCGGTACAGGTTCTTTGCTGGGAAAGAGTCCATGGAGCGTCCCGATTGAAACCGGGTTGGTGAATCTATATGAATAAGGGTCTTGTACCGATCACATTCTGTCAAAGGACTCACCAGAAGGTAAATTATATCCTCAAGAAGCGCTTGACGCCAGATATACAGACAGTATAGATGTATGTATTCACATAAAAGTTTGACACAGCGACTCGACACCGCAGAACGGCGGTGACAGACCTGCCTTGCGGCTGTACAAAAAAGGGGGTTGCTGTTGTTGTTGAAAATGATATTTGGCCGATCTGAACGGTACGAGGGTACCGCAAATGTGTAAACCCTAACCCTAAATCACAGCAAAGGAGGTTTATGTGTGTGTATGTTGTATGTTGGTATCGAGGCTTTAATTATCGATTGGGTGCTCGGACAAGGGCGCTTTGACCCTCCGACAATAGAGGGAGATGACGTCTTGAGTGCACGGCCTAGATGCTGCTGGAAGGAGTGGGACAGGTGTCAAGACGGAGATAGGATGTTGTTATTCAGGATAGTCTGTGTGTATATGATGATCCTGATGACTTGTCCGAGCTGAGCTTTGGGGTGCCAGCAAGAGGGCTCGAGTCCACTGCTTGGTCGGTGTGTGTGTGTGTATTCGATGAAAGGCGTAAAGGACGAATATCAAAGAAAGCGTTTCGGGCCGTCGGTCGAGATGGGTCTAAACAACCGGATAAGCGGTATGCACAACACCGCTCCGCTGTGTGTCTCTGTCCAAACGACAGTAGGAGCTGTAATGCCTGTAGCGATGCTTCGAAAGAGGTGCTCTTTGGCAATGGTACACAGATGAAAATGATCTGCTCCTTCTATCTGCTCTGCAAGAGGCTAGAAGCGTGGCGTTCGCGGGCATCCTAGGCAGCAGGCTCAAAACTCCCCTATCTAGCCCTGGTGCCTGTCTATCTCGACATCAGGGAACAGCTTACCAAATTGCATCAAAAGGGGGTGGCATGGAATGCTCTCGTCACTTTGAGCGTCGTCAATGCTCAAACGTAATCCGTTGTTTTCGTCACGGATCAAGAGCAGGTACAGCCCAGCTGATTATCAAGTGTCAATTGAGGGGTGCCTCTATCCCAACAGCGCCCTCTTGCCAATTTCGGGACTCGTTGATATCACATCCTGTACGCAGATCACATTCTTCGAGTCTGTCTGACGTCGATGGCTACTACTGCCAAGAGGGGACGTCGACCATTGGAGTCGAATTGCTCCCGGAGGCTTACCATTCCGCTGGAACGGTCCGGGACTAGCTAGCTTCGCAGTGCTGATTGTCAGCAGGATGACGCAGCGGTTCCGCTTTGAGGGCATAATGGAGCAATAGCATAGCGGCTTGTCGCGACAATGACTATATGCTGTGGAGCACGATAACAAGTTCCTTCATGGGGTCAGGAGAACAGATGTGAAACGATCGGGAAGGCACGAAGCAGATCTGCGGAGACGCAAGTGCCTGGGGGAAGGTCATTCTGCGACGGAAAAGAATGATGTATACACTAAATTGCCTAAAATCCCTTGACAACATACACAGTCTTGCAAACATCTCTGAAGAACTACTGCCCATCCAGCCCGACCCAGCTCTCGCCAAGACCTCCTCCACTAGCACTGCTCTCATACCCTTCTCCTGCCTTTGACGAAGCGCTGGTGTGGAAAGAGCTCCCAAGATCGTCTCCTCCATGCTCACTACTGCCAGCGGTCGTCGTCTGTGGCGTGTTCAGACCCTTTGGGGGTAGAGGCGGTGTGGGTCCCGTTGGCGAAGGTAAAGTCGGCAGGTATTGAAGTAGGTAAGGGATCATTGGGAGTGGTACCCGGGCCAAGACCAGGGTGAGGTAAGAGCGTTGGCCGATGGTGTATCGATCACTCGCGAAGCGAGAAGATCGGAGGATCAGGAGGATCTTGTGCTCGAATTGAGCGTAATCTCGTCCTGCGGCTCCGATACCGAGACGACCAACAATCGTGAGCCACAGGGAAGATACCCCGCCGAAGATGTAGTCTTTGAGGATCGAGGCCTTCTTTGAAGCGTTGTTCGTTTGTAGGTCCAACTTGGCCTGCTCGCGACGGCTGACCTTTGCAGGGTGGCTGATGATGGCGGGCAGAGATGGTAAAGTGATATCGCCCAGGTAGACTGAGACAATCCTGGCCTTGTACGAGGCGGCGAGATTACGGCCTAGCAGGTGGTGATTGCTAGAGACGAGCTGGTTCGCAAACGTGTTTGGCGTGGTGATGGCGGAGGCGGAGGGGTATAGGGTGATGAGGGTGGGTTTTCGGTTTCCGACGGTGTCCTGGCCTAGAAGGGTTGGTAGGGCCGGCAGCGCTCCTGGCTGCGAAGGGGGAGATGGGTTCAGTGGGTACAAGGATACATAGGCATAGATGTGGGGTACATGCGAAGGCGAAGGGTTGTATGGATCGGACGATGCGTATTTGCCAGGCGCAGGGAAGCGTAGCGTCAATGTCGCCATAAGTGATCGTTGGAAAGGAGGGAATGTGCTGCTCTGAATATCAGCCAGGTTTATGGATATGACTTGCATCCTCGGGATCATAGATCAGCACACGTAGGGCCGACTTTTCCTCTAAACCACTGAGGCGACGTTCGAGCCCCTCGGCCTCTTTGATATGTGGTACAGCTACAATGACAATGTAGCCGGCTTTGAGCAGCGTAGCAGCCAATGGCACTAGGATTGGCGGACTGGGTGAAGGGACCAGGAGCACTGTTGTGAGCGGAATCCTGGCAAAAAGGCGTACCGATTGCATCCTTCAGCATCCCATCCTCGGCCTTTCCAGTGCTGCTCAGCTTTCTCCCTGACATTCCAGAAAAGCGTGTATACGCTGTATATCCACCGTATCCCAGCCCAGCGGTCATCGCCAATGCCACCCCCCCAGCAAGGTACGGGTGCTCTTCAAATACCTTGATGGATCTGCGGTATATCGACGCAGGCATCGGAGGTGGTGGTGGAGGCTGCTGTTTCTCCATGAAGGGCGGAAAGGGAATCGAGAGCGAAGGAGCTCCGTTGATGTTGAGCGTCTCGACTGACTTGTCAGTATGGCCTCTTCCATCGACACATACACAATTCATTCGAGACTCGTTCCATCGTTTCCAGCATTCGGTATGGGAGGTCGTGCAGGTTGGTCGGTACCTGCGACTCGAGCCACCGCTCTAGTTGTTCTACCAGGGAAGTATCGTCTGGCATCTCGGTCTAGCAAAAAGGCTGCAGGTCGGTGGGAGGATCACTGCTCGACATGAGCTGCATCGTTGCCGCTGAACGCGAATAGCTTCGGCAAGCCGGCTAGCTCCGGCTGGAAGATAGAGGTAAGGTATTGCCACGTCAGTTCATGACACGTGTCGGCGAAACTTCCCTCGCGACTGATTTTCGGTCTTTCCCAGAAAATCCAGCTTTTCTGGTTTTCCCGTCGCGTCAAATGAAGCCATCTTCAAGTGGTCATCTGCCCAGATGGACTGTACCAAAGGCAATTGGCAAGAGTCCGATGCTGCTATCAGCTGGAAGGATCGCAAGACCAGCCACTCCGGTTCACTCGGCGACGTTTCTGGCTCGTTAAAGACAGGCACAAGCCTGCTTCGGACGAATCGATTCTCCGGCAACCAGTCCAGCAAGATGTGGTAGATCGAATGGTAAGCGCTCGTCTGGTCAGCCTGAAGAGCGCTCATGCCACAAGCTGTGATAAGAAGTCCATTTATACCGTGAGGGAATTCCAACGAGAATGAGATACCTCATTGGACGGTCAGGAATGAATAACCTTTCTTTGTGGCTGCCCTGTACCTGAGATTGGGTCATCGCGATCCTTGTCTCGGCGCCCATGGCGCGGACTGCTTTGCCTGCTGGCTGTTCAAAGTACGATAGAGGGTTGTGCACAGGGAGAAGAGAGCCATGGAAGGCAGTACACCGACTGGTCGTCGGTCTGCTACTTGCATGCTACCAAAGAGACGTCAAAGAGATGCCGACATCAACTCGCTCGCACGGAAGATCAACTTCCGGAAGATTAGAATTCGTCGGCGAAAGTCATCATCTCCTGAGCACGGAGGCGTCCGGCAGCCAAGGCTCATCAGGGGTACAAGCTACGAAAGTTAGGGCCCGGACCGCTAGCTTAAACTGCATGATCGGTGACCTAGAAGCCAAATGCCAGCAGAGCGTGTGGTTGACCGTGCATGAACCCGTCGGAAGATCCTGCCGGAGACAACAGCTACAATAGAGGATCCTTTGCATCTCATTCGCATGTTCAGATAGCCTTGTTCAGCTTTATCTTTAAGCATATAGCCAGTGTGTGTGTATATGTTTGTTGTGTGTACATAGAGCACGGCACGAGTACGGAAAGTGGAAAATCAGGAATAACAAAAAGTCAAAGTGAGTATCTCACCATTTTTCTCGCTTTTACTCGTGATGGAATTCATGATGTTCTCCCTGGTCTTCGAGTCATGTTCTAGCGCTGGTTCGCTAATCATCAAGCTTGGGCAACGGTTTCGACAACACCTGGTTCGCTAAGTAGCATCAAATTTGCTTCTGCGGACATCTTGTAGACCCGTCCCCGAAACCCGTACTGCCTACATATGTCCAAACAGAGATCAGGATCATCTTTCTTCTAGCCGGTGAGTTGTCGCAAGTCATTGAGCTGATAGTCAGTCACTTGTCACCTGTGATTCTCGCAAACATGGAACGCTCCTTGTCTCATTCCGAAGCGCCATCATCCTACTCTACAGATTCGTCTAGCACATATGCCTCACAACACTACGGAGACTCTCAGCTGGATGTAAACGGGGAATTGATAGACTTTGGAGGCTTGGCGATGGGAGGATCTGGAATGGAATCGGCGGATCTGGCATACAACGCCCAATGGCTTCCGGAGGATCATCAGCTAGACAATACCGTCACTCAGCCACAAACCCCTGCCCATTGGCCCAGCGGTAGCATGAGCTATGGTGCCGACACATTCGACCACTCGTTCCCCTTCCAGCCGTTCCTTGCCGAACCCACAGCTCAAACCGAGATAGGCTTGGACAACTCCTGGCTGGGTCCGACCCCTACCGAGACTCGAATTCAGCAGGAAAATGAGCAGTACTTTACGGGCTACCCCGCCGAGCCATCGACATCGTCCACCAATCAAGAAGCCTACTTCAGTACCGATGACGGATCCATGTCGCAACCTGGTACCGGCCTAATCTCGCCCCAAGCCATCTTTGCTCCTGCTTTCTCCAATCTCCCAGATGCCCAGACTCCCCTGTACGGGCAATACCCTCCGTACTATCCTCAGCAATACCCTCAATACCAATATCCCCTTGATCCTTCATCATACCCCCAGCACCCTCTACCGACCATGCCCGCCTCCTATCAAATGACTGCCCTGCATTCCAATGAACCCTACCACGCCGGTCGGGCCTTGTCTCGGTGCGACAGCCAATCGTCCGGAGAGAGAATCCGTACGAAAACAACCTTGACCGACGAACACAAGATGGGGATTTATGCAATGTCGAAATTGCCCAACGTCAGGCAACAAGACATCGCAGACAAGTACAAGTGAGTTCTGGACGCTGGATAGAGCTCACATCAGTATCGACCGAAGTACCGTCTCCAAAGTCATCACCGCAACACGGCAGAAGGAGGAACGAGCAAGGAACGGGGACGTCATTGAGCCTGTCGTCAAGGCCTCAAAGGGTGGTTTAGCCCGATACCCCGAGATTGATGCTGTGGTCGGCAAGTTTATCGACACCCGAGCGGCAGAGGGCATCACCCCGTCCGACCAAGAACTGAGGACACTGGCCCGGGACGCGGCCGAGAGACTCGGTATCGATTTCAAGGCGTCGGTAAAATGGCTAGAGAATGTAAGTCTGAATTCGAAACCTGGCTGATGCCTAGTTCAAAGTCAGGCGAAACCAGGGTGGTAGTGTCAAAAGCGAATCAGCGAGAAACACCCCTCGATCCACTCCTAAAGTACCTACTTCCATTCTCCCCGAGGTGCCCATTAGCAAATCGTACTCGACCACGCACTTGAGCGAGCTTGCCGGTCCATCACAAGCTCGGCAACGATCCCAGTCGTCTCCTCAAAAGGTCGGCGTCCCCGAGCATCAACGACCTATACCCATTCGCCAGACATCCCAACTCGCCTTGACCAGTGCAAGACCAACTTTGACAAGGTCAAACTCCATGGGAGGGCACGCCAAGACCTCAAGAGGCCATCGACCACGCGCTTCCGTCGGCTCCCCTTCGCTGGCTCGATCCGCATTTCAGCTAGACAACTCCTTGACGCCTGTGCAAGAGGATGGATCGCCTGCTCGTGTCCAATCCCGACATCGGCATACTCGATCAGACGTCCACGGTCTCGGTTCTTGGGGTCACATGACCATGTCATCCGGAACGCTACATCGCCCAGTACCACTGTATCCATCCCCTCAACTGTCAGCTCCTATCCACTTTCAGCCAATGCCTCGGCATCCCGGCCCTTCGGATCCCAAGCGGCCTCGATTCGATTCACGACCGCCATGAACACGGTGCAATCCTTTAGCTTACGGGCCTCCCATACTGTATAGATACATTTCCCAACCATATACCATTTAGCATACACACTCTAGCAGGATAGAGTGACGATAGTAACGCGATGCATGACAAGTTATCCTTTTGTTCTCAGTTTCAGCTCTAGGCGCGCTGTTAAGCGCCGCGTATTGTTCAAGTTCACCGACTATCCATCATCTTTCTTCTGCCCACCTATATGTGTTTGCTATCCAAGCTGTAGTGGATGGAAAGGAGAGATGGCTGCCGAGCATGACGTTGATATGGTAGAAGAACGCGAGGTACGCTTTCTGCGCTGTGTGCGACACCTGGGTTGACCTTCAGAGTCTGGTCAAGACATACATTGCGATTGACACCAATATTCTGCTCGACCACTTGCATGTCGTTCAAGCACTGCTACGTGTTTTGTCTATACCCACTGTCGGCGGGATCCAGATCCTGATACCCCTCACCGTATTGTACGGTAGGTCTATAGCAGCCTCGGAGCTAAAACGTCAGAACTGGATAATCACCACAAGCATGGACTCGAACACATCCGACATCGCGCAAGAGAAGCCAATCGATTTCTGAACAGAATCATCAAGAGCAGGCGATATGATTCCCAAATCCCCCTTCACATCCAGAAGCTATCCGAGATGTCAGAATACCTACGGGTCCGGGCAGCGAAACCCGACGACAAACATATCCTGGATTGCTGCCTGATATTTAAGCAGAATTGTGAGGATATATGGCTATGGACAAAAGACCAGATCTTTGATACTATCGTGAGTCGACATCCATGACCTCGCTGATTGCTCCAGGCCGAGAGCAACGATGTTCACGTGGTAAACAGTTCTGACCCATTTGGAATAACAGAAGCCATCGGAATCAGCGATGATCCGCTTGTCAGAGCGGAAATCGAAGCCTATCGGCTATCTCGGGACGAAAGGCTCGAGGAGGAGACAGGTATGGAAATAGATGAGGACCTGGTATGTACGTCCTTGTGAAAGTCACTGAAAGGCAGTACTTTGAGCTGCCCACGCTAGTCAACGAGCCATCTCGACCGAATGGTGTCGAGCTGGTCCCGGGGCCCGATGGGTCTCGATCACTGCTCAATGACTACCTTGCTCGCTATTCCGGCATCCCCTCGCCCCGAACCTCACTAGGCCCAACCATTGAGACACCGCTGCCCATACTAGATCGGTCCAGCGGTGTTTCGACTCCGACCAGTACACAATCCGGGCCATCCCGGACTAGCTCAACTCCTGCGAGACTATCTGTGTACGACATCCATGACAGGCTGGATGTACTTCTCCGACCCCTCATGTCACATCTCGCCGCTAATTCGCCACGGTCCGACAGGGTCCTTCAGCCGCTCCTTGCTCGCTTGACGGAACTCGAAAGTAGTCTCTTTCCGAACTCGGTCGGACCGACATCCCTAT
>Ga0308160_10005742_pt1 | contig 12860 bp, 18 predicted proteins | sample PhyFR1_FD_201036 | JGI IMG/M metagenome (GOLD analysis project Ga0308160, IMG submission 201036) | Phyllosphere microbial communities from UC Gill Tract Community Farm, Albany, California, United States - DLSLF.R1 | ecosystem: Host-associated > Plants > Phyllosphere > Unclassified | place: USA... | reverse complement strand
AACAGCCTTCGAAGGAATCAAGGCGATTACGACGATTATCCACCCTCTGTCCGGGCTGCTGCGAATCATCAGCCTACTCGACCTGTTGATAAGGATAAGAATGAGGCTGAATTGAGTCAGAATATCAAGAAAGCTACTAGTGCAGAGGAGACTGCTCCTAGTGCGTATCTTCCCTATATATGTGGAAGTGAGCTGACGAGGTAGAGCAGAAACATGTTAGGAGTGAGTTATCTGCTGCGTAATTTCAAGGTGACTGACGGATAGAATGTATCGTCTATACATGGGATTATCATTCGTCCCAAGCTGTTTGGAATGGATTGAGATCACAGCCTATTCTAGCGGATGAGGTTCAGACTTTCAAAGCTCTCATTGTTGTTCATAAACTCCTTCAAGAAGGTCACCCAGTCGTACGCCCCTCCTCTCCATGTAGGGTCTGACTAATTCGCAGACGCTCAAAGAATCCCATGGACAGACTGGATGGTTGGAGACTTGTGGACGTACTGTTGGAGATGGAGTTAAAGGTTATGGACCACTCATTAAAGCCTATACCTCCTTCCTATTGTCCAAATTACGTTTCCATCGACATCACCCCGAATTCAACGGTCTATTCGAATACGAGGAATACATTTCGTTGAAGAATATCGATGATCCCAACGAGGGGTACGTCCCACAACCCAACATAGGGTGAAAGGTACTGATGATAGATACGAAACGATCATGGACCTAATGACACTCCAGGATCAGATTGAATCATTCCAGAAACTCATCTTTGCAAGTCTTAGAGGATCTGCCAATAACGAATGTAAAATCTCGGCCCTTGTCCCACTCGTCAAGGAGAGTTTCGGAATTTACAAATTCATCACTTCCATGTTGAGGGCTATGCACCGACGTAAGCTCACTGCTCCTCGTGCTGTAGGAATTAGCTGATGAATAGGGACCGATTCGCCTGATGTCCTCGTACCCCTCAGGGATAGGTATACCGCTCAACATTTCAATCTTCGTCGGTTCTACTATGAGTGTTCGAACTTGAAGTACTTGACTGGGTTGATTAATGTCCCAAAACTCGGACAGGTGAGTCTGGAAGTCTGGAAGGGAGAAGTAGCTGATGGCAGGAACCACCCAACTTAATCGACACTGGAGGTGGATCCGCACCTGAATTACCTGAACGACCTAAACAGGAAGTCTCGAAGAAGGTCGACAAGTCCGAAAGGGCCGGATCACCCGACGCTACCGAAGCCGAGATTGCGGAACAGCGACGAATGCTAGAGGAATACGAACGCAAGCAATCAAACCTAGTTTCCCAACGAGAGAACGATCAACGACGTCAGGAAGAAGAGAAACGACGCCAAGAAGCTGAATATGCCGAACAGCAACGACTTCAGCAAGAACGAGAGAGGCAAGCTCAAGAACAATTACTTCGTGATCAAATGAGTAATCAATACAACCAAGCTCAACAAGGTCAAGCACTTCAATTACAACAAGAAATGTTGGGTATGAGGGGTCAATACGAACGAGATCAAATGTTGTTGGAACAATATGATCGAAGGGTCAAATCACTCGAAACGGAATTAGGAATGATTGGAGCAAACGTCGGAGCTCAAATGAATGCAAAGGACGAGTTGATTGCTCAATTACAGAACCAGATTGAGATCTGGAAAAACAAGTACGAGGCTTTGGCAAAGCTATACTCGCATTTGAGAGGGGAACATCTGGATTTATTGAGCAAGAGTAAAGGATTCCAACTCAAGGCTGGATCTGCTCAGGAAGCTGTGGACAAAATGGAGAGGATGGAGAGGGATGTTAAAGCCAAGAACTTGGAGTTGGCGGATATGATCAGAGAGAGGGATCGGGCCAGGTATGATCTCGACAGGCTAAAGTCGGTGAGTGATTGTGACATCCAATTGGCCAGCGCTAATTTATCAGAGCCACAGAGAAGAACTCGACCGACTCAAGCGAGATCTATCATTCGCAAATGAACGAGCCGAGGATTCATCCAGAAACAAGTCGTCGGAGGTATCAGGCGTCATGGCCAAATACAACAGGCAGCTCACTGAATTGGAAGATTCTCTGCGAGTACGTCTTACCCCTGTACACAAGTAGCTGATGGTAGTCGAAACAAATGCAGATCGACGAGTTGTTGTCCAAGTTGGATCAGAAGGATGGAGAGCTCGCTAGGCAGATTGAGGAGAAGGAGCAGGAGTTACTCATCATGCAAGAGGGCATGGATTCTACTCTCAAGGAGCTGGGCGATCTTCGTTTGGTGAGTCCCTATGCCACGTATTGATGATCCGCGCTGATACTAGACATCCGGAGACACCACCGACGCATTCGATGCACAGGTCGACACGCTCATCCTCGACCACCGAAAAGAACTCAATGCAATTATCGATTCCATCCTCCAGGCATGTGTCCAAAAAGTCGATGATGCAATGTACGAATTGGAAGCACCTATGCAAACCGGAAACACGACTGCTACGCCAGAATACACTCTTTCCATGATTGAAAAAGCAATGACGAACGCCACCGAATTCGCATCAACATTCAACTTGTACCTATCGAAGAAATCTGGTGGATCTCACGTCGACGTCATTAAAGCCGCCAATGAATTTGCTCAAGCTCTATCCGAGACTTTGTTGAGTTCAAAGGGGATCACTCGATTTGCGGATACGGAAGAAGCATCTGATAAATTGATCAAGAGAGCCAAAGACTCTGGAGATGTGGGACAGAGATTTTTCTTGAATCTTCAATCATTCAGGTTACTCGCTACTGGTAAAACAGAGGATATCGCTCTACGACACAATGCCGAAGTTCGAGGTTCTTTATCCAAGTTGTCGGAAACTATCGAAAAGCTTGTCCCAAAGACGAAATCGAATCTAAGCAAGACGAATGGTGATATTGGAGATATCGTTTCTCAGGAAATGCAAAATGCCGCTCGAGCGATTGAAGAAGCTACCCTTCGAATCCAGAATTTGATCGCAAGGGATAAAGGGAACAAATACAATGCTCTCGATGTTCAAGTTCACGATTCAATCCTACAAGCTACTTTGGCGATTACAAATGCTATTGGTCGATTAATCCAGGCCGCTACCGAATCCCAAGAAGAAATTGTCAAGGAAGGAAAAGGATCTTCGACAACTCAACAATTCTACAAGCGAAACAACCGATGGACTGAAGGTCTCATTTCAGCCGCCAAAGCAGTTGCATACGCCACAGGCCTCTTGATCGAATCGGCAGACGGAGTCATTTCTGGATCCCATTCTCTCGAACAATTGATAGTAGCTTCCAACGAAGTATCAGCCGCCACAGCCCAATTAGTCGCCGCTTCCCGAGTCAAGGCTTCATTAATGTCAAAGACTCAACAGAGGCTCGAAGTCGCTTCCAAAGCCGTGACAGACGCTTGTAAAGCTCTAGTAAGGCAGGTCAAGACGATTAGTAATGCACAAGGGGATGATGATGTTACGGATTATAAAGCTATGCCTAGTCATGAGTTCAAAGTTAGGGAGATGGAGCAGCAGGTAGAGATTTTGAAGTTGGAAAAGGATTTGGGAGCGGCTAGGAGGAGGTTGGGAGAAATGAGGAGGGCGGGATATCATCAGGAGGATTAGGCTGCCGAGCGACGCGAGGCGGTCGTCAAGTTGTCGAGCGCAAGCGAGACGACTGGCGAGGTGAGAGGGCAGATGGCCTAAGGAGTAAAAGTACGCGTCGTGCGGTGAGCGATGAGGAGTGTTAAGCGGAAGGATAAAGTAAAAGGGGACCAGGGTTGTCGTTTATACGTTTGTTATTATATATCGTTATGCATACAGAGAATCGGAATGACATTTATAAGCACTTTAGCACCACCTTCGTGTTTTCTAATCTAGACATCTTGATCACGCCATCCAGTAGCTGACCACTCTACCCTTCTTAAGCCAATCCTCCTCTGTTTATCATTCGGAGGCTACTCGATGCCGAGGAGGTTTCGGACTTGCTCCCTTACTCTCCTTTCGAACTCGGGTAAATTGTCCCGGTACAGTTTACAGCACTTCCATCAGTCCTTGTTCATCATCACTTCGTCTTCATTGCCGCATTATCTACTATCACTCCGTGCCCCAATTTGGACATATCACGATACAGTGTCATCCCTCAGCAGATATAGCGCCCTCCTCCTCAGATTCAAAGGACAGGAAAGAAGGAAGAGGCAAGTCAAAAGAGTAAGAAAGAAGAGAGACTCACCTCGATATCAGCCCCACTCTCGATGTTCGGTTCCGCCAACATACTCAATACACTTAATAATACACTTCTAACCCCTTGGACGGGTGACCAACGTTCTGAAGCTGATTCGTATCGTAGTGGATCGTCTCCTGGGGGATGGAGGATTGAGATACAGACGTTTCCATTTGGGTAGACTGTTGTCAGTGCTGCATCTTCATCTTGTTTCTTATTCTTCCTTCACTCTCCGTCCTCTTCTTTCCTCTTCTTGTTGTTCACCTTCGAGAGAAGACAGGGAGAAATTGAGATGGAGGGACATACTATTTGGGTGTAATAGAGGTGGATCGAATTTCATCGTAAATGGATTCAAAGGGTAATCATTTGGCTATATCATTAGCCTCCATCTCAGGCTTAACATCCTCGGTTGTTGGGATATCGACATACAAAGACAAGTTTAGCACAAAACACACCTCCTTCCTATCCCATCAGCTCAACACATAAAGCAAAAGTATACGAACATAAGGAGTCCCCTCAGGCCCTTGGATCAATGCTTCCCATTCTAACATATTATCCTCATTAACTGGCCCTGCGGTGATTGTATCCTGTAGAGGATCGGCAGTGAGGTCTCGGTATTCCTTCATCAGCCTGCTATCAGTGCTTGACTATTGGAGGGGAGGGGGGACATACCGGCGGGTGGCTGTTGATGATTGAGCACGGGGGTTTGAAGAGCCGAACATTGTATGCTATGACACTGGCTAGATTGACAGGATAGAAGATGACAAAGGACTAGAGGACAAGGTATGACAAGTAAGAGTGTCGAATTACGGGTAATAGGTGGACGATCAAGTGGAGGCGCGCCACGTACCACGTCGCCGGCCCGTTATTCCTTACTAATGAGACGATGAGACGATGGAAATGCTATGCGATGCAATGATGCTACAATCCTATACAACGGGATATACTACAGTCTCTAGAAATCTACACTTTCTAACCGTTCTGCCTTGGCATAGACTGCCAGCATCCATATGCCTGTCTAGGTCGGCTCTTGTGTCCCTTGAGCGCGCCTGACTGTCTCCTGCCAGTCCCGCCTCCTCAGCGCCGTCCCCCAGCCGTGCTAGCACTAAGCATCACCGAGCAGCTCCCTGATCCTCTGGACGATATCCAAATAAGCAGTCGTAGCTGGACTATCAGGCCACTCGTCCAGAAAACTCAACCCCTGATCACAAGTCATTCCAATCCTAGGATCCAGGGGGATCTTGCCCAACATCTCAATCCCCAATTCCTTGCCCATCGCCTCCGCCCCTCCTGTTGTCGGTTTGAAAATCTCGGATTCGGTGGTACATTTCGGACAAACGAATCCCGACATATTCTCCACCAACCCCAAAATTGGTATTCCCACTTTTCGGCAGAAATCAATTTCTTTCCTAACATCCTGTAATGCTACTTCCTGAGGTGTTGTTATTAATACAGCCCCGTCTATTCCTGTTTCTTTTAGGTATTGGACGATTGAGAGGTGCTCATCGGATGTTCCGGGTGGTGTATCGATGACCATATAATCGAGGTCTCCCCATTCTACATCTTTTAGGAATTGTTTGATTAATCCGTTCTTCTTTGGACCTCGCCAGATGACTGCGTCGGATGAGGAGGGGAGGAGGAATCCAATCGACATGACGGATAAATTGTCTTGGGCGTAGGCCGGTGACCAACCTGAAGCGGATGTATGGATCGTAGTTCCATTTAAACCCATGAGTAATGGTATAGAAGGTCCGCAAATATCCACATCCATGATTCCAGTCTATCATCAGCTTTAGTCACTTCCTGAGATCGCGAAGCTTACCTGACACTCATCATCCGCTGCTAGAGCCCAACTAAGTCCAGCTGAAAAAGTACTCTTCCCCACACCACCTTTCCCACTAAGAACCAATACTTTCCGCTTAACACCACTCATCCTATCCTGAATCAACGGTATATCTGGATCAGGACCCTTGGGACCTTCAGCACAAACACTCTGATTAGGACATCCATCGCATGCATCTGCTTTTCCAGCTTGGGTAGATTCTACTCCCTATTTGTCAGCTCCCCCTCCGAATTCTTGGTGTGAGCTTACAGGACAGTGCTCTGGTGCATTCTCCGGAACGGAGGAAGGGAGGATTGCTGATGAGGGGACTTCTAGGGGTGAGGGCGTTGGGAATGGGTGTTGGGTCGCGATCATTATTTGTGATGTATGATAGAGACTTAGAGGACGATCACTGACTTTTGCTGCATAAGCATATGAGCACGGCTAAATCGGTTAAATTGCCACTCGGTCTACAGACTGTATTAGCTCGCTCTACTCAACGTTTTCCTGTGTTTGCCTGTATGAATGGGTATGCATGATAGGCTGCATCTCCGCCCCTCACTGTCGCGCTATCACTGAGTAGCGATGTCCTCGTGAGAATCTGCAAGAAAGAAAAACGGTCTGCTACGCGACGAACCATAACGCTCAAGGCTTCAATTGATGCCATGTCACTCTCGAAACTTCCGTTCAAAGTAAGCGGTTCAGCTGTGCCTCCCTTCTTCTGCACACTGCTCTCATGTACAAGTCCTGCTGGGTGTACCAGTCTGATGCAAGCATGTACACCCTTGCATCCAATTAGGCAAGCGGGTTTGTTCGGTGACGAAACCGAAAGTGGCCCCGCCAATACTTTTTGCTACCGCCGTGACTCAAGGTGCATTCTGGGGTTAGAGTATAACAGCATTCAGATAACACTTTCAAACACACAAAGGAAGACGAAGACACATCGGACCGTGCACCGCTCACGAACGTGCGACTTGCAACGAAGAATTCGGCGATGGAGTGAACCCTCCTTTCAAAAACCACTTTTTACTCGAAACCCTATCCAATTTGTGACCTACATCTTCCTGTACAATACATCCGGCCTTCGACTTTGAATCAACTATTGTCTAATACAACACTACGTATAGAATAGGATGAATTCTGGTATGAATCCTCCCGCTTTTGCGGCTATCAAGCTTTTCTCAGGTATGTCCTATCACAAGAATGGATGAAATTGGCTGACTGTAATAGGCTCGTCACATCCTGAACTTGCTAAACTTATTGCCAAGAGGTAGGTCTTTTGCAGCAAGTGGTAGGAGATAGCTGATGGTAGACTCGGTATTCCTCTTGCTAAAGCAAATATCATTCAACCTCCTTCTGGAGAAACAAAAGTCACCATTGTCGAGTCTGTACGAGATTATGATGTCTATATCCTCAACACTGTCAGTTGTTCAAAGAGCCCTTCCTTCTGAAACTGACAATCAGGCCGCTGGATCAGTCAACACGTCGTTAATGGAGTTGTGTATCATGATTCACGCTTGCAAAGTGAGTCTCCATATCTCCAATGTTCTACAGATAAGCGACTGACAGGTAGATTGCATCAGCTCGTAGAGTAACCGCTATCCTCCCCCACTTCCCCTACGCTCGTCAAGATAAGAAAGACAAATCCCGAGCCCCTATTACCGCCAAGTTGGTCGCCAACATGCTCAGAGAAGCTGGATGTGACCACGTCATCGTGAGTTTTACTCGATACACGAAGGCCAAGCTGATAGTAGACAATGGATCTGCACGCATCACAGATTCAAGGATTCTTTGATGTTCCTGTCGATAATGTAAGTCTCAACTCATGAGTGAGTGTTGTATACACGTTAATGGATAGCTATACGCAGAACCAGCCATGGTCAAGCATATCCGTGAACGAATCGATGTTGAAAATTGTGTCATCGTTTCTCCAGATGCCGGCGGTGCCAAGCGGTAAGCTTTCCAGAGCTTTCATTCGGAGCCTAAGCTGACTCGCAGTGCGACATCAATCGCCGACCGCCTAAACGTCGACTTCGCCCTCTTCCACAAAGAACGAAAGAAGGCCAATGAAGTTTCCCGAATGGTCCTAGTCGGTTCAGTCAAGGGCAAAATCGCCATCCTAGTAGACGACATGGCCGATACATGTGGTACCCTCGGTCTAGCCGCCAAGAACCTAAGAGAACAAGGAGCAACTGCTGTTTTCGCTTTCGTAACTCATGGAATCCTTAGTGGACCAGCCATCAAGGTCATCAATGAAAGTGCATTGGAGAGGTTGGTTGTTACAAACACTATTCCCATGGGGGAGAAACAGGCTTTGTGCGACAAGATTGAAGTGGTGGATGTCAGTCATGTTTTGGCAGAGACGATAAGGAGGAGTCATTTCGGAGAGAGTGTGGTATGTTCCCTCAATCACTTTTTAGATGTTGGCTGACGATGCAGTCGTACCTGTTCCACGAGGTACCTTTTGTGAACGAACACCAAACATAGATGTCGAAAAATAGCATATACGAAGAATCAAAGCGGATCTTGTCTTATGCAAACGTGAAGAATAGGTTGCAATTGTGCATATTTCGTTATAATGGCACAGTATATAATCATACAGTCTCTGTTCATTTACTCGCTATCGGACCCGCCGGCGAATATATCTTGTTCCTTGAACTTCATCCTACGGTATTAGTCAGGTCGATAGCAGACAATGAAAACTCACGCTTTCGTGATCTGCTTTTTCACAATTGGTGTCTTGGTCTCGGCCGCCTTGACGACCACTTCGTCCTTGACCTCCTCGGCCCCATCCTCTGTAGCAGCCCTTCGTTTCTTCTTGTTCTCCCTTACAATCCTCTCGTCCTCGGAATCACTAGCCAAGATCCCATCCTGGCCGACTGCTGACTTCGCCTCTCCACTAGTCTTCTGCTTCTTGCCCTTGTTGGCGTGATATCCTTCTTTCAGTTTCTGTGACTATTAGACGATAGTATACGGAGAGTGACAAGTACTTGCCTCGATGCCTTCCTTTCCACCCTCAATCACTTCCATCGGTCGCCAGATGGACGAACGGAGTTTCGTGGGGTGATTCGAATCGATACCCGCTAAAGTATACAGGTCCGGTTTTGCAGCTGAAGGCTCGATCCCATGTTCCGAGAGTAATGTGTGGCAGACCTTCTTGACCACTTCGAGATCGTAGATATCTTGAACATATAGACAGATTACATGGGTAATCTACATCAGCGGACCCCTTGGACTGACTTACAAAGTCCCCAGCGGAAGAAGGGGTCGGTGCAACCTTGGTAAGGAATACTCCGGCATCTTTCAGAGGGCCACTAGCGACTGATTGAGCGATAGTTGACCAAAGCCCATCGACGGCTTCATGTTTCGGGAACAATAACCTCTTCATCAGCCTACCCCATGCTTGGCCATACCATTTCCCGACCGTCCAGTTTGAAGCTTGCGAGAGGTTCTTGAGGGACTCTTTAGCTCCTTCATGTGCCTCTCATCAGCTTGGACACTTCGACAAACGCGACAGCTTACTTCATCCCGAACTGCTTTCTTGCTCTTTTGGCCTTTCTTTGCTCGGTTTGGGATACTCGCGTCATCCTACTCTCAGCGAAAAGCTCAAGTCTAAGGTCGCTCACTTCAATTTCCTTGATCCTCTCTTCCAGATTAGATACTGGAATCAGCTACCACTGAGTGATGATAGCTCACAGATTCGCTTGGCTTCTAGCAAAGCACCAGCGTGAGAGCCGTCTGTCTCGGGATCTCTTGCCGGACCTTCAGATCCTTGTACCCAGATCCACTATCTTTTCAGCTTGGTTATGTGAGCAGCTCAGCTTGACTGACTGGTGTATCTTGATCATCAATTATTGAGGGGCGGAACTGTCTGTCAGTCCATGCCAAGGAGGCGATGATATTGAGGATACCTTCTTCACATAGTCCTCTATCTTGATATCACTGTTTGGCGTCCAGAAGTACTTCTCATGCGTACTCATTGCTTGACGAGGAATATGAGGAGATGATGAAGTAGCTGGTTGACTGGACGTGGGTGGACTCTAGGTGTGGAGGTAATCAAGCGGAGTTGTGGCTGAACTCCGCCGCTGCTGCTGCTGCTCCTAGGAATGCTGCTCGTCCATATGCAACGCTATCAGTAGTGATTGACATAGTGTATCGTAGACAGAACACCGCAGTGCCTAGTTCGATCCATTGGGTACGTTCTATGGAATTACTCGTCATCACGCAGAACTATGCCAGAATCTATGGCCAGAGCGTTGCACGTTCCCAGCCGCCTTCCGTCCGCTTGTACTTTAATCGATCATGATTCCTATCCTTTGCGCCCTGCCAAAACTCGACTTCCTCCGGAGTGATCAACCAGACCTGCCACTCTGTGGTATCCACATCTCCTGTCTCTTCCAATTTCGATGCCATCTCGTCAATGAGTGCCGCACGGTTTGTACCCGGGGGTACAGGCGAACTTTGAGTACCGGCCATTGCTATCGCTTTCGCCTTTACTGACCGAGCGTTAAAGTCTGCCTTTGAAACGTCACTATCGGCAAGAGATGCAGTGCCTCTAATACGGATAGCTCGAGCATGAGGAGTGCAGTACCATGAGAGTGCGACTTGAGGGTTGTTGGATAATTGATTACCCTTTGCGGATTTCGAAGATGTCGCTATGGCTATATCCCCATTCTCGTTGATGTCCTTGATGATGAGTACTCGAGCGTCGGGTCGGTTTGAGCTGTCCACTGTAACCAGGGTAATGGCGTGAGGCTCGGGGACATCCGCTTCAATGGCTTCGGTCAAGAATTGAACCATGAGTGTACGAGGGTCGTTGTGGGTGGTGTCAAGTGGGGGAGAGCTGCCTACGATGGATGGCAAAGCCCTTAGGCGCTCACGTAGAGATGTCATGTTTCTCGGTATGTGGTGGAGTATACAAGTCACATCCCAAGGACGCTAGTAGCGGTTGAAACTATATCCATACCAACGACTCGATCAATGTGCCGCTGATAGCCGTTGCGATGTACCTTCTCCTGACCTTACGTAAAACCTTCAGTCTTCGATCTATAGACGACTGACGACATCATACAAATCTCTTTTTGACATATACACCCTCGTACAATGACAAAGAAGACCTCCTCGGCTTCAGCGGGAACACGGAAGAAGAACGCCCGTAAAGCCGCGAAAGGTGGTGTTGGCGAAGATATCGATGAATCGGTCCCTCAACACACTCAAAAGACACAACAGGGTAAAAACAAGAAATTAAGTAAAGCTCAGAAAAGGGCTTTACCAAAAGCCAAACGATATGTTCCACCGCCCAAGCCGCCTGCACCTCCTATTCCCAATCCGTTAGATTCGCAGGGATTAGCTGGGCAGCTGCCTGCTGAGTTGGTTGTGGCGCTGAGAGGATTGGGGAAGAAGGACGATGTCACGAGACGGAAGGCTCTTGAGGAGTTGAAGGATGTTTGGGTTGCTGGCGTTGTTAAAGGAGAGGGTGATGAGGTTGAAAAGGAGGTCAGAGAAGCTGCTTTGGTGTCTAGTACACCTGTTTGGGTGAGATGCTGTCTGAGGTGATGTGATGTAATGCTGATGACAGCTACACAACTTGGCGAGCTTATTACAATCGCCTTTCCACCGGACAATGGCGCTTCAGCTTCACGAGGACTTGCTCACGATACCTTCCATCCGTCATATCATACTTGAGACATTATCACTCTCATTGCTCCCAGGTACACAGAACAGGGATATCCTCGGAGCATGGCTCGTCACCTCACTCGACGAAGGACGAAGGTCAGGCATGGACAGTAAGAAAAGGGACGAATCGACAATATGGCTCGAATCAGTCGACGAGTTAGCAACGGAAGATGGGAAAATCAATCTGACCGCCCAACTCCCTTATTTGGTGGAATACCTTTCTTTATCAGTCCTGGATCCGCCTTCGTTACATGACGATATACACCCGTCACCTGTATCGACTGCTTTCCAGAAAGTGGCACCTGCGAAAGCCAAGAAGAAGGCTTTCATCGCCCCTACAGCCGCACCGGAGGTCGACACTGAGGACGAGCAGATTGCCGAGGAGCGTTGGACCCGATATCGTCTAGGAGGATTTGTCGGTCTTTCCTGGCTCTTGACCCAATTATCGACACATAACATTCCACTACCGGAAGAACTCCTTGCTCTGTTGGGTAACTCGTACCTCTGGACGGCACTCTCGCCCACGATAGGCGAAGAAGGAGATGAGACATTAGGTGGTCGTCAGCCTGTGATCAGAAGAGCGGGCTACGATCTCCTAAGTACTCTTGTCAACCGATACCCCGCCGAAGTGAAGAGGAAGGAAATGCTGGATATGCTTTCTGCAGCTGTGCTTGAGAGTTGCTGGATTGAGAGGGAAGCTGCTGTCTGGCAGACGGCCGGGCCGGCTATTGCGCATTTCCTTGGAAGTGAGTTCTTGTATTCGATCAGAGCTGATGTCCCAGAAAACAAGGAAGCTTGGCAGATCGCTTTCGAGGCTCAGCCTGCAGCTGAGGCCGCACCTTCTAAAGGCGATGAGAATGGGAATGGAGCAGACGAGATCAATGAGGACGACGATGATGAAGAGAATGACGAGGATGAAGACGAGGATGGTGATGATGGAGACGATGAGGATGATAAGGTCAAGACGGATGCGGTTCTAGCCGACGCCCCCACTTCGACAACGCCACGCTCAGCTGCCTTTGTCCAATTCTTGGATTTCGTATCTTCCATCTGCCCCACGATACCCGACTCGACATACCCTTTCCTACTCATGTTCATCGCTACGATCCCACCATCAATTCTCTCACTCGCTTCACCGCCTTCTCTCGAATTACAAACT
>Ga0308160_10005739_pt1 | contig 12863 bp, 12 predicted proteins | sample PhyFR1_FD_201036 | JGI IMG/M metagenome (GOLD analysis project Ga0308160, IMG submission 201036) | Phyllosphere microbial communities from UC Gill Tract Community Farm, Albany, California, United States - DLSLF.R1 | ecosystem: Host-associated > Plants > Phyllosphere > Unclassified | place: USA... | reverse complement strand
CTTAATATCGTCGCTTTCCTTTAACCAGGTATGTAAAAAGAAATGTACTCTTGAACACGGTTGACAAAATGGATTACTTACCATTGTTATAATATTTTTTGCTCCCTGATTTCCTAAAAGAATTGGCTTCAGTTCTTCGTCTACGTCATATAAGGGTTGGTTTGTAAGAACTTGGTTAAATAAATGAGTATTGAACTTAAATTTTCTGAGTTGATCCTCTACTGAATTCAACCGATTAGATTTTAAGAAAAATGGCTTCATAAATGCCCAGGATAAAACAGGAAGTAAGAATGAAATAAAAATTAAACGTATATCAGCCATTTTGTTTACTCCCAAGTTAGAGGCAATGTTTTTATTAGTTGAATAGATAATAAATTCTATCCAAAATATTAATTGTATGGAACAGCACAATTGACACCAGCTTTTGCTTTTGAATTGATACCAAACAGAATAGAAAGTATATGGTAACGTTAATAGGTTTAATAATTGTAAAACCCAAAATGAATCTGGATTTATCATTAATGAGATCGTAGACCCAGCGAAATAAAAGAAGCCAACTTCACTCCAACTCAACCACGTCGTTAACTTTGATGCCTTACTTTGTAAAATTGCATTACAGTCCCCATGTTTTGACAAATTACAGATTTGCTGGATTATCGGGCTTTCAAAATTTACAGTATAGGTCAACAACAAAATTGATATCATTAACCCCGTCTTCTTTATGGCTAGCAAAGCTATAAAGGGCCACGAAAAATGATTTAGTTGAGTCCACCATAAAATAATACCTAAGCAGAGTAATATTAAAGAACCTATTACCAATGAACTGAACAGTTCTTTAATTTTATTTATGATATAATTATTCTCGCCGCTAATTGTGTTTGCCTCTGCGTGTAATATTATACCTGACCAGCGGATTAAAAAATCTCTCTCCAGTATAATTCCCCTGCTTACATTCTCCGTCGAGTAATATATTTCCTCATCCTTTATATCATGAATTACGATGAACATACCACCTCTATCATTTAAATGAGCGATACAAGGGAACTTTAATTCCTTGGAATAATAGTCTTTTATATCAACGATAAATCCATAACTATCTACACCAAAATGCTTTAGGCACTCACTTAGTATAAATAGGCTATTCTCTTGGGGCAGTGAATGAAGCTTGTTAAATATAGTACTAGAATTCGCCTTAACTTTAAGGTCTTTTAAAATCAACTGAATAATTGATCCACTATTTGATTTTAGCATTGTGAGAGATCGCTAACTAAAGAGATGTTTAAGTTAAATTAATCATAATTTGAGATAAACGTAATGTCAAGGTTGATTATGTATATGCAAAATATGATGCTTATTCAAGAACTGCACAACTTATCTGATGATGTATTACATGAAGCTCGAAAAGCAATAGTAACTATGATTATTAATTACCTGTATCGAAATACTATCTTTATGCTCAATAGCGCTAAAAAGCAGAGCAATTGAGACATGCTGAATCATTACGTTCTTAGTTGCTTAACTCCAAATGTATCTTTTGAGCTTCGGGAGTATTCTTAAGTCTCTCTGTCAGTAGGCCATAGTATTGCAAGCACTCATTATCTGAGTTAGAAACTATTTTATTATATGTAATGAGAGATTGTAAAAGGAGTAATGATATTCGTGAATTTGAATGCTTTTTAAAGAAAGTTAAATACTCTTTACTAACCAGAACTTGGGCCATTTCATCTACTTCAATGTTATCAGCCCCCCCTATAACAACTGCATGCGGTAAGTCGTTATCAATTTCAATTGTTAGGTTCTCCATTGCTATAAGTCTGGAGCTTCGAACCCTAAAAGTCTTTTGCTCGGCAACAAATTCCTTTCTATCAATGGAGTCTATAGCCAAGTAAAGAGTTCTAAGATCGAAGTCTCCGTTTTTCTGAGTAGTAAACTCAAATGCATTATTAGCTATAGTTGTCATAAGCGGAGCCGCCTTTTTAGATGCTTGTAAGTACGCGTACTTATACTGATTGTCGTGCAATAAAATTCCTTTTATACGGCAGCTCAGGGTTTGGCTTTTCCCCACCTGAGCTGCTAAAATAAGTATTAAGACTAATTTAAAAAATTTCATTAGAAAGACATTCCGGCATAAGCATCATAACATTGATCAGTTAATAATTGTTCAATTATATATTGTTCATTTGGATCACTACTGTGCGAGTTTCCAGCATCATTTAAACACTTGCTTAGGAAAGATTCTCTATCCATTAAGCCACCTAAGCAATTTCTCATTTCACTTTCAGTTAGTACATTAAATTTTTTCATAATTTATTTTGGTTTACTATAAAGAGTTACATTACTCCTTTTTACTTATTTCTAAGATAGCAACATTCCTTTACTTTAAAAAAAAAGGTTTAATTGTAGCCATATTTTTACTTTGATGCTTTAAAGTAGAAAATCTACATGAAAGTGTAAGCTATAACTTAAGATCGATTATATATTTTACCCTTCATATAGAAAGGGGAATCAGAACTTTAATAGAAGCCAATCGATAAACAGTCTCAAAAAACGAAGAGTAATTCACTGACCAGTTGGCAGAATGATATGTGTGTTGAGTAAGCAAAATTTTAAGCAATTAACCTTAGAGACTATTCACGTAAGGGTGTATCATTAACCTTAGGGTTTAATCAGGCGGTATGTTTAACTGTGATAAGCTTTTAGTTCAAGATCAATAATCCTTCTCAATAAATCGAGATTTCTCTTATGCCGTAAAGCTTTAAAGTAGGCTTGACTGATAGAAGTATCAAAAATAATTCAAATTATGCTCAACGTTCGTACCCGTTCCTTTTCTTACTTATGCTTTCCCTGTTCTTTCGAAATTCCTCCATTTTCCTTGCAACTTCTTTTGCCCTCTCAGCGCGTTCTTCGGCCTTTTGTGCGTCAATCTCCCGAGCATCTTCCATTAGGTCAGCTTTATCAATACTCTCCTGCACCTGTTTTTCCATGGCTTTCTTCTTTTCAATATCTTTCTTTTTCTGAAATTGCTCTTCTATCAGATGGATTTCTGTTTTTTTCGAATCGTGAAGTTCTTCAGGATGAGCATGGCCGTTAACAAATGAAATGACGATTTTAGCAACTCCTATTTGAAACTTGATCCAATTTTTTTTGTCGATTTCAACTTTTGCTACAAAAGCATCGTGATTGGTCTTCATTTGCCTAGCGGCTTCCTGAAACCTTTTTTTATTTTCAGCAAGTCTATGCGCATGCTCTTCAGCTTTTGCTTTATCTTCAATCGCCCGAGCAGCCATTTCCAGCCGATGCTTTTCAGCTTCCAGTTCAGCCTTGTCCTTGGCCAGTTCTCTATTTTTCGAAATATACTCCTCTCTTCTCATCGTAATTCAATTACATTAAAGGCCTGTCTCCCGCCCGACTATTAAATAAAGCGTTTTCGTAATAAGGGTGTTTAGCAAATGAAAATGGTTGATCGACATTACTAAACTTTACTATTATGTGTTCATAAGAGAATACTTCTACTGGGTCAAGTAATTTCTTTGTCTTAATAACGTATCCCCTATCATTCATCACAATTGTATCAGGCAACAATTGGGAAACATAGTTGGCTGTTGTTTGATCCCCAATTCCTATAAACTGTTTAACAACTGCATTCCCGATGAATGTCTCCCAAATTTTTGGATAAAGATTTTGGATTTGGGGTAACAATTGCAATATAACCCAGAAGCTGACATTAAACCCGGCCATATAGCCCGCATTGGTTTCGAAATCCTTCATATAGCCTAGAGTAGGAAACTCATCCAATATAAAAAGGACCTTCTTCTGTTTTGAATAGTGTTTCTGTAATAGTTTTACGGAGCACCCTATGACCAATCGTAGCCAGACCGCATACTTCTCCATCTCTGATTGGGGGATGCACACAAAAATTGCCGTTTTCTCTTTTGCTATATTTCTGAAATCAAAATCTGATGTAGCTGTGCTGTCCTGAAGCTTAAAATTTTTAAAGGGCTCTAACGCCTTTTTTAGTGTAGAAAATATCCCGCTGACTTCTTTTTCACCGCCGGACATGCGAGTTTCATTGAAACCCTCTATAATTGCGGACAGAATACCACGGTAACTGGTAGAAGCAATCATTTCAGAAAGTAAAGTATCCAGCTTTACACCTCCTAAATTTACCCACTTGAAGAGTGTTGAGAAGTTTTGATCCTGTTTTGGAGCCGTATCAATTAAATGTAATATGAACGAAGATAGGATTGACCTAGACTGGGCATCGAAATGTTCTGAATTCGAGTCTGTATAACTTTTCAACGGAATGACCATTTCGGCAAGCATGTCGCAATACTCGATTACATTATCATCATTATTGCTTACAAAATTAAATGGGTTGAATTTAGAATTTGGAAGACCTGGGATTGCGAATGGATTCAGAATGTGGACATTATAACCCATCGACTTTAAGTATTTGGCTGTAATTGCTGCATTTTCTCCTTTAGGATCCATACATACAAATGAGGTTTCTGATCTCAGAACCCGTCGGAAAGCAGGCTCGGAATAATTAAATTTGTCCCCTTTCCAGCTCGGTTACTCCCAACTGTTAATATGTGACCCTGACCATCCCAGTAATAGCCGTCACCAATGTAAATACCCTCTGATAAAGAGAACGTAGCTTTACACTTTTCTTGATTTGCCCACCCCTTTATTCCATGGACTCTTTCATTTGTAACTCTGGTGTTATAATCCTCACGCCATTGCAACGACAATTCGGAAGCTGCCTTCTGAATAGGTTTGTCACGTTCATATATGCCTATTCTGTAAAAAAGGTAGAATATGGCTATTAACAGAAATGCGAGGGTGGTCAACTTGCCGGCATCAGAAGACGTCATCCATAGAAACAGCGATACACCGGCAATGACAGCAACGATGAACTTGGTTATGTTTAAACTTACTTCTGGTGCAGCATACATACGCTTCGCAGTTGTTTCACCCTCGTAAAAAAAAGTTTCTGCTTTTGAATAGATTTTAGCACGCTTGATCTCTTCGGGATCTTTCGCGTGCTTTTCATTTAAGTACTTTTGGTATTTAAGGTAATTAAGGAAGTACTATTCAGATAGGCAATCTTTAATACTTTGAGATAGAAGAAGAATAAGCCTGCTCCGACTATAGTAAAAGTTAAAAACGAACCAAACTTAGGGTAAGAAAAAAAACTATCAAGAAGAGACCAAGCGATAATAATAGATAGTAATATATAACCAAAATAAATGAGTTTGGCTTCTAGCATAGAACGTCTAAGGAGAGCCTTTTGAACTGTTTCTATCATACGATAATAGATGTTTATACATACATAAATTAATTAATAACCACGTTTACCTAACTACCTGAATATAATTACTTTAGTTTAGTTTTTCGCTATTATGACAAAGTATTATCAAGGATATTAATACTCAAAACAAAAACATAAATTCTGAGTTTCATCCGTATAAATTACTTTCCAATATATTAGGAGCTTAATTCTCACCCAAATTCTAAATTTACAAGATGAGAAAAGCTAAATACAGTGTCTAATGACCATTACCAATGTGCTGAGCAACCTGATTTGGTTCAGCAGGTACTGACGGAAAGTGCGAACGAAGGCACACAAGTAATTTACTGGATATTTCGTTCTTGTTGCAACGGACCTATGTAATCACTTGAAAAATCTTGCTTGATTAGCAGCACACGGTTGTCAATTTGATCGAAAAATCTGCTAAGGACATTGTCAAAAAGACCCTGACCTCAGTTAGATCCGAAGACTAGACACTAGCCAGGATTATTCTCAAAAAACGAAGATATAGGGGCTTTCCTAGAATAGATTAGGCACCTGTAGCGGAGTGCCATATTGTATGTCGATATACCTATTGACAGTACAACAAAAGAAAAGTGAAATATCTCACGTAACAACCACATCAGACATTGATATCATTAGACATGTATATTGATCAGATGCCATATAAGAGAGTTATTCCCTAATAATTAACTTAGCAAAATGAGCATTGAAAAATTCGATATGGACATGATCCCGATGGACATCAGGCCTTATCTCTTTGAGATTGCGGAACGCCTGTGGTCGGGGCATGCAACTGTAATGGTAGGCGCAGGTTTCAGCAAAAATGCAATCAAGACAGATACGACAAAGAAAGACCTACCAAACTGGAACGAACTTGGAGATGTTTTTTTTGAAAAAATCTATAATAGCAAGCCCGATCAGAAATATCTCAACGTGCTCAAGTTAGCAGAAGAGGTTGAGGCCGCTTTTGGAAGGCCAGCACTTGACCAGCTTCTTCGGCAGCAACTTCCGGACAAAGACTTTGAGCCATCGAACCTGCATACAAGCCTCTTAGAACTGCCATGGTCAGATGTCTTTACCACCAATTATGATACCCTTTTAGAAAGGGGGGCCGAGAGCGTTTTTAACCAAAAATTTGACATTATCGTTAACCACCGAGACCTAATCTATTCAGAGCGCCCAAGGATCATCAAGTTACACGGGAGCCTTCCGTCCGAATGTCCACTTATCATAACAGAAGAAGACTACAGAAGATATCCAAAGGACTTTGCACCATTTGTCAACACCGTGCAGCAGTCGCTGATTGAGAATACGCTTTGCCTTATCGGGTTTTCAGGAGATGACCCCAATTTTTCACAATGGATTGGGTGGATCCACGACAACCTTGGCAAATCCAACAGTCCAAAGATATACCTAATTGGGGCCTTAAATTTATCAGATGCCCAGAAAAGACTGTTTGCAAGTAAGAATATAATCGCAGTCGACCTTTCCACTTTGAAGGGGGCCGACAATAGCCATTATAGGACTCTAGAAGTTTTTGTCCGTTTTTTACAAAGTCAAAAAAGCAAGGGCAGCAATTTAGATTGGCCACATAGGGAAGTCTTTCGATCAACTTCAGCTTCAAAAATCTCTATTATTGAAGAATGGAGAACTGTGCGCATGTCTTATCCAAACTGGCTTATACTTCCGGAGGAAAAAAGAAGGTCACTTTGGCAAAACACCAGGTCGTTTGCAAGTAACGATTCTTTGAGTGAAACAATGGCGTGGGTAGATCTCGAATTTGCCTATGAATTGAATTGGAGGATGGAGAAATGCCTTTGTCCAATATTCAATGATATGGCACCATCACTCCAGAAACTGCTAGATAAATACAATCCTTTTCCCTCAATTTTGACAAAACGTGCGCAGTTTAATATTCCGAAGCATTTTAAAAGTGCTAAAGAAGCCGATAAGTATATCGAGTACTGGAAAGAACTGTCCCTTGCATTACTTCGCTTTTACCGTGAAGAGAACCAGCTTGAGAATTGGAATAGTCTTTCATCAACGATCGAAAAGATTTGCGAAAGGTTGAATAGTGAGCAGCTTTCAAAATTCTATTATGAAAAATGTCTCCAGGCAATATTTAGATTAGATTTTAACAAACTACAGGCTACGCTCAACCAATGGCCGAAAAATGAGACCGGTCCATATTGGGAAGTAAAAAGAGCCTGCTTGCTGGCAGAGAACGGGCACATGGAGGAGGCGATTAACATCCTTGAAAGGTCGCTTACTTTCGTGCGCAAACGACTTAACCTGACGCCTGTAACTACCGATTATACTTGGGTATCGCAGGAGGCCTATATCATGATGCAGCTTAACGTGATTTCCATGAGTGCAAAGCTTATGAAGAAGACTTTTTCTCTGGAAGAAGATGAGCAGTCCAAAAAATTTAAGGAGCGCTGGACTACCCTTGCCCAATATGACTGCGACCCTTGGCAAGAAAACAAGTATTTCGAGCTTATTCTTCAGAATGAATATCAGGACAAACAGCCAGTGAAAATCAGACATGCCTTTGATATCGGCAGAGTAACAAAAACTACCACATTTGGTGGAGATGAAAACCATATGATGATCACCTATAATTACTTAAGATTCCAGGAGGAGATCGCACTGCCACTTGCACTTAGGAACATCGATTTTGGGAACAAAATTATGAGTGGGGCACTGCAGAGGCTTGCGATAAGTTCTCCTCAATGGGCGATGGCGGTTATGTCACGACATGCACGGGAAGAGAGTATTGCAGCGGTACTCGATAGGCAGTTCATTGGCCAGAGCAAAAATGTAGATTGGCTCATATCGTCATACGTTGAAGCATTCTATTTTCTGTATCCCGAATCTGAAAATATGCCAAGAGCTTACCTGCTGATAAATGCTATCCCTGAAATACTATCACGGCTTTGCATTAAATGCTCCGATGAGAGCAAGGCATTGCTTTATGAGCTTATTAGGTTTATCTATAGCCGGGGCATCAACCTAAATAACCTTGGCAGGCTATTGGCTAGAGTATCGGAAAACAGTAGTTCACGGATGCAGTCCAAGATGCTTGAAATGTTCCTTGACCTACCCATCAGTAGCAATGACCCAAACAACAGGGAAATATTTCCCGACCCTTTCCGTTTCCTGAAGATTGATGAACGGGATAGGCTACCCGAATTGAAGGTCGATAAAAAGGCTATCGATCATCTTTTTGAACAGGCAGGTTCAGGCGACACAATAGAATCTACTTCACTGTACAGGCTTCTAAAGCTCCATCAATTAAAACAATTAGATACTAGACAGTCTAAACACCTTTTTAGTCTCATTTGGGCGCACATAGACCCTAATACAGGATTCCCAAAAACTACACTTTTCTACAAGCATATCTTCTTAAGAATGCCCCATCCTGCGGCCATAGACCCACTAAAGATTTATAAAAAATATATCTTTTCGCTAAGTTTCGATCGGCATAGTCAATCCCAGGACGGTGCATTAGGCATAACCAGCGGTATGTCAATACTTGCCGAAGAGCTCTGTGGAGGCTCAGCGACTTTCTACCGCCCTGAAGGTGTACGGTGGTCTAGCAGTGAACTGGATGTCATTTGGCAAAAATGCAAGGTCTGGTGGGAGGCTGATAAACATTTCCTTTTATCCTATCCCAAGAGCGACAGAGAAAATATTGTGAATTTTCATGGGGAATTTGTCCTTAGATTCGACAATCTCGTAAAAATTATTTCTCAGATATTTGGTTTCCAAGAGGAAAATCTTTCAGAGACAATCAAACAGGATATTTTGTCTGTGATAAGGGAATTGCCCGAATTCGGAATCTCATCAATTAGGACAAGGGCTGCATTTTTCTACGACTTTTATGGCAATGAAGAAGAATACCTCAAAGAAGTTGAAAGCCAGCTAATAAGCGAAAAACATGAGCAGGTCATTGATGCACTAGATTCTTCGGTGATGTTTAGTCAACAAAAAAAGGTTGTGAAGAAATATCCACGTCTGCTTGAAAACTATCTGCAGCTTGTCTGCCAGCCTATCAAATGGAAGAATAGAAAGCTCACTGACCAGTGCTATATCAGCGTCACAAACATTATCGTCCATAAAAAAAACATTGATATTAGAAGAAACATGGATATTCTACTAGAAAGCCTAACACATCTGGAAGGCGAAAGCCGCATGGAGAAAAGGAATAGCTACTCTGATGATGAGAAAGTAGTGCTAAGAAAAAGAGCGGTCGATCTTAGTTCAGCACTTTACCAGTATCTCAAAAAGCATAAGCAGCCCATACCACAAATCTTGGAAACCTGGAAAAAAATCAGTTTAAGTGCTAACGAATTCCACGACGTGGTGTCTAACTGGAAAGCTAGTGTCGCTGACTATGAACTAGATTGATTTAAGAATATTACTATGCTTATTCAGTTGATTATTTCTTAGGAAGATTTGGCTTCTAAACGCCAATGATTAAAGCACTCAGCTCTACATAGTTGATTAATACCGAATTGTAATATTGCTTATAAAGGATTCTTTTATTCACTAATATCTTCAAACGTCAGATCATTTCCCATTTTACTTATGGATATTCTTCTGAAGGTCGGTACGTAACCCTTTTTTCCGCTAGGCTGAAAATATTCCCTAACGTAAGATTCATTAGTTTCATAATTTTGAATAATCTTTGGCCCAAAGTAGCGATCTTGCCGTAGATAGAGCATACTGTCAATGTCGCCGTTGATGGCTTTAAAATTGTTTGCACCTTTTATTTTTAATACTGCGCCCCCTTTGTCACGGTCAGATATTGTCAATTTAAAAGTATGATAATAATCTCCACCAGGAGCAGACGTTGACTGGTTTTCTTTTAAACTGAATTCGTCCATTAAGGAAATTTGTTGCTCCTCTACTAATTCTTTAGCATTCTGCTTCGTGAAAAATTGGTCTTGGAAGACGGCCCATAAAATACCGGTCAAAACAACTAATGCAAAGGTGATTGTCAAAATTCTTCCGGCATTAGGGTAACCAAGTTTCTTAGGCACAAAGTAAAGTAACCAACCAAATCCGACTGGTAGCCCAATAAAAACTAATATATAAAGCCCAATTAGAATAATTTCATCCATTAATCATTGTAATTTGTAAAAGCACTCTAAGCTTTTTAATATAAGCATTCTTTTATCAAATGTGATGTAGCTGATTTTTGAGTCTCAAAAAACGAAGCTTAGGTGCTCTCCTATCCGAGTTGAGCCGCATGATCAATACCATTATAGTATACCGACCTAAATTGAGTGTATTTTCTTTTAGCTGTAGGTTTACTCAGATTTCCAAAATACAACAAAAAGAGAAACGCAATTTCGATATATAGATATCATGATGTGTTTATATCTATATATCGAATACTAAATAGTGTCCCACCTGAAATAGAACATTGAGCCTCAAAAAAGTAAGGAAACATAATGGTTAAGTGCTTTTTGAACTGATGATTTATAAGGTTACTTTCGAAATATGAAGAAAAAAGTATTGAGTGATTTAACCAAAGAGGAAATTGGAAAACTCTTCCCAATTGAAATAAGTCAATACGACACTAACTGGCCTAATGTTTATGTAGCAGAAAGGGCAAGGATCGAAAAAAATATTACTCCAACTTTATATTCGAGAATTGAACACTTTGGTAGTACGTCTGTACCTGGGCTCTCATCTAAAAATACAATAGACATCTTAATGGCGGTTGAATTTGACGATACCCAAAATCATGAGCTCATTGAACAGATGAAAAATATTGGTTATGATTTTAATTGGCAGAATGAAGGTGGAAATCCCCATATGGTGTTCGTAAAAGGATATGATCCCGAAAAGCCTAAACAACAAACCTATCACATACATGCGGCGCCCCAAGACCATATTCTATGGAATAGAATTCACTTTAGGAACTATTTGATCGCACATCCTCAAGTAGCAAAAGCTTATGAAGATCTTAAAAGATCACTAGCGGATAAATACAAGCATGAAAGAGTTGAATACCGGATCGCTAAAACCGAGTTTATAAACGAGTTTACTAAAAAGAGCCTCCCCAAAGTATAGTTACTGTGAAAGGTGAAATCAATATGGATTTTATCGTACCAAAGAACGAAGATTCTAACTAAGACAATTATTAGTGTTTTGCCCTTATAGGTGTAAAGCAAGAGGGACTGCGATCAATCATCATAGTCCCTCTTATCTAAATTAACGCTCTCAATTACTAAAGCGTTTGAAAGCTTAATTTATTGTTACATCTATAATATTATCTTTTAGTAATTTGATCACCTGTCTCAAAAAAGGAAGATTGGAGTAGCATTCTACCTTATGTGTTTGTCTGTCATTTAAATCTTAGGTCAACATTGTTAATAATGGCCAAATTTGACTTAAATTGTAAAGTATAAATGACACAGAACCAAGAGAAAGTCCACAGTTTTACAAATGGGAGTAGTTTAGGATGAATTTGCTTTTTATATGCAGTAGAAATAGATGGCGTAGCAGAACTGCGGAAGATCTTTTCAAGCGTTTGTATGGCTATGATGTTCGTTCGGCCGGAACTGCTGAATCTGCAAGAATTAAAGTAAATCAAAAGCTGTTGATATGGGCAGACCTTATTTTTGTTATGGAAAGGGAACATAAAAGAAGATTGCAAGAGAAATTCCCTTCGAGTATCATAACGAAGGAAGTTATTGTATTGAATATCCCTGATGAATACCAATATATGGATAACGAATTGGTGGAGCTCTTAAATGATTCTGTCCTAACTCTTCTAGATAAAATGAAAGCGAATAATGAATAATAAAATTGCTAATAAATTCAGTGAGTAAAGAATTGACCGAAGGTCCTCTTCTGAAAATAGACTCCCGCTGGTTAGTAACAGTTGAGACGGCGGCAATTGCTTTAATTGGCATATATTATAAAATAGGTACGCCTATTGATAAAACGATCTTTTGGCTACTCTCAATTGCCATTGTTTGCCTATTTATTTCGATTATATAGTCAAAGAGAAAAACCTTCGCCTCCGCGATAAAATCGAATATAATCGCATGAGGTATTTACATCTTTACATCAAAATGCTGGCCTGCCGATTTAATTCTACAAGCGCCCTGTAACGATTTCTTTCCTGGAAGGTCTTAAGCATGGAATTTAAAATCTTTTATGAATAAAACATTACTCAAATCTTTCACCCTTTCCATTTCGTTAAGCTCAATGCTTATCCCTGCTTTTAGTCAAAAGGTCCTTCCGCTTGAAATTGCTGCAAAGCGCTCCGACAGTCTCTACAAAGCAAAACAATTTGCACTTGCAACGCCCTACTATGGAATAGTTGCCGAAAAAAGCGATTTTAAGAACAAAAAAGCCGGTGCTTATTACGACATGGCCTGCTGTCTTAGTCTTCAGGGTAAAACCGACTCGGCTATGCTTATTTTAAACAAAGCCATTGATGCTGGCTACAACAATAAACCGAATATCGTTGCGGATAGCGATCTGAAGCCCTTACATAGCAATCCAGCTTGGAGCGCGTTGGTTGAAA
>Ga0308160_10005735_pt1 | contig 12866 bp, 19 predicted proteins | sample PhyFR1_FD_201036 | JGI IMG/M metagenome (GOLD analysis project Ga0308160, IMG submission 201036) | Phyllosphere microbial communities from UC Gill Tract Community Farm, Albany, California, United States - DLSLF.R1 | ecosystem: Host-associated > Plants > Phyllosphere > Unclassified | place: USA... | reverse complement strand
GGTGTTGCTCTACCTGAGGCATCACGGGTTCTGGATCCAGGTTCGGTAGAAGATCGACCAGAGATCGAATCAATTTCAGATTGAAGTGATTGATTAGCGGACTTCTGTTTATTCAACTCATCCTATTTATCAGCTACTGTATCTTTCACACCAATTCATGACAGGCCAGCGCCAGACAATTCAATCCAAGCCAACCAAATACAAACTCACCTTCATCCTCTTCAACATCTTTTCACTACCCTTGACATATCTCACCGCAGTCTGATAATCACTTTCAACCTGTTTAATCTTTTCCTGATGTCTCGATTCCATCTCTGACATCCTAGCCTCATAATCACCCCGATCGCCAGGTGGAGTAGGTGATCTAGCAGACATGGCCGTAGGTGATCTAGCATCCTTGATTCGATCGACCAATCGGCCTAGGGATTCAACTTTATCTTCTGCTTCGTGACATCTACGGGTTAGATCTTCGATCTCACGTTGAGAAGCTTCATGAGCGCGGGTAGTATCGCGTAATTTTGATTCCAGCTCTCGAGGTTCCGATCCATTGCCTGTGCCAGTCGAGTTGTCGAGGTCGGTGTCGGGGACTGCAATCCCGTGCTCTGCCACTGATTGTCAGCTCTCCATCTGTGAGGCCTAACTTGTGTAAGGGACTAACGCAGATTCCTCAATACCGTTACCCTCGTCTCCATCTCCGTAACAACCCCTTCCCTCTCCTTCAACTCCAAATCCCTCCCACTCCACATCTCCTTATACCTCCCCAACTCAGCCTGAGCAGCATTCAATCGACTCCTATGACCTCTCATCTCGGACTTGGTAGTTCTGAGTGCAAGTTCCAATTCCCTAGCTTTATCTCGATGCGTAGAAACACCAGATTCAGCAGCGTCCACACGTTGACCAGCTTCTCGGAGCATTTTTCGTAAGGATGATCCCTCTTCCTCTAGAGCTCGGACTTGATCGAGGTGACCGCGGGTAGATTGTGCTTGTTCCCCTGATCGCGCTTTATGGGATTCGAGAAGTTGACCTAATCGACCTGTCGTGACGGATCTGAGCGATTCGGCCTCTTCTCGGGATTGAGCATGGGAAGTCTCGATATCTCTCAATCTCGAAGTTGTCGAATCAATTTCTCGTGATCGCGCCTCGGCAGTATGTTTCGCTTCTTGCAGCTCCGCCTCCAATTCTTGGATGCGGGTAGTAGCTTGTTGGTGGAGTTGTTCAACTTGACTCGTCCTAGCGCCTGCCGAAGCGATCGCAGCCTGAGCTTCGGCTATAACAGCAAGATGTTCATCGTGCGTAGATTGAGCTTCTTGCAGATGATTCTTGAACTGATCCCGCTCAGCTTCCCTCTGTTGAGCAGTCGAGGAAGTAGTGATAAACCGTTCGTTGAGTTCACGTAACGACATTTCCACTGAAGAATGCTTTGTTTGCAATTCAGTCAATTCCTGCAAAGCGACTCGATGGGCTTCTTCCGCCTCTTCAGCACGTTCAATAGCATCGTTATCCCTGTCCATACGTGGCGATTGAATTGCTGATGCGGGAGGAGTCGATTTCTTCAGGAATTCCCTCTTGGATTGAGCCAGCTCAGAAGATAGAGAACCAAGTTGTCGTTCCAGTTCAGCGACTCGATCCTTTTCAATACGGGATAAATCGGTAGGAGCATTTCCCTCGAGAGTAGCGACTTTAGCTCGATAAAAGGCTGCTTCTTGAAGAGCACCACGACGAAGTTGTTCCGCCTCCATGGCTTTATCAGAAGCGTTCCGGACTTGCACAGCGAGTTCATTCTACCTGTCAGCTTGTCACCACTCAATATAGGAAACTACGAGCTTACCTGGATAGAAGCCTTCTCATGCTTTAACCTGACCAACGCATCCGTCAATTTGCCAATCAAATCATCATCCTCTTCCCCATCTTCACTCTTTTCATCCTCATCTTCATACTCGGCAACAAAACCAGATTGCATTGCCTTTTTCAAAATCACTCTCAATCCAGCTTCCCTCTTTCGGCCCGCTTCCAACTCTGCATCCCGGCTCTTGAGCTGATTCATCAATTCAGATGAACCAGAGCCCTGGAGCGAATTAGGTCTGACTTTAGGAGAAAAGCCATTCGTAGTGGGTGATCGACCGTAATAGAATGCGTCTGCGGGAGGGACAGGACGGCCAGTATCGGGATCACGATCCGACGTGCGCAGACGAGGTGATGGAGATCTTGTGCCGAGGATACTAGAGTTGAAGCCATTCTTGGCATTGGTAGGAGAAACGACTCTGTGGGTGGGATTGGTCGGAGAAGGCGGCAGGTTGGGAGGAGACATGGCACGGCGATACTCTTCATCACCTTCACGTCGAGGTCGCTGAGGTGGTCCGTTGGTCTGAGGGGGACCGTTTGCTTGTGGCTGCTGCTGAAGCTGCTGTTGTGGTTGCTGTTGCTGGGCAGGTCGGATCGGAGCAGCCAAATCCGTAGGTTCCGGTTGATGCTGGAGTTGTTGGAACTGCTGCTGTTGAGCTTGCATCTGCTGCTGTTGCTGCTGCATCCCCTCGTTTTGTCTAGGCGATTGTTGAACCGTTGCTTGCGGGATAGCACCATTATCCGACGGAGAAGAAATAACGCTGTCCATCGATTCAGAAGGTTGTATCCCCCTCTGTCCCTGTCCTTGTACTTGTTGTTGGAAACCACCATTCATCATACCGGAATTAGCAATGGGTGATTGCATTTCCTCCATCCTAGGTTTAGGAGGTGAATTGTTACTTGGTAGATTTACAGCTCGTTCAGTCAGTGGTGGTGACATAACTGTATTTCCTCTATCGTATATCGTCTTTTCGGATGGTGCGTCAGAAGGGCGAGATTTGATAGATCGAGGAGGGTGGTTGTCGGGTGGGTACTTGATTTTCGCTGTTCGTCAGCGTCCCTCTCTTCTGTAGACTTGATGAGAAATAGGAGACGGAATAGACGTACACGAATCAAGAATGTGTACCAAAGAGGGATCATCCCGACCAGCTGCCGAAGACGCATTGGCCTCTCCACCGACCACAAACACCTTGCCATGAGCAGCAACCATCGCATGCCCAGATCGGGGAGTAGGTGCCGGACCCATATTTTGGAACATGTACCATCGTTGATCTGATCATTAGCTTCCTCCTCGACTTGGGGCAGGGCAGCTTACTGGTAGTCCTGAATGCAGCTAGATCACCTAGATCTTTACCATTCACATCCCTACCTCCGAATACGTAGATTACATCATCTACCATTGCTGCGGCGTGTCCCTCTCGGGGGACGGGGATGTAGCCAATACAGGACAATTCTGCCCATTCTCCTGATGCGATATCGAGACACCACGTATCGTTGTAATGGAAATTACCATCTGTTCCTCCGAATCTGACATCAGCCTTGGTACCTATAGATTCCTATAGAGGGCTAAAATCAGGATGGGGGACTCACACGTAGATCTTTCCTGCATGCGAAGACATGATATGACCAGTACGTTTTGGTGGACCTTGATTCCTGAATTGGACTTGTTCCCAGACATGTCTGTCTCCTGCCGACACTGACATTAGTCATACTGTCACAATCAGGAGACAAAGACGAAGAACGTACACTGCCTGATATCGTAGGACCAGAGATCATTCATGAAAGCTCCTTCAGCCTGACCACCAAAGATATAGAATTTGGAATCGTGCATCGTGACTGCGTGGCCGTATCGCCCAATGGGTCCTGCTTGAACTGGTACCTTTGTCCATTCCTGTGTTCCTGTTCATCAGCTCTTTGTACCGTAACACACAATGACGAGCTTACGTAGATCCAAGATATACAATCCCTCATCCTGAGCATCCTCTGGCCTGACCTTGGTATCACCTCCCCAGACAATCATGATTCTATCGGCAATAGCAGCCGCATGCCCAACTCTGGGCATTGGCGCATCACCTTTAGTTTTGACAGTCATGGTCGTACAATCCCTGACGTCCATACTCCATAAATCATTCCTTACACTTTCATGTACGAGTCCACCAAAAATCAACATATGCCCAGAGTGAGATGGGAACGTCGGTACTGAAAGTCCATATCGAGGGAAAGGAGATTGAGCCGCTGTCGGAGGGGAAGTCTGAGGCGCATAAAGGCGGATAGGTCGGGTTGACCAGGGGTATGTCGTTGGTGGGGCTGAGGGTGGTCGAGGGGGTTGCGTAGTCAAGCTAGAGGGTGGGCCTTGTTGTTGAACTAGGCTTTGAGATGGGAGTCCACCACTACCTGGTTGAGGATGTTGGGGTTGTTGTCCGAAATGGTTTGGGCCTGACGAACCGGGCCCAGGGGGTGTTTGGTCATATCCATTTAATGATAAACTTGATTGATTCGATTGTAATATCCCATGAGGTGTTTGAGTTGGTTGGACCTATCATTAGCTCTGTATCAAAACAAAAATTAATGGTGCGCGTCGCGTCACTAATGAAGACGCACAGGATTAGAAGTCATCCGCCTCCCATTAGCCATGGGCGGAGTAACATAACTTCCTCCTCTCTGTTGCTGTCCCTGACTGAGGATGGCAGGAAACGATTTCCGAGATCGAGCAGGAGTAGGTGAAGGTGAAGAGACCGAAGAAGGTAAAGGAGGAGGGTTATTTTCGAAAGACCGGAAAGAACGTGATCTCGGTACAGGAGGGGGAGTTGGCATATTGGGCGAGGGTGTCGGCGAGGGAGAGGGAGAGTTGGCGTGATGTCGAGGGTGGGTTGGGGTTGAAGATGAGGGAAAGAGATAATGTGAGCTCATGGACAATGTAGTCGCAAAGATGGACCCGATCTAGGTTCTCGGGAAGGTAGATGGGCGGATAAACAAGGTGAAGAGGGAGAGGGTAAATTGTAATTGTAGATTAATGTCTTTGAACACATCCATTCAACTATCCATCTAAACTTGCCGACATATTTCCGCCTCTCAATACTTTTCCATTCCCATATTCCCAGGACACGATGATGATGACGATGGAAGAATAACTCACGAGATAGGTGGACTAGCAGCAACACTCTGATGACGGTCCTTATCCTTCTCCTTCTCCCCTAAATCCTTCTCCTTGGACTGTTTTCGCTTGAACAACGACATCTTGAATTCGAGCTAGTCCTGCTATTTCCACTTAATGATCAACAAAGTCCTATATTCCCATCGGTATTTCGGAATAAATGCAGTCAAATGGTGCAATATCGAGATTACTGTCGAAGGTACAGATAGTAGATGATGTTTGGCTGAAAGGAGGGTAAAGAGACAGACGGATCTGGTGATGGTGATAGTCCGTTACTGGTCCGATTCGTAGACCGGAATGAACGTCGGTACTGAGCAGGCAGAAGTAGAGAGGTCGTGGGCGTATGCGTAGGTGTAGACGTAAAGAAAGGCTGAAACGTGATACGAAAATAAGGTAGAGTAGAATACAAGATACTCCAAGCGTTGTGTGTTGTTTAGTCTATGTCGAATCGCGTCCAGTCAAGGGAGAGTCCTTTGAGTGTATTCTGATTGATTGACTGACTGATCTTGTATGGGATCTCTCGCCCTTGTGATATGTAGGGGTACTGTGTTCTGATCAATTAAGCTATAAGCCAAGGCAGAGCATCATGGAATCACTTCTTCCCTTACGGCACCTCCTTACCCCTTAGCAGAGACGCGTCTGTAGTCGGAGGGTTTTGGAAGGTCAAAAGAGTCGTCATCTTGTGCATGTATTCTTCTTAATGCTCATTCTGTAGACCGTTGGTCGTGATGATGATGCATATGTACAATCCACTCCAATATACTATTATGTATTTCTACCAATCTACAATTGATTCAGATATTTATCAGCTTTTCCTAATGCCCAGATACAGAATATGAATTTGAATGCTACACGTTAGCTGGAGTATCTCGCGACGCCATCTTCGGATCCAGGATTCAAAGGTACTGAAAGACCGAAAGGTAACGTGGGCTGAAGACTGGGCTGACTTGGTGAAGAGCAAGAGAAGGGGAACAGTGTCGATAATATCGAGATATAGAAGGAAGACTCAACGTACCAGGATAATCAATAGCGCAATTCTTATTAAATATCCCCTCTGTATCCTCCTGTTCCCACCTCCCATCTTCCTTCTGTCGTTCCATCAACAGTCCACATGCTTTCTTGATAATTTCAACATCGGGATATTCACCGTATATAAGTGCCAAGACTGCCCAGGAAGTTTGGACGACTTGGGATTGAGGATGTTGGGCGTATTCCATTGATACGCATGACTACGGGTTAGCTCAGCTGTAGGGAGTTTGACGAGCTGTACGGTGTCGAAATAAGTCAGAGTAAAGATACGGAGAGCAGGGAGTCCTGAGCTCGAGAGTGAGGACGTAGAGGGAGATTGAAAGGAGAAGACACGATGGGGAGTAAGAAGGTGAAGATGGAAGGAAGGACTCACCATATAAGTCTCACCCCAACCCCCATCTTCCATCTGCTTAGAAACTAAGAAATCACAAGCTCTCCTAACAGCAGCTGAATTCTCATGAGTCTCCCCCGCGATCGCTAGTGATTCCAGAGCGAACATAGTGGCGTATGTAAAGCAGATTCCCCTGAGCTTCAGTCTCTTTACTACTTACTCCGGACCATCGTATCCACGAGGGATGGCATGGAGAGTGAGGAGTGAGGAGTGGAAGAGAGACATACCATGAACCGTACCATGATCCATCGGGTCTCTGGACCGAATGAATCCAATCAATCGCCTTAGTGATCGTTTCCCTATACGTCAGCCCGTAGGTCAAAGGGTGGAGAGAGACTCACGAGATCTCAACCCTCTTGTAGTCTGGATCAATTTTCGTAAATTGCTTCAATCCTGATAAAGCCGAAGTGGTACATTCAACGTAATTGTAGTCCACCATAATGTTTCCTACACATCAGCTCCGTCCCTCAACATCTCCCTCCCCCGATCATTGACCCGCGACAATGGGTGGCAAGCATGACTGCGTTCAGGCCTGGACTGGGACTCACCAAAGACCTCAGCGGCATTCAACCATTCCATCTTCTCACTACCCCTTTGTAATTCATACGAACAGAAACCTCCATTTGGATTCTGCATACTCAAAAGAGTATCCACCGCATCCCTTAATCGTTCCAGTGAAACAGCTTTAGGTGTATATTCCAATTTCTGAATCCCAATAACAGCCTTTAATCCTTCAGCAGTACAATCACTAACGGTATAATTCTGTTCAGGGGTAGAGAAAGGCCATGCTCCTTTTGTTCTATGTCTATATCCTTCGATGTAGTATTTTGGATTGGATCGGATTTGACATTTATCGAGCCAATCTAGCATGTTTAAGACTGATTCCTTGTTTTCGGGGAGTGTTGCTAGGCCGGTTTCAATAGCTGCTTGAGCCATGAATGCTGTATCCCAAAGTTGACTTCCGTTTGTTCCCATCATCATTAATCCGTCCTTGCCTAACCACAGGAAATCGTCGACACGTGTAAGATGTTTCTTGAACGCCGCTGAATCCTTGCCTTCGCGATGGAATCGGACAACCATATTCATCGCTTTAGATACCGGACCGATGGTCTGATATCCCGTATTCTCATCTTCTCTCTTGATCCATGTATAAACCCTATTGATCCCTGATTTTCGAATTGGTAAACAAGAAGATAAAAGTGGTATTGACGGTATTGTTTCGTATACTTTGATAATAACATTTAATGCGTCGAAAATCGGATGATGGGCGGAATATACATCGAGCGGATTTATATTGTTACATTGCCTCGACCAGTTGATACTGTCGTAAGGCTCGACATATAGTTCTTGACGCAACGCATAAGTGAGAGGGGTGGGTATGGCGACGAATTTGACCGACGATAAATATGATATAGGCGTAGCGACGGCGCGGACATGAACCCACCATCTCCCTGGATGGAACGGGACCCAATCGGGTAAAGACCATAATTCAGGTGGGACGGGATTCACACCTGACCATTCGTAAACTCCTAGTACGCTTAACCAGACTTTGCCCCATGTCGGAACTCCAGTCGCTCCTCCCATTTTGTGTATCAATCCCCTGATTTCCGTCATTGGTCCTTCATCGGCAGACATCCCTAGAAGTCTGAGGGCGACGTAGTTCATTACAGTTCCAAAAGCTGTTGGCGTTGCGGCAGTGTGTCTACCATCAGCTCAACTTGTCTTTGCTGGACTAGACATACAATCCCCATCCACCATCTCGACGCTTGTTGAGGATATATCGTCTGAGCTCGATACTTTGTTCCGGCGTGAATGACTGCCCAGTGACGTTCATGGCGATGACAATTCCCGGTATCAGGAATAGTGGTCCTCTTCATCAGCCTTTTCAAATCCTATCTTTCCTTCCCCTCATTTCACCCTGTCATTCGACTGGAGAATAGATGACTTACCTCCGTACTCGGTAGCGAAATGCCCATCGGAGCTTTGAAGCAGTTTATAAAACTCATATCCATTCACAGCGGCTTCCCCTGGCGTCTTGGCCTTCTTCAATTTCCTAGCTCCGACATCGAGCCCGAGAGCATATTTCGCAACTTGATCCTGAGGCCAGGCATCACGAGCAGGTCCTTCGGGGAGATATGTCCATTTCTGTTGACCATGAGAATCTTCTGATATTATTAGACGCCATCCGAGCGGGTCGGTACGTGGGGGAGAGTAGGCCATGATGGTGGGTGGTCGGTGCTCGGGGGTGATTGAAACGTTTAAAGTCGTCTCATTACGCGTTGAATTGGGTTTGGGTGACTTACCGTGGGAAAGTATTGCTACCGTCCCTGGATACCGATTAGATAAAGTCGGTGCCCCCGTCTTTGGGACAGGAAGCGCTTCTCTGTGGTATGCACAGAATATACGATCTGGTGGCTGGGATCTCCTTGAGAGCATAGTATGCATGCACTGATGAAGCGAGTGTATATGGTGACTGGAATGATAACTTCAAGATACCAGGAATATCCAGCTAGGCGAGTGAATTAGACTAAGCTGTATGTACCCTGAGAAAGGAGAAAGATCTATTGTGGGAACTCCTGCTTTCAGTTATACATGCTACACAACATCCACCGAACAAGTTTCCTTCCTAAAGCATACACCATCACCTCTCGCTCATTTCCTATCGATACCACCCTGCCAGAAATCGTTCGAAACCTTCACCCACACTCATACCCAAGCTCAATTTTCAGTAAGAATGGTGGTAGATTTCCGTAATCAGAAAGACAAGCAAACTCGTCCTCCATCATATCGGAAACCGAAATCATGGTGGCAGAAAGCGATTCCATGCGTACGTATTCCCCTTCATTCCCTCGACCTTTCTCATCAGCCCTGCCCGTGCTTGCAGAGACAGAGCTGACAAAATAGCTTCAATTCGATGAAGAGTATGTCTACCTTACCTCGCAATTTGAGCTTATAAGCTGATAAGTAGTGAAGATGCTATTCATCGATATCGACATAAGAAACGTTCTAGTGGGTATACGAAACCTGCTAATTCATTTGCTGGGGGTACGACGGGTGGAGCAGGTGCAGGGGGATGTTGATGCGGCGTTGAGCATATGATTGTCGAACTCGAGATTCGCTCAATGCGGGTACTGATGCCGCGACATTTGACGAGGCTCTTCGGGCTGAGCCTGATCAGATGGAGCGAATATGTACGAATACTAGTAGTAGGCACACAGCTTTTGAGAAGCTCCAGGCGCACAACGCAACGCAGCCGATGCAGATATACATACATGACATGTACAAAACCCCCTCCATATCAACGTAAAGCACAGCCAGCCGCTCGGCCACTAGACCTCAGACTTACGTGCCTTCTTGGCTGCTTTCCTGGCGGCACGCTCCTCTGCCGTTTCCTCACGCTCAACTCCGTCCTCGGTCTTGACCTTTTTGGACTTTTTCTATTTGGTAAGTATATTGCAAATCAAGGAGAGAGGATAGAGCGTACCTTTTTGTCGGCAGCTTCTTCCTGAGTTTCTGGTACTGCGACCTCATCTCCTTCCCTCTTCCTCTTCTTGTCCTCTCCATCTACCTCCATCTTCTGCTCGACTGGTGGTTGAGTAGAGACTAATCCCTCCTGACCCTCGCCCTCGACCTCGTTGTAGTCGACATAACTCTGACTCCAGTTTTGAGGTGTAACACCATCAATCTTTTTTCCGAATTTATCAAGCTGACCTCCCTTGACCATCTTCTTCTTTTCCTGAGCTTTAGGTCCCAAACCCCATCTCCTTGGATATAGGTCTCGGTTCATGATACATCTCTTGACTTTTGCAACGACTCCGTGATCGCATGATGCTAGGTCGACTGTTGACATCATTGCTATTCCAATAGCGATAGCTTCTCCTTTTGTGGTCATTAGGACGACTTCCTCGTTGACTTCAATATCGGCTTCGTATCGTAGTAAACCGGGAATCATAAGTTTAGCACCGTAACAGACTGCATTGACTGCGGAGTCCTTGACGACGATTCGCTTGAAGTTAGTGAGGAGGGATTCGAGTGGTCGGATGACTCGTCGGAGGTACGATTCTGGAAATCAGCATAGGCAAAAGTAATCAGGGTATGAGATAGACTTACCGTCCCTGGTGTTATCGTAGACCCATTGAGCATCCAAGACATCGTGCATGGTAACGATATCATCGTTTTCTCCGGTGATACCACTCCTAACTCGCCTCAACTCCTGCATATGTCCACCAACACCCAACAGCAAACCTAAGTGGACACATAATGTTCGGATGTAAGTTCCAGCTTCACATGAAACCCAGAAAACACCGAGATTCCTCTTGTTATCGTATTCGATCAATTTAGATTCGTAAATCGTCCTCACTCGCAATTGTCTCTTGACGGCCGAAATGAGAGGTGGTCGTTGGAAAAGAGCACCGGTCAAGGTTTCGAGACCACGGGGTAGAGCCTTGTCGTCGGCGAGGGTATCGTGGAATCGAACGACACAGACGTATTCCTTTCCTGCTCCTTGTTGAGATTTAACAAGTCGAGTAGCTCGGTCGATACAGACAATCAAACATCCAGTAACTTTTGGGTCGAGAGTTCCGGAATGTCCAGTCTTCTCCACTCGCAGAATCCTCTTCATCCATGCGACGACTTCGTGAGACGAAGGGTTGGAAGGTTTGTCGAGATTGATGACACCAGATCTGAAATTAGCGTTAGGACTGAAATCACCAATTGACTGCTCTTCACTCACTTGACATAAGTTTGGAGATCCCGCTTGAGCGGACTAACACCGGTAGGGATAGGAGTAAAGTGAGAGCTTCGAACAAGTAGCTTGTCGTAGTTCTTGAGTAGTAAAGGCCATTGCGAGGTGTCTACCCGTAAGCTCGACACATCAAATAATGTCTCCAAATTACATACCTAGCTTGGGAGTGACAGACTCGGACTTGATGCTGAAATCTCCGGACTGCTGTAGCTCAGATACCTTGCTGTTCGACAAGGTCTGGGCTGATGTGGACGCCATTGTAGGTGTATATGTAGGGTGAATTAATGATACTCTCCTAACTCTATCCCTCTGACTGAATTTCCCTCGTCCCTGGCTGGTAAAAATGTGCCACATCGAAAAATTCCGCTGGTTGGTGACCACGTGTCTACCTCCACTTGCGCTTGCTCTCTACCATATGTTCAGGTGTCAAGAGCATCTTTCGGATGCATACGAGTACAGGGGGTAATGATGCATATAAGGTACATGGCATATGAGTAGAAGCACTGAGATTTGTTAGGAGAGTCGACTTTCAGCCGAGCCCTACTGACTGCTTCGTTATGCAAGATGAAATCACATGTACCTTGCCATATCGTATGTCAGACAGATCCGCAAAGATTGATGAGGAGTACGAATGAATGCATGGACCTCGAGCCAGTCATATTCTGTTTCATCGAGGTGTATTGGCACGTGATCAGAACACAAGTGGGATCCTTGTGGACCAGCTTCCGCCGGCATCTGTCCATCCTCGAGCGCCACCAGCTCTTGATTGATATCACGGCAGAGGCAGACGGCATCGTATCCCGTCCCCAAAGAAAAGAGGAAAAAGAGATGCAAGGTATTGGCTGTAGTTCCCGGATCTACTTTTTACAGTCTAGGATAGGGGTACTAGTGATTCTAAACTGTCCCTGAGATTTGTGCCTGAGTTGAGTTGTTCTGTCTTCGGCCTACGAGTGACTAGTATGTAGATTCCATTTTAACGATTGCTGTACCGAAGATATAGCGATTTGGGTCAGTGTGTTGTAGAGTAACGTATATGTAGAGCCGACTTGTTATTGTCACTGTACTATCACTCTACTCTGCGACTCAGTTAGCTTTGTCATTTGGTATATACCTTGATCGACGCGATCGACATCGATAATCACCGAACACCGTCAGCAACCGGGCATCACGGTGACAAGTCAATCCTGGTATTATTGGATCTTGTAGATCTCATCGCTTCCAACCACTCGTCGAGTCATCTTACCGTTCTTGTCTGTGATCCAACACTCTCCAGGCCGCACGCAGCCCATCTCCGGTCCTTCAGAGTTGTATCTGGATTGACAGGCCGGCACGACTCGACTCGTTTAACCGACACGCATCAAGGTATGTCAAGTTCCAGATATCTTCACTCCCCTCGATCCCCTTTGCGCAGCCCCATAGGCATTGAAGTAATCGGAAAGGAGGGTACTTGCTCGTGTCTGTGTGTGTATTCTAAAAGGGGTGGATGAGTCAGTCAAAGGATGCCTCGAGGAAGAGAAGAGAATTAGAGATCTGAGGGTGAGGAGTGTAACCCTAAGCTATAACTGGTTTTTGGCCTTCAACACCTGTTCATTCTACCTTCATCCCTCTCACATGTCTATCGAGGAGTTGCTCATACCCAGTACTAAACAGAATCCGATACACCGTCAACACCACCTCCACTCACCTACTCTTGTCTGCTTCGTCAT